>Ga0207655_1000600_pt1 | contig 43950 bp, 42 predicted proteins | sample KBSM44metaG_FD_184398 | JGI IMG/M metagenome (GOLD analysis project Ga0207655, IMG submission 184398) | Miscanthus rhizosphere microbial communities from Kellogg Biological Station, Michigan, USA - KBS M4-4 metaG (SPAdes) (version 2) | ecosystem: Host-associated > Plants > Roots > Rhizosphere >...
AGACAGCGGACGGGCAGGGGTGCCCGAGGTATTAGAGGTCAGCGTGCCGACAGGCTGCGGCCCTTTCTTAATCAGCCGGACGAGATAGACATAGCCCACGCCAAATACCGAACAGTAGACCACGATAAAGGCCAGCAGGCTGATGCTCATCTGCAGCGTGCTGTGCAGCGATACGGCGTCTATCGTGCGCAGGTAGCCGTAAACCACCCACGGCTGACGGCCCACTTCGGTAGTCACCCAGCCTGCCAGCAGCGCGAGCAGCCCGGCGGGCCCCATGCACAGGGCAAACCAGTGGAACGGGCGCGAGTGGTACAGCCGGTGCCGATACCGTAGCCAGACGCTGAGCGCGCCGAGCGCAATCATCAGCAGCCCCATCCCGACCATGACGCGGAACGACCAGAAGACGATGAGCGAATTAGGCCGATCTTCTTTCGGAAAATCCTTCAGGGCAGGCACCTGTTTATCCAGGCTGTGCGTCAGGATCAGGCTGCCGAGCGCGGGGATCTCAAGCCCGTATTTGGTGCGCTCCTCGTCCATGTCCGGCACGCCAAACAGCAGCAGCGGCGTGGCTTCACCCGGCGGGTTCTCCCAGTGTCCTTCAATGGCCGCTATTTTGGCGGGCTGGTGCTCCAGCGTGTTCAGGCCGTGCATATCGCCCACCACGGCCTGGATGGGGGCGACCAGCAGCGCCATCCACATTGCCATGGAGAACATTTTGCGCACGGCAGGGGTGTCGTTACCGCGCAGCAGGTGCCACGCGCCCGATGCGCCCACAAACAGCGCGCTGCTGAGGAACGCGGCAATCGACATATGAATCAGCCGGTACGGGAAGGAGGGGTTAAAGATGATGGCCAGCCAGTCTTCGGGGATGACCTGACCGTTCTGTATGCTGAAGCCCTGCGGCGTGTGCATCCAGCTGTTGGAGGCGAGGATCCAGAAGGTAGACATCAGGGTACCCAGCGCCACCATGCAGGTCGCGAAGAAGTGTAGTCCCGGGCCGACCTTGTTCCAGCCGAACAGCATCACGCCTAAAAAACCGGCTTCGAGGAAGAAGGCGGTAAGTACCTCATAGGTGAGTAGCGGTCCGGTGATGCTGCCTGCGAACTGAGAAAAACCGCTCCAGTTGGTCCCAAACTGGTAGGCCATCACCAGCCCTGACACCACGCCCATGCCGAAGTTAACGGCAAAGATCTTGAGCCAGAAATGATACAGCGAGCGCCAGACGTCGTTTTTGGTGCGCAGCCACATGCCTTCGAGCACCACCAGATAGCTGGCGAGCCCGATGGTGATGGCAGGAAAAAGGATATGAAAGGAGACGGTAAAGGCAAACTGGATTCTGGCCAGATGAAACGCATCGAGTTCGAACATGGGCCGTACCTCTGGAACGGAGGGCTAACGAGAATTGCCAGGCAGCGCTGGGCCGCCTGGCAAAACCGATTACGGTTTTTTCTTCCCTGCGCCAAGCTCGGCGCCGGTTAGCGGATCGGCTTTAGGATCGGACTTTGTGCGCGCAGACATGGCTTTAACCAACGTGGCTTGCTCTTTCGTGAGCGTCACGCTTGCACTGCCATCACCGCCGTCGACCGCTGGCTGGGGAGATTCCACATAATCGAAGTGCTTATCGCTGTTCCAGCTTCCGCGGACTTCTCCACCTTCAGACATATTGTAGTACTTGTTAGTGTACTCCTGGATGGGCGGCAGTTTTCCGGGTGGGAAATTATTGCGGATGGACTGCAGCGCCTTCTCAAATGAGAGCTGATGCGCCGCCTCACGCGTCATCAGAAACGCCAGCGCATCCTTAACGCCAGGGTCATCCGTCACGTTAATTAGCCGTTCATAGATGATCTTGGCTCTTGCTTCTGCCGCCACGTTAGAGCGTAGGTCGGCGGTCGGCTCACCGATGGTGTCAATATAAGCCGCGGTCCAGGGGACGCCCGCCGAGTTGGTTAGCGGCGTACCGCCACCGTAAAGCAGCGAAGTGATGTGGCTGTCGTTACCGTTTTCGGTCATGGACCGATACAGCTCTGCTTCGCTTTCAACGCCTTCCGCCAGTTCGCCTTTGGCCCCTTTGTTAAGCATACCGACCAGGGTGCCAATAATTTCGAGGTGGCTCAGCTCCTCGGTAGCGATATCCATCAGCATATCTTTGCGGCCAGGATCGTCATCGCTCAGTCCCTGAGTGAAGTAACGACAGGCGGCGGCAAGCTCGCCCTGCGGCCCGCCAAACTGTTCCAGCAAAAGGTTAGCCAGGCCCGGATTCGGTTCGGCAACGCGAACCGTATACTGCAGCTGTTTTACGTGTCGGAACATATACACTCCCTCTTGTTATTTTTTCGCTTCAACGCCGTCCGCGTCAGAGCGCAGCAGGAACTGTTCCGTTGTCTGCGGAATGTGGCGAATCAGCCAGTCGGCCATTTCGCGTTCTTCCGCGAGGATGGTTTCGATAGCGGGCACCGAGGCGGTGTCACCCGCTTTTTTGGCCGCCGCCAGAAGGGAGGTGTAGCAGGCGATCTCAAACTGTTCGAAAACGTAGCCGCTGATCGAGCCTTTTACGATCTCATCCGAAGGGAACATCCCCCCAATGGACTGACCGAGAGCGGCCATTTTGCTCATGGAATCTTTCAAGACAGAGCGAGAAATATCATTACGATCGAGAATTTCTTCCAGCAATGTAATTTGCCGTTTTGTCTCGTTGACGTGCTGCTCAATACGCGCGCGCAGGTCAGGATAATTATCGATGCGGCTGGCCATCGATTCCAGCATGGATTCAGCTTGCTTTTCCATCGCATGGGCATCGCGCAGCCAATCATGGTAGTGTTCTACATGATTCATAATAAACTCCTGGGAGTGATTTAAATAATTTAAATGCTGATGCTCATTATTTCCTGGGTTAACCTTTTTGGGCCTTTTGATTAATATTACCAACGGCCAAATCGGTTAATTTAAGATCGGTTTCTTTCTCTTCTTCCAGCGTTTCGGCAAGGAGCTTGACGGCTTTTTTATAGCCAAGCTGTTCTGCTAACGTGGCAAGGGTGCCGTAGCTGGCAATTTCGTAATGTTCGACTTTTTGCGCTGCAGCAATTAACGCCGCGTCTCGCACTTCATTTTTCTCCGTGCTTTCAATGACCTCGTTTGCTTCTTCGATGAGACCCTCCATTGCCACACACTTCATACGCTTGAGCTTGATCCCCGACTCTTGTTCAACAATCTGGTCAATACGCTCAATTTGCCCCTGCGTCTCTTCCAGGTGCGCAGCGAACGCGGCGCTGAGCTGTTCGCTGGATGCGGCGCGGGAGAGCTTGCTTAACGCGCGGGTCAGCTGTTTTTCCGCGCTGTAGGTGTCGGACAGGAGATGGATAAAGACGTCTTCAATACTTTTCATATTCATATTACGCTCCGGTTAAACAGGTAAAGGTTACTGCGAGCCGTGAGGCCCGCAGCATACTCACTGGTCATAAAATACGATCAGGAATTGTCAGATTTACGGCCTCCGCCGTGACTGTTCTGACCACCTTTTTTACCGGCTTCTGACGCGCGCTGGGGATCGTTTTTAAAATTCCCACCGCTGTGCTGGCCACCTTTCTTACCAGCTTCTGATGCTTTATCACGGTCTTCAGCGAAATTACCGGAACCACCACGATGCTCTGCCATATTAAACCTCATATTCATATATTGGTTATGTCAGTAAGATACGAAGAAAATAATCCGTATCACTCGTCGTTCGATTAATAACTCTAGACGCTGGTGGCGCTGAGTCAAATATAATTTGGATATCTGGCGTTTATGGCTAACTAAAAGGGGGTAATTAACGCTTCGCTTGCAGGTAATATATTTTTGACGGAGCGACGTAACCGGTTGTGTTTAATGGGGCTAACCGTATTATTAATGCGACAACATATATTTACATCCTTCATATAATCCCATTGAAATAAAATTTGATGATAGATGCAGATTAATCCTGGATTAATTTTTCTTGTTCTGAACAAGTGGCATAGCCGCGCACGGCTTAACCACTCACGTCTTAAGATCACAAATCCTAAATTCTTCCCACCGGAAGGAGCGGCCTTTTCTACACTCCAGGTAGTATTCACTGGAGGCATGACATCATGGCGAACACCATCACGGCTGATGATATTCGGGAACATTTTTCGCAGGCTATGTCGGCGATGTACCAGCAGGAAGTTCCGCAGTACGGCACCTTGCTCGAACTGGTTGCGGATGTGAACCTGGCGGTTCTCGAAAACAACCCACATTTACATGAACAAATGGCGAACGCCGATGAGCTTGCGCGGCTGAACGTCGAGCGCCACGGCGCGATCCGCGTTGGTACGGCGCGTGAACTTGCCACCCTGCGCCGCATGTTTGCCATTATGGGGATGTATCCGGTCAGCTATTACGATCTCTCTCAGGCAGGCGTCCCCGTTCACTCAACGGCGTTTCGTCCCGTTGACGATGCGGCGCTGTGCCGCAATCCGTTTCGCATTTTTACGTCGCTGCTGCGGCTTGAGTTAATCGAAAATCCATCGCTGCGCGAGCGGGCCGCGAAGATCCTCTCTCGCCGCGCTATCTTTACGCCGCGCTGCCTGGAACTCATTGAACTGCACGAGGCGGAAGGGCAGTTTACCGACCCGCAGGCTCGGGAGTTTGTGAAGGAAGCGCTAGAGACTTTCCGCTGGCACCGCCATGCGACGGTCGACTGGGACACCTATCAGGCGCTGAGCAATGAACATCGGCTGATTGCCGACGTGGTCTGTTTCCCCGGTTGCCACATTAACCATCTCACGCCGCGCACGCTGGATATCGACCGGGTGCAGGAGCTGATGCCTAAATACGGAATTGAACCGAAAATTCTGATTGAAGGCCCGCCGCGCCGTGAGGTGCCGGTGCTGCTGCGTCAGACCAGCTTTAAAGCGCTGGAGGAGCCGGTTCTCTTTGCCGGAGAGCATAAAGGCACCCATACGGCGCGGTTTGGCGAAATTGAACAGCGCGGCGTCGCGCTTACGCCGAAAGGGCGCCAGCTATACGATAAGCTGCTCGGCCAGGCCGGAACCGGCAAAGACAACCTGATGCACCAGCTTCATTTGCGGGAGGCGTTCAGCGACTTCCCGGACAGCGAAATGTTAATGCGGCGCCAGGAGCTGGCCTATTTCCGCTATCGCCTGACCCCGGCAGGGGAAGCGCACCGGCACGCGTTTCGTCCCGGGGACGACCCGCAGCCGCTGATTGAGCGGGGCTGGGTGATCGCCCAGCCGATTACCTACGAGGATTTCTTGCCCGTCAGCGCGGCGGGCATTTTCCAGTCCAACCTGGGGAACGAAACGCAGGCGCGCAGCCACGGCAACGCCAGCCGGGATGCGTTCGAAACGGCGCTGGGATGTCCGGTGTACGATGAGTTTACGCTCTACCAGGAGGCTGAGACGCGCAGTAAACAGCGTTGCGGTTTGCTCTGAAATCGTTACTCTGCTGGGGTGTGATGGAAAAAGAAGGTAGTTATGCAAAATCCCTCCGCCCCTGTGGTTGAAACGCGCCAGGGCGCATTGACTGGTTTTACCGATGGCGATATTAACGTGTGGTGCGGTATTCCCTATGCCGCACCGCCGGTGGGCGACTGGCGCTGGCGTTCTCCACGGCCGCCCGAACGCTGGGAAGGCGTGCGCCTGGCGACAGCCTTTTCGCCGTCCAGCTGGCAAAGCAGCGAGTACTGCAAGGAGCTTGGCGGTGGCGATCCCGGCCAGTTTTCTGAAGATTGTCTCTATCTCAACGTTTGGTCACCCGCGCAACGCGCCGCGCCGCTTCCTGTTATGGTTTGGCTCCACGGCGGGGGCTTTACCCTCGGCGCGGGTGGATTGCCTCCGTACAACGGTAAAGCCCTCGCACAACGCGACGTGGTTGTTGTTACGCTCAATTATCGCCTCGGTCATCTTGGCTTCTTTGCACATCCCGCGCTGGAGGGGGAGGAAGACCGCATGGTGCATAACTTTGCACTGCTCGATCAGATCGCTGCCCTGGAATGGGTAAGGGATAATATTGCCGCATTTGGCGGCGATCCTGACAGCATTACGCTGTTTGGCGAATCCGCAGGCGCGCGGAGCGTACTGTCACTTCTGGCGTCACCTTTAGCGAAGGGACTCTTCCATAAGGCAATAGTGCAAAGTGGCTACACCCTGCCGGATACCCCGCGCCAGCAGGCGCTGATAAAAGGGGAAGCCCTGGCCGCGCACTTTGGGCTGGAAAACGCCAGTGCCGAACAGCTGCGCGCCATTCCTCCTGATGCGTTCTGGCCCCTGACGGCACCGCTAAACGTTGCCCCTGCGCCCATTGTCGGTGATTGCGTTCTGCCGGAGGCGATGCTCGACGTGTTTTTTGCCGCGCGCCAGCATCCCGTTCCGGTAATGATTGGCTCAAACAGCGACGAGGCCAGCGTGATGGCGGTATTCGGCATCGATCTTGCCGGGCAAATCCAGAAGCTTCGCCGCGAACGACGTTTTGGCCTGGGGCTGATCAGGCTGCTTTATCCGGGCGTGAAGGGGGATGAGGAGCTGGGCAGGCAGGTGTGCCGTGATATGGCCTTTACGACGATGGGATACGTGGTGATGCAGGCGCAGCAGCGCGCGGGCGCGCCTTGCTGGCGCTACTGGTTTGACTACGTGACGGAAGCGGAACATGACACCTACACTAACGGCGCCTGGCACGGAAATGAGGTGCCGTATGCGTTTGATACCCTCGGCCAGGTTGAACCTTCTCGGCATTACGTGACCGAACGTGACCTGCAGTTTTCTGCCCGCGTCGCGGACTATTGGGTGAGTTTCGCGCGCGAGGCAGGACGTCGGGACAGCTTACCCGGCCCGACGCACTGGCCGGCCTGCCGCAAAGGCAGGGATGTGCTGTTGCGCATCGGCGTGAATAAACATGCAGGATTCAGGCTTGAAAACCGCTTTATGCGCGCGCGGATGAGCCTGTTTAAGCGCGTGATGAAGCATCACGTTAGCCTTGATTAAGCAAGCAGGAACGGAACGCGGCCAGGCCATTCTCTGCGCCTGGCGATTCGCGAAATACCAGCCTGTAGCTTGCCCCGGTTTTAATGCTCGTCCGGTAGGGGCGCGTCAGGCGCCCGGCGCGGATATCCTCTTTCACCAGCGTTTCGTCGACGATGGCGATGCCTAACCCCTGGATCGCCGCGGTAATGGCTAAGTCCATGGTGTCGAAGTGTTGATTTTTGCGCATGGCAAACGTCGGGCCATCCTGTTTTGCCAGCCACAGCGACCAGTCGGTCTTATCCCGCGTCGGGTGGAGGAAAATAAGCTGCTCCGGGGTTGAACCTGCCCGCAGCGGGCTCAGCACCGGCGTTAATGCTTCTTCAAACAGGAGATCGCCCGCGCTCATATGGGTGCCGAAAACAATCGCCGCGTCGTAAGATTCGGTTTTGAAGTTGACGTTGTGATCGGTTGTGGTCGTTAACGCAATTTGCAGCTCCGGCTGCTCGCGCTCGACGTCGAGAAGGCGCGGCACCAGCCAGCGCATGGCGCAGGTGGGGGCCTTCAGGCGGATGACGGTTTGCTGGGAACGGGCCCGATCGGCGACGTTCAGCAGATGCTCAAAGGCGGACTGCAGCTCCGGCAGCAGGGCGCTTCCCTGAGAAGAGAGGCGCAGGCCGCGCGCGTGGCGCTCAAACAGCGGAAAGCCAAACCATTCTTCCAGAGCGGCAATTTTCCGGCTTACCGCGCCCTGCGTCAGGCACAGCTCTCTGGCGGCGTGGGTGAGGTTCAGATGCCGCGCGGTAATTAAAAATGCGTCGATGGCATTGAGCGGAAGAGAACGGCGCGACATATCAAACACCTCAGCTATGCATTTTTGTCATGGCTATTATGACAACAATTCGATTGTCCCGACAACTCACTTATTGTTTGAATAGTTATGCAATATTCATGAGAAGGGACAGATGATGACTTTACAAACGCCGGTGCAGACACGCTCGAAATTGCCTGACGTGGGCACGACCATATTCACCGTTATCGGACAGCTTTCCGCCCAGCATAACGCCATCAACCTTTCTCAGGGCGCGCCGAATTTTTCCTGCGATCCGAAGCTGGTGGCCGGCGTGACCCGCGCGATGGAAGCGGGGCACAACCAGTACGCGTCAATGACCGGCCTGCAGTCCCTGAAGGAGCGCATTGCCGAGAAGATTGCCACGCTTTACGGCACCCGGTACGACCCCGGCAGCGAGGTGCTGGTGACCGCCAGCGCCAGCGAAGGACTCTATTCAGCCATCAGCGGGCTGGTTCACCCCGGCGACGAGGTGATCTACTTCGAGCCGTCATTTGATAGCTATGCGCCCATCGTGCGCCTGCAGGGCGCGACCCCGGTCGCCATCAAGCTGACCGTGCCGGATTTTGCCGTGGACTGGGAGGAGGTCCGCGCGGCGATTACGCCCCGAACGCGCATGATCATCGTCAATACGCCGCATAATCCGAGCGGGCAGGTCTTTTCCGCGGACGATCTGCAGCAGCTTGCGGCGCTGACGCGCCATACCGACATCATAATTTTGTCTGACGAAGTGTACGAGCACGTGGTCTTTGACGGCGAACCGCACCACGGTATGGCCACGCACCCGCAGCTGGCGGAGCGAAGCGTCATTATTTCATCTTTCGGAAAAACCTATCACGTCACCGGCTGGCGCGTGGGTTACTGTGTTGCGCCAGCGGTGCTGATGGACGAGATTTGCAAGGTGCATCAATTTCTGATGTTTTCTGCCGATACTCCCATGCAGCACGCCTTTGCCGAACACATGACGGACCCGCAGACCTGGCTCTCGCTCTCCGCGTTCTATCAGCGCAAGCGCGATCTGCTGCAAAGTTTGCTGGCCGAATCACCGTTTAAGCTGCTGCCGAGCGCCGGTTCGTTCTTCCTGCTGGCGGATTACAGCCGTTTCAGCGATGAGCGCGACAGCGAGATGGTGAAACGGCTGATTGTTGAGTGCGGTGTTGCCACCATTCCGCTGTCGGCGTTTTACGCTGACGGCACGGACAATAAATTGATTCGTCTCTCTTTCGCGAAAGATGAGGCGACGTTACGGGCAGGTGCTCAGGCCCTGTGTCGGGTTCAACCACGCTGAGCCTATCCCATTAGGCTTTGAGGAGTATGAGATGAAATTACGCGCGTTAATGATCGGCATGGGATTGCTGTGTACGTTTTCGTCGTTCGCGGCGTCCGAATTGCGTTACGGTCTTGAGGCGGAATATCCGCCGTTCGAAAGTCGTAATGCGTCTGGCGAGCTGGAAGGGTTCGACGTTGAGCTGGGCAACGCTATCTGCAAAGCGGCAGCGCTAAAGTGCACCTGGGTTGAAACCTCGTTTGACGCACTGATCCCGGGCCTGGTGGCAAAGAAATTCGACGCCATTAACTCGGCGATGAATATCACCGAACAGCGTCGTAAAAGCATTGATTTTACCCAGCCAATCTATCGCATTCCCTCTCAGCTCGTGGGCAAAGCCGGGACGGCGGTAGACACCTCTGGGGAAGGGCTGAAGGGCAAAACCATCGGCGTGCTGCAGGGATCTATTCAGGAAACCTATGCCAAAGAGCACTGGGAAAAGCACGGTCTCACCGTGGTGTCGTATAAAGATCAGAATATGGCCTGGGCTGACCTGCTGAATGGCCGCATCGACGCCTCGCTGGTGATGTCCGCGGCCGGACAGGCAGGTTTCCTGAGCAAGCCGCAGGGTAAGGGGTTTGGTTTCATCGGCAAACCGGTGTCTGACGACACTATCCTGGGCAGTGGTATCGGCTTCGGGTTGCGTAAGGGGGATGAGGCCACCAAAAAGCAGCTTGATGCCGCAATTGATAAAGTACGTGCCGATGGCACGATCGCTAAACTCGCTGATAAGTACTTCCCGGGTATCGATGTCAGCGTAAAATAACCGCCTCGTTTGTCCCGGCTGTCGATGTCCAGCCGGGATTTTTTATACCTTTCTTTACATCACTTTCAGGCCGTTCTGGTCGACAGAAAATATTTCTCACTTTGCTCAGATAATCACCCGCCAACAATTGGATTCTTAACCGTTTTTGTTTAGGCTGTGCGTTCTTTCTTGCCGTCGTTTCGCCACGTGCGAAATACATTCACACGACCATAAGGACGTTTTTCCAGGCATGAATCGCAGACGTTTTTTAAAAGGCTCCCTGGCAATGGCTGCCCTGAGCGGCACATCTGGCCTTGCTTCACTGTTTTCGCAGGCGGCATACGCTGCTGACTCAGACATTGCAGACGGTCAGAGCCGTCGCTTTGATTTTTCCGTACTGCAATCCATGGCGCATGACCTGGCAAAAACCCCGTGGGGTGGCGCGCCGCGCCCGCTGCCAGATACGCTGGCGACCATGACGCCGCAGGCCTACAACGCCATTCGCTACGACGAAAAGCAGTCGCTGTGGAACAACATAGAAGGCCGTCAGCTTGACGTGCAGTTCTTCCATATGGGAATGGGGTTCCGCCGCCGCGTTCGAATGTTCTCGCTGGACCAGACCACCTCCCAGGCGCGCGAGATCCACTTCCGCCCGGAGCTGTTCAGCTATGGCGAGACGGGCGTAGATACGAAACAGCTGGAAGGGCAAAGCGATCTCGGCTTTGCGGGCTTCCGCGCCTTTAAAGCGCCTGAACTGGCGCGTCGCGATATCGTCTCCTTCCTCGGCGCAAGCTACTTCCGCGCGGTCGATGATACCTATCAGTACGGGCTTTCCGCTCGTGGCCTGGCGGTAGATACCTTTACCGATACGCCGGAGGAGTTCCCGGACTTCACCGCGTTCTGGTTTGAAACCGTTAAGCCTGGCGATACCACCTTTACCGTCTATACGCTGCTGGATAGCCCAAGCATCACGGGCGCCTATAAGTTCGTGATCCACTGCGAGAAGAGCCAGGTGATCATGGAGGTGGAAAACCGCCTCTACGCGCGCAAGGATATTAAGCAGCTGGGCATTGCGCCGATGACCAGCATGTTCAGCTGCGGCAACAACGAGCGCCGCATGTGCGACACCATTCATCCGCAAATCCACGACTCTGACCGTCTGGCAATGTGGCGCGGTAACGGCGAGTGGATCTGTCGTCCGCTGAATAACCCTCAGAAGCTGCAGTTCAACGCCTTTATGGATAAAAATCCAAAAGGCTTTGGTCTGCTGCAGCTTGACCGCGATTTTTCCCACTATCAGGACATCATGGGCTGGTACAACAAGCGCCCAAGCCTGTGGGTTGAGCCGCGCAACAGCTGGGGGAAAGGTTCCGTTGGGCTGATGGAGATCCCAACGACGGGCGAAACGCTGGATAACGTCGTCTGCTTCTGGCAGCCAGAAAAGCCGGTGCAGGCGGGCGATGAGCTGAACTTCAAATACCGTCTTTACTGGAGCGCGCAGCCTCCGGTGCGTTCTCCACTGGCGAACGTCTTTGCGACCCGTACCGGCATGGGCGGATTCCCGGAAGGCTGGGCGCCGGGCGAGCACTACCCGAAGGTGTGGGCGCGCCGTTTCGCTATTGACTTTGTGGGTGGTGATTTGAAAGCGGCTGCGCCGAAGGGGATTGAACCGGTGATTACGCTCTCCAGCGGGGAAGCGAAGCAGGTTGAGATCCTCTACGTTGAGCCGTTTGACGGGTATCGAATTCTGTTCGACTGGTATCCAACCTCGGATTCAACGGAGCCGGTAGATATGCGCCTGTTCCTGCGCTGTCAGGGGGATGCCATCAGCGAGACCTGGCTTTATCAGTACTTCCCGCCGGCGCCGGATAAACGTAACTACGTTGACGACCGGGTAATGCGCTAGTCCTTGTGCCGGGGGGCGGCTTCGCCTGACCCGGCCTACTTTTCGACACCGTAGGCCCGGTAAGCGTTAGCGCCACCGGGCTATGAGAGGCCGCATGACGTCAGAAATCATCCCCGTTTCGCAACACATTGAACTTCGCGCCGTCGACGAGCGCTATACCGTGGAGCTGCATGACCTGGTTGTCAAAAATAAGGCCCGGCTGCAAACCGCGTTCGACTGGGCGCAGCACGTTGGGAGCGAAGAGGATACCCGCCGCAACGTGCAGAGCAACCAGATGCTGCACCAGCGCGGCTACGCCAAAATGTTTTTGATTTTTCAGGACGACAGGCTGGCAGGCGTGCTGTCCTTCAACGCCATTGAGCCCGCGAACAAAACGGGCTATATCGGCTACTGGCTGGATGAAGGGCATCAGGGACAGGGAACGATGTCGCAGGCGCTGCAGGCGTTCATGCGCCATTACGTTGCGCTTGGGACCGTTCGCCGGTTTGTGATCAAGTGTCGGGTTGATAACCACAGCAGCAACAGCGTTGCGCTGCGCAACGGTTTTACCCTCGAAGGATGCCTGCGCGAGGCCGAGTACCTTAACGGACGCTATGACGATGTGAACCTCTACGCGAGGCTATTCCCGCTATAGCGCACCCAGAAGCGGCGTACGCGTGATGCGCTGTTCGCCGTTTATCACTTTTTCTCCCCGCAGGTGAATGCTCTCGCCCGCAAAGGCTTCGATGACCGCATCGTCGGCAATCTCCACCCGGTGCTCAATCAGCACATCGCCAATGATGCGCGCGCGCCCCTGTATAACCACCTTATCGTCAATCAGAATCGGCCCGCCGCGTAGCCATGCCTGCCCGCCAATCAGAACGTGATGCTTGATGACGCAGTTGCCCTCCACAACGGCGTTCTCCGCCACCTGCGAGCTGTAGCGCACGGTAGGAATGGCGTCGTCATCCAGGCCCGCAATCAGGCGGGCATTGCCGTACACTTTGGCGCAGTCACACACCCAGACGTTGTTCACCTCATTGCCTTCAAGGATCGCGCTGTCGAACACTTCCGCGCGGTGCTCAACAAAGGCGTACTGCAGCAGGGCATCGCCATAGATTTGCGCCTGATGCACAATGCGCGACTCGCTTACCGTGGCCCGGTCGTAAATTCTGAGGATCTGCTCGCGATCGGGCGTTAATCCTTTGGCGGCAATCACCATGCTGTTATGCATCACGCGGGCATCGCCAGAGATATGGCATTCGCCGCGCACGGCAGAACGCTGGATGGTGACGTTGTCACCTATCACGGCGTCATGGCTGACCTCGGCGCCGTCCAGCCAGCAGTTACCGCCGATACGCGCCCGATGGCTGACAACGCAAGACTGCGTCAGGCGGGCGTTACCGCTGACCGTCGCACCGGCGAAAACCACGCTGTTTTCGTCGTAGATCCAGCAGTGGCCCTCCTGGGCCAGCGCGCTTTCATCCTCTATCCAGCCGCCTTTGCTGCCGGCGGTGACGTCGTTGAAATCTGCGGTGGCGATAATTTGCCGTAGCGTTGCACTGTGCTTCGCGTCGCCGTCCTGCCACTGCCAGAGGCGAGTTTCATCGCTGAGGCGATATTTTTTCATGGGGTTATCTCTGAATTGCGTCTTTACTAAACGTAGCAAACTTTTCGCGAGTCGAAGTGCTGGCATCGACCGCGCAAACGCCCTAAAATGGCATTTAAAATACATTTTAAAATTTCAATGAAATGAATAAAAAGCAACAGGTCCTAAACCTGCCTGCGGGTTATTTCGGTATGGTGCTTGGGACCATCGGTATGGGCTTCGCCTGGCGCTATGCGAATACCCTCTGGCCCGTAACGCGCTGGCCGGGAGAGATCCTGGTCGCTCTTGCTGTCGCGATCTGGTTTTTGCTGACGGTGGCGTTTGCCGCGCGTGCGATCCGTTTTCCGCGCAGCGTGCTGGCAGAGATGCGCCACCCGGTAATGAGCAGCTTTGTTAGCCTGTTTCCGGCCACCACGATGCTGGTGGCGATTGGCTTTGTCCCGTGGTGTCGTCCGGTTTCGCTGGCATTGTTTGGCATCGGCGTGGTGATACAGCTCAGCTATGCCGCCTGGCAAAGCGCCGGGCTGTGGCGGGGCAAGCACCCCGAGGACGCCACGACGCCGGGGCTGTATCTGCCGACGGTGGCGAATAACTTTATCAGCGCCATGGCCTGCGGCGCGCTGGGGTTCAACGATGCGGGACTGGTGTTTCTCGGGGCGGGCGTTTTCTCCTGGCTGAGCCTGGAGCCGGTCATTTTGCAGCGCCTGCGCAGCGCAGGTGAACTGCCCGCACCGCTGCGCACGTCGCTCGGCATTCAGCTCGCCCCCGCGCTGGTGGCCTGCAGCGCCTGGCTGAGCGTCAACGGCGGTGAGGCCGACACGTTCGCTAAAATGCTGTTTGGCTACGGTCTGCTTCAGCTGCTGTTTATGCTCCGCCTGATGCCGTGGTACTTATCCCAGCCCTTTAACGCCTCGTTCTGGAGCTTCTCATTCGGCGTGTCGGCGCTGGCGACCACCGGGCTACATCTGGGACACAGCAGCCCGTCGGGATTTTTTCATGCGCTTGCCGTCCCTCTGTTTATTTTTACCAACATCATCATTGCGCTGCTGTTGGTTCGTACATTTATCTTGCTGATGCAGGGCAAACTTCTGGTTCGCGCTGATAAGGCATTGCTTATGCAATCTGAGGAAAAATAATGACCGTTGATGCTGATTACTTTACCGAAAAATATGGCCTGACCCGTACGCACTCAGAGGTGCTTTACAGCGCGGAGATTGTTAAGCCTGGAAAAACGCTCGACCTCGGGTGCGGCAATGGCCGCAACAGCCTTTACCTCGCGGCAAACGGTTTTGACGTCACGGCGTGGGACAAAAATCCGATGAGCATCGATAACATCGAGCGCATCAAGGCTGAGGAGGGGATCGTCAATCTGCAAACGGCGATTAAGGATCTGAACAGCCTCAGCTTTGACGGCGAGTATGATTTTATTCTCTCCACCGTGGTGATGATGTTCCTCGAAGCGAAAACCATCCCTGGCCTCATCGCCAATATGCAGCGTTGCACTCAACCCGGGGGTTACAACCTGATCGTCGCCGCCATGGATACGGCCGATTATCCCTGCACCGTTGGCTTCCCGTTCGCGTTTAAAACCGGTGAACTGAGCAACTACTACGAAGGCTGGGAGTTGCTCAAGTACAACGAAGAGGTCGGTGAACTGCACCGCACCGATGCAAACGGCAACCGCATCAAGCTGCGCTTTGCCACTATGCTGGCACGCAAGCCCGCTTAACGGGCGGCCAGCAGGCAGATCTGCAGGGCAGTGCGATAAGACGCCTCGAACGACGACAGCGGTAAAAACTCAAACTTCGAGTGGAAGTTATGGGCTCCGGTGAAGAAGTTCGGGGTGAGCAGCCCTTTTGCAGACAAGGCTGCACCGTCGGTGCCGCCGCGCATTGGGGTTGGTTTTGGAACGATCCCGAGTGATTCCATCGCCTCAAACATCAGGTCGATGGCCCGACGATCGTCACCGATCGCATTGCTGATGTTGCTGTAGGTATCTTCGATGTGATATTCCACGGCGGCGGTAGGTTGCGACGCCGCAATGAGCGCCGCCACATCGGCGATCTGCTGCTTGCGGGCGGCAAAGTTAGCCTGGTCAAAATCGCGAATGTTGGCCTTCAGCACCGCCTCGTTTTGCCCGGCCTGAATGCCGTTAAACCAGATGTAGCCTTCGCGCCCCTCGGTGCACTCCGGCGTTTGCTGACGATCGAAATGGCTGATGAAGTCGGTCGCCATCAGCAGGGGATTCACCAGCACGCCCTTGGCCGACATCGGGTGCGCGGTCACGCCGGTAAAGCGGATTTCAGCGGCCGCAGCGTTGAAGTTTTCGTAAACGATCTCGCCCAGCTCGCAGCAGTCGATTGTCCATGCGAAGTCGACGTCGAAGCGTTTGAGATCTAACGCCTTCGCGCCGTTCAGGCCGATCTCTTCGTCCGGGACAAAGGCGACCACGATATCGCCATGCTGATGCTCTGCCGTCAGGTTTTCCAGCACCGTCATCACTACCGTCACCGCGGATTTATTATCTGCGCCTAATACGCTGGTTCCGTCGCTGAAAATAATCTCTTCGCCGGGGTAAGCCAGAATTTCGGGATGTTCTTTGACGCGAAGCCAGATGTCTTTCTCTTTATTTAAACAGAGATCTTCACCCCGGAACGTTAATATTTGCGGATGAATATCCGGTGATAACCCGACGTCCACGGTATCGATATGGGTAATAAAGCCGATGCGCGGCGCACCCGAGACATTGCCTTTCTTCACCGCTGTGACCGTGGCAAATTCGTCGATCACGATATCCGCTAAGCCCAGCTGCTGCAGCTCCTGCGCCAGCTCGCGCGCCATCTCGTGCTGGCCCTGCGTTGAGGGCAGGGTTTTCACCTTCGGGTCGCTCTGGCTGGTGATGGCGAGATAGCGAAAGAAGCGGTGCGTTAATTGTCTGGAAAGTGCGGTGCCCATAGTGATTCCTTCTTTATTTATTTTTCAGGTGTTTGCAATCTCACTTTAATGTTATTTATGAAATGGCAAAAGAATTAATTAGCCGTCGAATAAAAAAGACAGGAATAAAAAGATGAAAAGCAAACTCACAACGTTAGCTCTGGCGCTTGCATCATTGACGGTCAGTTCCACCGTCGCGGCGAAAACGCTGGTGTATTGCTCCGAGGGATCGCCGGAGAACTTCAATCCTCAGCTATATACCTCGGGTACCAGCGTGGACGCCAGCGCGGTACCGGTCTATAACCGGCTGGTCGATTTTAAGCCAGGCACTACCGAGCTGGTGCCGAGCCTGGCGGAAAGCTGGGAGGTGAGCGACGACGGGAAGGTTTATACTTTCCATCTGCGCAAGGGGGTGAAATTCCACAGCAATAAATCCTTTAAGCCGACGCGCGACCTTAACGCTGACGACGTGATTTTTTCGTTTATGCGCCAGAAGGATGTGAATCATCCGTACCATAACGTCTCCAGCGGCAGCTACTCCAATTTTGAAAGCCTGGAGTTTGGTAGCCTGATTACGGCGATTGATAAAGTCGATGACCATACCGTGCGCTTTACGCTGGCGCATCCTGAGGCGCCGTTTGTTGCCGATCTGGCGTGGTATTTTGCGTCTATCCTCTCCGCAGAATATGCCGACGCAATGCTTAAGGCCGGTACGCCGGAGAAGGTCGATATGGACCCTATCGGCACCGGGCCGTTCAGGCTGTCGCAGTACCAGAAAGACTCCCGCATTTTGTTCACCGCCTTCCCGGAATACTGGCAGGGTAAATCGAAGCTGGATCGGCTGGTCTTTACCATCACGCCGGACGCTTCCGTGCGCTTTGCCAAAGTTGAAAAGAACGAGTGCCAGGTGATGCCGTTCCCGAATCCGGCAGATTTACCGCGCATGAAGGCGAACAAAGATATCAACCTGATGAGCAAGGCGGGGCTGAATACCGGGTTCCTGGCGTTCAACACCCAAAAACCGCCGCTGGACAACGTCAAGGTCCGCCAGGCCCTGGCTATCGCCATCAACAAACCGGCCATCATTGACGCCGTGTTCCACGGAACGGGAACCGCAGCAAAAAACCTACTGCCGCCCGGCGTCTGGAGCGCTGACGGCGAGCTAAAGGACTACGACTACGATCCTGATAAAGCCAAAGCGCTATTGAAAGAGGCCGGTTTTGCCAACGGCGTGAGCATCGATTTATGGGCGATGCCGGTGCAGCGTCCGTACAATCCGAATGCTAAACGCATGGCCGAGATGATCCAAGCCGACTGGGCAAAAGTTGGGGTGAAAACCAACATTGTCACCTACGAGTGGGGCGAATACCTTAAGCGCGTGAAGGGCGGTGAACATCAGGCGGCGCTGATGGGCTGGACGACGGCCACGGGCGATCCGGATAACTTCTTTGGTCCGCTGTTTACCTGTACCTCGGCGAACGGTGGCTCGAACTCGGCGAAGTGGTGCTACAAGCCGTTTGACAAGATTATCGCTGAGGCAAAATCGATAACCGATCGCCAAAAACGTGAGGCGTTATACAAAGAGGCGCAGCAAATGATGCATGACCAAATGCCTGCGGTCATGATTGCCCACTCCACCATTTTTGAGCCGGTGCGCAAAGAGGTAACAGGCTACGAAATAGACCCGTTTGGCAAACATCTCTTCTGGCAGGTGGACATTAAAGAGTAATTTTCACTGCCCGGTTCCGTCCGGGCAGCCTTTTTGCAATTTGTGCTCTCCGCATCATTTTTTGCCACAACAAATACCCCTCACTTTTGCTATAACTTCAAATGCATACTTGCAGATAACATGGAATACCATCATGCGTACTCACACTTTTTTTAAAGTTGCAGTGCTTTCTGGCCTGTTGGCGTTGGCTGGCTGTGCATCAAAAGTGGCAGCTCCCGAACAATATTCAGGCTTTTTAAAAGATTATTCTGGCTTGCAGCAAACGACGTCGGCGACCGGTAAACCGACGCTGCGTTGGGTTGATCCTTCGTATAACGAAGCGAACTACGACAGTATTATCTGGACGCCGATCACCTATTATCCAGCGCCTAAACCGACCACTCAGATTGGTCAAAAGACGCTTGATGAGCTGTTGAACTACACCAACACCAAAATGAAAACGGCCATTGGCCAGCGCAAGCCGATTGTGACTACCCCGGGCAAACACAGCCTGATTTTCCGTGGTGCCATTACCGGCGTGAGTTCGCAGAAAGAAGGTCTGCAGTTCTATGAAGTGGTTCCTGTTGCGCTGGTTGTTGCAGGTACGCAGATGGCAACCGGCCACCGCACGATGGATACGCATCTCTTCTTCGAGGGCGAGCTGATCGATGCCGCGACCAACAAGCCTGTGATGAAGGTCGTTCGCAAAGGCGAAGGTAAAGAGCTGGCGAATGAAAATACGCCGATGGGCTTTGCTACGCTGAAACAGGTTGTGGATGACATGGCGACGGACGCCACCATGTTTGACGTGCATAAAACCGCAAAATAAGAAAAATGGCCTGCGAGGTGCAGGCCGTTTTTTTATGCCGTTCTCAGTCGGCTGAACCAGGTTTCGGGTTTCGTGAACATCACCATATTCCCGCCCAGAATCAGCAGCAATCCGACAATTCCATTCATGTGCCAGACGTAGCCTTCATAGAACGTTGAAATCGATAGGGCCACCAGCGGGAACAGCAGGGTGCTATAGGCTGCTTTCCCCGGGCCAATACGGCCTACCAGCGTGAAGTACGCCCCAAAGGCGATGACCGAGCCAAAGATGGCGAGGTACAGCAGCGCGCCCATATAGCTCACCGTCCATTCAGGAATGAAGCTATCCCCACGGAATAACGCAATGCAGCCCATGACCAGGGTGCCGTAAAGCATTGCCCAGGCGTTGGTGGTCATGGTTTCCAGCCCCTTGCGCTGATGGCGCATGCTGATCATGTTGCCCAGCGAGAATCCGTACGTACCCAGCGCGGACAGGCCAATGCCGGTGAGCAGCGATGCACTCCAGCCGCTTGCCAGCAGATCGTCCCAGAAGAGGGTGATAATGCCGATCAGACCCAGCGCGGCAGCCGTCCAGAAGCGGGCGGGGGGACGTTGACCAAAGAAGATGAAGCTATTGATGGCGTTATAAAGTACTGCCATAGAGAAGATTACCGACTCCAGCCCGGTATTGATATGGGCCGCGGCAGTATAAAAACACCAGAAGTTGAAGCAGAACACGCAGCACCCCTGGAGCATACAGAAGAGGTGATCCCGCAGGGCCATCTTGCGTAAACGGCGCAGGGCAACCAGGACTATCATCATCGTGGCGCTGGCCACGGCGAAGCGCCAGAATATCGAGACAGGCGCGGCGACGGGGCCCTGCTGCAGGAAAATAGCAATCCACGTCGTTCCCCATATCACCACCACTAGCCCATACAGTATTGCGTTCATTGTTTCTCTCTTCTCAAAGCGCGGAAACCCTATTGTGGCGAGAGCGCTCGCGCGCGGCTTTCACCGGTTTGCGGCTGACTTGCAAAATCTTGCGCTTTTTTCTCGCGACAGGTCTGGCAACCGGAAGCAACACTTCTTAGACTGACGTTTCCATTAATCACGTGAACACGGTTATGTCTCGCGCTTACGATACCTTTGAAACGCTTCGCCAACAGAATGCCGTGCTGCGGGAAACCGTTGCGCTGAATTCCGGTATTCAGCTGGCGGCGTGGTACAACAAGCACGATACGATCACCGTCAAGAGCGACCACCATACGCTGAGCCTGTACGTTGCGGACGGCTATGAGAGCTATCAAAAAACGCCGGGCGGCTGGAAAAACGGCGGCGGCCCGGACCGTTTTTGCCTGATGCCGAAAGAGAGCGAGTCGACCTGGGATATTCGGGACGATCTGTCGTTTGTGCACCTCTACTGTACCGACGAACACCTGCGCGACGTGGGCGAGAAAATTTGGGACAAGCGGCCGCTGTCGCTGACGCTGGATGAAAAAATCTTCGGCAGCGATCCGAAAATCACCGCGCTCTATCGTCAGTTTCTGCTCGGCTGCGACTGGCAGCAAAAGGCCAACCAGCTCACGCTGAGCACCGCGTCCACGTTGCTTATGACGCATCTGCTGCAGAACTATTCCAGCGTGCAGTGGAAGCTGCCGGTTGTGACCGGCGGCCTGTCGCCGTTCACGCTGAGAAACGTGCTTGAGTTTATTGAAGAGAGCCTTTCTCAGCCGCTGACGCTAGCCGACCTGGCTGCGCAGGCGGCGCTGAGCGAGTACCATTTTGCGAGGATGTTTCGCCAGTCGATGGGGCTGGCGCCCCATCAGTACGTCATGCAGCGGCGAATGGAGAAGGCGAAAGCGCTGGTACAACACACCGCCATGCCGCTCACCGAAATTGCGCTTGCCTGCGGATTTAACTCAGCGAGCCATTTCAGCAACCGCTTCCGCAGCGTGACGGGCATGACGCCTTCGCAGCTACGTGCGGCGAACGCGTGAAAAGACGGCGTAGCAAACGCCCCCCAGCACCAGCCCCCAGAAAGCCGAGCCAATTCCGACGATCGTCGCCCCGCTGGCGGTCATCAAAAAGGTGACAATAGCCGCGTCACGCTCCGCATCGTTATTCAGCGCCTGGTATAAACTGCCGCTTATGGTGCCCAGCAGCGCGAGCCCCGCCAGCGTCTGGACCCAGCTAAGCGGAAGCGCGGCCATCAGCCCGCTTATGGAGCCGCCGAAGATCCCCGCCAGCAGGTAAAACGCACCCGCGGCTATCGCGGCCAGCCAGCGTTTTCCCGCATCCGGGTGCGCGTCCGGGCTTTGGCAAATCGCCGCGGTGATGGCGGCGATGCAGATGGAGTACACGCCAAAGGGCGACAGCAGCAGGGCCAGCCCGCCGGTAAAAATCATCAGAGGAGAGACGGCCAGCGGATAACCCGAGGCCTGCATAGTGGCGAATCCGGGCGCGTTTTGCGAAGCCATGGTGACAAGGAAGAAGGGCAAGCCGATGCTCACCAGGCTGGTGAAGGAGAATGTCGGGGCGATAAATTCAGGCATGACCACGGATAGCGTCAGCTCTTTCGTGACAACGTCACCTCCAGCCCATGCGACAATAATACCCACCAGCAGCGTGGCGACGATGGCGTATCGGGGCGCCAGCGCTTTTGCCATCAGCCACGCCGCGATCATGCTGCCGCACAGCATCAGATGCCCGTCGAGATTGCTGAACGCCTGCAGCCCGAACCGCAGCAGCACGCCTGCCAGCATGGCGGCGGCCAGCGAGTGCGGGATGAGCCTCATCAGGCGCGCGAATACGCCGGTGACGCCGCAGAGCAGAATCAGCGCATTGGCAAAGATAAAGATGCCGATGGTTTCAGCAAGCGATACCCCCTGCAGGCTGGTGGCCAGCAGCGCCGCGCCTGGCGTCGACCATGCGGTGAGGACCGGGGCTTTATACCACCAGGAAAGGGCAAGCGTGCTCGCGCCCATGCCAATGCCGAGCGCCGTCATCCACCCGGCGATCTGCTGCGGGTTTGCCCCCGCGGCGGCGGCGGCCTGCCAGATAAGGGCGGCAGAGCTGGCATATCCCACCAGTACGGCAACGAAACCGGCAAGGATGGCAGGAAAAAGAGGAGAGGAAGGGCGCATGAAAACTCCGTTGTGCGTTATAACGTCCGCGATAAGGTAACACTGTGCGCTATAGCGTACAAGTGGTATGCTTATCGGCACCTGGAGGGAACATGGACATTACACAACATCTTTCTACCACGCTAAAAACGCTGCGCCAGGCGCGCGGGTGGAGCCTGTCAAAGCTGGCGGAAGAGACGGGCGTTTCTAAAGCGATGCTGGGGCAAATTGAGCGCAATGAATCCAGCCCGACGGTGTCGACGCTGTGGAAAATCGCCACCGGGCTGAACGTGCCGTTTTCTGCATTTATCACCCCGGAGGCGGACCGGCAGCCGGTTTTCGATCCGCAACAGCAGGCGATGGTCGTTAAACCGTTATTCCCGTGGGATGAGGCGCTGAAGTTCGATCACTTCTCGATCGCGCTGGCCCCCGGCACCCTTAGCGAATCCACGCCTCATGAAGCCGGAGTGATTGAGCACGTCGTGGTGATTAGCGGCGAGCTGGAGATGAAAATCGACGGCGAGTGGCGCACCCTTTATGCGGATTCTGGCGTGCGATTTGCCGGGGATAAACCGCACGCCTACCGCAACAGCACTGCCCGGACGGTACATTTTCACTCCCTGATCCATTATCCCCGCTAAAGGCTCGTAAAACTGTTTCGCTGTCGCATACTTCTGACTACAATAGCCGCCATTTTGACCATAACGGATAACGACGAAGTATGCGCCTGCACTCCCATCATCTCGAACTTTTAAGCCCGGCCCGCGACGCCGCGATTGCCCGTGAAGCGATCCTTCACGGGGCCGATGCCGTCTACATCGGCGGCCCTGGCTTCGGTGCCCGTCATAACGCCAGCAATAGCCTGAGCGATATTGCCGAGCTGGTGCCGTTCGCCCATCGATTTGGCGCGAAGGTGTTCGTGACCCTGAACACCATTCTTCATGATGATGAGCTGGAGCCTGCGCAACGTCTGATTACCGATCTCTACCAGACCGGGGTCGATGCCCTGATCGTTCAGGATATGGGCGTGCTGGAGCTGGATATCCCGCCGATTGAACTGCACGCCAGCACCCAGTGCGATATCCGCACGGTCGAGAAGGCGAAGTTTCTTTCCGACGTCGGCTTTTCGCAGATCGTGCTGGCGCGCGAGCTTAACCTGAACCAGATCCGCGATATTCACCAGGCGACAGACGCGACGATTGAATTCTTTATCCACGGCGCGCTGTGCGTAGCCTATTCCGGCCAGTGCAATATTTCCCATGCGCAGACCGGCCGCAGCGCCAACCGCGGCGACTGCTCTCAGGCCTGCCGCCTGCCGTACACTCTGAAAGACGATCAGGGGCGCGTTGTGGCCTTCGAAAAACACCTGCTGTCCATGAAGGATAACGATCAGACCGCCAACCTCGGCGCGCTGATCGACGCGGGCGTGCGCTCCTTCAAGATTGAAGGGCGCTATAAGGACATGAGCTACGTCAAAAACATCACGGCGCACTATCGCCAGATGCTGGACGCCATTATTGAAGATCGCGGCGACCTGGCGCGCGCCTCTGCCGGTCGTACCGAGCATTTCTTTATCCCGTCAACGGACAAAACCTTTCACCGCGGCAGCACCGACTACTTTGTGAATGCCCGTAAAGGCGATATCGGCGCATTCGACTCGCCGAAGTTCGTCGGCCTGCAGGTGGGCGAAGTGCTGAAGGTAGCGAAAGATCATCTCGACGTAGCTGTGACGGAGCCGCTGGCCAACGGCGACGGCCTGAACGTGATGATCAAGCGTGACGTGGTTGGCTTTCGCGCCAATACCGTAGAAAAAACCGGTGAAAACCGCTATCGCGTGTGGCCTAACGAAATGCCGGCGGATCTCTACAAAGCGCGTCCTAACGCCGCGCTGAACCGTAACCTCGACCATAACTGGCAGCAGGCGCTCCTGAAAACCTCCAGCGAGCGCCGCATTGCGGTAGACATTGAGCTGGGGGGCTGGGAAGAGCAGCTTATCCTCACCATGACCTGCGAAGATGGGATTAGCGTGACCCATACCCTCGACGGCATGTTTGAGGTCGCGAACAACCCGGAGAAGGCGTTTAACAGCCTGAAAGACGGCGTCGCGAAGCTGGGGCAGACGCTCTATTACGCGCGCAATATCGACGTCAATCTGCCGGACGCGCTGTTTGTGCCGAACAGCCTGCTAAACCAGTTCCGCCGCGAAACGGCAGAGATGCTGGATGAAGCTCGTCTGGCAAACTACCCGCGCGGCAGCCGCAAGGCCGAAGCGGTGCCAGCGCCGGTGTATCCTGACACCCATTTGTCTTTCCTGGCGAACGTGTATAACCATAAAGCGCGTGAATTTTATCACCGCCATGGCGTGCAGCTGATTGATGCAGCCTATGAAGCGCACGAGGAAAAGGGCGACGTTCCGGTGATGATCACCAAGCACTGCCTGCGCTTTGCGTTTAACCTGTGTCCAAAGCAGGCCAAAGGCAATATTAAAAGCTGGAAAGCCACGCCGATGCAGCTGGTAAACGGTGACGAAGTGCTGACGTTAAAGTTCGACTGTCGTCCGTGTGAAATGCACGTAATTGGTAAGATGAAAAATCATATTTTCAAAATGCCACAGCCCGGCAGCATTGTGGCATCCGTCAGTCCCGAAGACCTTATGAAAACCCTGCCTAAACGCAAGGGTAATTAATTAGCGAAAGTGAGTATCCGGTTTGCGCGATTTCTGCCAAAGGTGGTGTTCGCGCAACCCCTCCGCTGAATCCTCTGCGGTGCTGCGTAATTCATCACTGTCGGCTTCATGACGAAGCTGGTGATCGACATTCTTGACCCATAAATACTCATGCCCTTTGTCTCCTGCCATCAGCTGACCGGAAAATAGGGCGCAGATCAGCAAAATAAGCGTTAACCCTTTCTTAAACATCTGCTCACCACTGAACAACAAATCAGCGCTCAATATGCCAATAGTTTCGTTTGTTTATTATTCAAATATTCAAATTAGCGAAAAGAGAATGTCAATTTCTGTCACGGGCAAGGCGGACAGGCATATTTTAACCGCCATTTTTGGTACGGTAATAAACATGCCTTTAAAGAAAATTCCTATATAATGAGACTTTATGGCTAAGGAACGGGTCTATTTCAATGAAAAAAATAATGGGTGTTGCGCTGCTGGTTATTGTCGCGGGAGCAACAGCGTGTGTCAGTTATTCGTGGAATGATAAGCCAGAGTTTATTCAGTCGGCTGAGGCGCGGGTAGGTTCTTATTTAACCAGCGACTACGGCAAGGTTGCCTGTAATAGCACAAAAATTGACGAACAGCGCTGGGAATTAGGCTGTATTAATCAGGCAAAGGGAAAGAACTTCCAGTATGCGGTTTATTCCGCCGATCGCGCTCCGTATGCCGTCTCCCGTTCGTTCTATCTTGAAGCCATCAATGACGATGCAAAACAGAGTGCCGGACAGGGTTTGATGCATTATCTGCAAATCAATACCAAAGCCGGCTGACGCTCGTTTACTCTTCGTTGAGCCGCTGGATGCTAGGGTAGTAACCGATCCGCTGCCCGCCATGAAATGTCGGGACGTAGAGACCAAAATACAAATCTATCCATGCAAGCATTTACCGCCAGATACTGGCGGTTTTTTTTTGCCCGTCATTCTGTACGAACGAACTGCTTTCGATACTGGACGGGAGAGAGCGCGAACTGCTGGCGGAAATGGTGGCGAAAGGTTGATGATTGACTAAATCCGGTCTGTTCGGCAATGCTGTCGACGCTCAAACGGCTGCTTTCCAGAAAATCTTTTGCCCGCAGCAAGCGCTCGTTGAGCAGCCAGCGTGCGGGCGTGGTACCTGTTGCTTCCTGAAAGCGACGCAGAAAGGTGCGTTCGCTCATGCCGACCCGCCGCGCTAATGACGCGATGCTGTGGGGCATGGCCAGATGGTTATGGAGAAAATCAAACAGCTGCCCCAGACGCTGGCTCTCGCGCAGGTGCGCCACCGGGCGGCTCAGCTGCTGCGGCTGCGAACCGTCCCGGTGTGGGGCGATCACCAGGCGGCGGGCAACGCTGTTGGCGGTTTCGCGCCCATAGTCCCGACGAACGACGTGTAAACACAGGTCTATACCCGCCGCGCTCCCGGCGGACGTCAGGATGTCGCCTTCGTCCTGATACAGCACATCCTCAACCACGCTAATGGCCGGATAACGGGCTTTAAGCGCGTCGATATAACGCCAGTGCGTCGTGGCCTTGCGACCGTCAAGCAGGCCGGAAGCGGCCAGCACAAAAACGCCTGAACAGATGGACATTAGCCGACAACCCCGGGAATGCGCCCGTCGCAGCGCCTCGCAGAGCGCGTCCGGAACGGGGGCGTCAACGCCTCGCCATCCCGGTACGACGATCAGATCGGCGGTTGCAAGCAGGCTTAAATCGCCATCGGTCATGATGCGGACCCCGCCCGTGGCCCTTAGCTCACCGCTTTCAACCCCCGCAACGGCAAATCGATACCACTCATCGCCCAGTTCAGGACGCGGCAGGCCAAAAATTTCTACCGCCACGCCAAACTCGAAGGTGCACAAACCGTCATAGGCCATCACGACCACCTGCGGACGAGGGGGCTGTATTAAGTTTGTCATCTTTTTGCTGTTTTCTGGCATGAGCGGAGGCATTCACTGGCTGAATTTGTGGATAGAGTAGTGTTAACACAAACGCTAAAGATGAGGAAGGATCATGAGCTACATCACTGAATTTCCGGCTGCAGAGCCGCAGGAAGCCGTTGCGCATTTTCTGCGTCGCCTGAGCGTCGAGACGGACTGCGCCGATGTGCATCACGCCCTGGTGAACGATGAGCAGGACTTTGTTTTGCTGCACGTGGTGGGTAAAGCGGAGCAGTTTGCCCGCCGACACGTGCCCGGTGCCCTGCATTTGCCCTGGAGCCAGATCGACGCGGAACGCATGGCGCAATGGCCAGCCGGGACGCTGTTCGTCGTCTACTGCGCAGGACCGCACTGCAACGGCGCGGACCGGGCGGCCCTCAAGCTGGCCCGGCTGGGGCTGCCGGTTAAAATTATGCTGGGAGGCATAACGGGCTGGGAAGATGAAGGCTTTGAATTTGCCCACGACGAATCGACCGTAATGGGTTAAACATGAATTTTTTTCAACACACGTGAAATTTTCTCGTTTGTCGGATGCGCGCAGGTGTGACATCTTTTTTGGACATTTAGACATCCAGAAGTCTAAAGATTCAAATAATGAACTATCACTGTGGGCAACCATCGCCGACAGACAGAGGAGATTTTCATGCAACGACAGCACGCCCCGTACCGCGCCGATGTAGTAGGCAGCTTTTTACGCCCGGACGCCATCAAGCAGGCCCGCCTGAAATTTGCCAGCGGTGAGATTGATGCCGAACAGCTGCGCGCGGTAGAGGATGAGGCGATCCGCCACGTTGTCGAGCAGCAGTGCGCCTGCGGCCTGCACGTGGTGACCGACGGCGAGTTTCGTCGCGCCTGGTGGCACTTCGACTTCTTCGACGGCCTCCAGGGCGTGGAGCGTTACGACGCGCAGCAGGGTATTCAGTTCAACGGCGTGCAGACCAAAGCCCACGGCGTGCGGGTAACCGGCAAGCTGGGCTTTGGTGACCACCCTATGCTGGAAGACTTCCGCTACCTGAAAAGCATCAGCGGCACCGCGCAGCCGAAGATGACCATTCCCAGCCCGAGCGTGCTGCACTTCCGCGGCGGACGCAAAGATATCGACGCGAACGTCTATCCCGATCTGAATGATTATTTCGACGATCTGGCGACCACCTGGCGCGATGCGATTCAGGCATTTTACAACGCCGGCTGCCGCTATCTGCAGCTGGATGACACCGTCTGGGCATACCTGTGCTCCGACGACCAGCGACGCCAGATCCGCGAGCGCGGTGACGATGCCGACGAGCTGGCGCGCATCTATGCCCGCGTGCTGAACAAAGCGCTGGAAGGCAAGCCGGACGATTTGACTATCGGCCTTCACGTGTGTCGCGGCAACTTCCGCTCGACGTGGATCTCGGAAGGCGGCTATGAGCCGGTGGCTGAGGTGCTGTTTGGCACGGTCAACGTCGATGCCTTCTTCCTGGAATATGATAACGATCGCAGCGGCGATTTCGCACCGCTGCGTTTCGTTCGCCCGGGTAAACAGCAGGTGGTGCTGGGCCTCATTACCACCAAAAACGGTGAGCTGGAAAATCCTGAAGGAGTGAAGGCGCGTCTCGCAGAGGCGGCTAAATTCGTTGCCAAAGAGCAGATCTGCCTCAGCCCGCAGTGCGGCTTTGCGTCTACGGAAGAGGGCAACAGCCTGAACGAAGCCCAGCAGTGGGACAAGGTTCGCCTGGTGACCCGTATCGCCAGCGAAGTCTGGTAAACCCTGCAGTAAGGCGCTGCATTATAAAAGTGCAGCGCTGTTCCATTCTGAGTCGTTCCCGCGCGTTTATCCCGATCGCCCCCTGAAAATCCACGCTCTCCATTCTGGCATCGTTTTTGCTCTGCTAAAGCTGGCACTTTTATTTACGCGTTCCTGCGGTATCGGACGCTTTCGCACAGCTTTCTTTTCAGGAGTGAAAATATGCACCGTCGTACCTTGTTAAAAGCTTTTGCACTGTCGGCCTCCGTGGCCGCAATGGGAATGAGTTTTGGCGTGCAGGCTGCCGATACCATCAAAGTGGGGATTATGCACTCGCTGTCCGGCACGATGGCGATCTCCGAAACGCCGCTGAAGGACGTCGCGCTGATGACCATCGATGAAATCAACGCCAAAGGCGGCGTGCTGGGTAAAAAGCTGGAGCCGGTGGTGGTCGACCCGGCCTCAAACTGGCCGCTGTTCGCCGAGAAGGCGCGGCAGCTTTTGAGCCAGGATAAGGTCGCCGCGGTGTTTGGCTGCTGGACCTCGGTGTCGCGTAAATCGGTTCTGCCGGTGTTTGAGGAGCTGAACGGCCTGCTGTTCTACCCGGTACAGTACGAAGGTGAAGAGATGTCGCCTAACGTCTTCTATACCGGCGCGGCGCCGAACCAGCAGGCGATCCCCGCAGTAGAGTACCTGATGAGCGAAGACGGCGGCAGCGCCAAACGCTTCTTCCTGCTGGGGACGGACTACGTCTACCCGCGCACCACCAATAAGATCCTGCGCGCCTTCCTGCATTCGAAAGGCGTAGAGGATAAGGATATCGAAGAGGTTTACACCCCGTTTGGTCACAGCGACTACCAGACCATCGTGGCCAATATCAAGAAATTCTCCGCCGGCGGCAAAACGGCGGTGGTCTCGACCATCAACGGCGACTCCAACGTGCCGTTCTACAAAGAGCTGGCGAACCAGGGGCTGAAGGCGACCGACGTGCCGGTGGTGGCGTTCTCCGTGGGAGAAGAAGAGCTGCGGGGCATCGACGCCAGGCCGCTGGTAGGGAATCTGGCGGCGTGGAACTACTTTGAATCCGTCGATAACCCAACCAACCAGGCCTTCGTGGCGGATTACAAAGCCTATGCCAAAGCGCACAAACTGCCGAATGCCGATACCGTCGTGACCAACGATCCGATGGAAGCGACCTACGTTGGCATCCACATGTGGGCGCAGGCGGTTGAAAAAGCGGGCACCACTGACGTGGATAAGGTGCGCGCGGCGATGGCAGGCCAGTCCTTCAAGGCACCGTCTGGCTTTACCCTGACCATGGATGCCACCAACCATCACCTGCATAAGCCGGTCATGATTGGTGAAATCGAAGGCAACGGGCAGTTTAACGTGGTCTGGCAGACGGAAGAGCCCGTTCGCGCCCAGCCGTGGAGCCCGTTTATCGCCGGAAATGACAAAAAGCCTGACCAGCCGATGAAAACCGCCAGTAACTAAGCCATCACCGCAGGGAGAAAAGTCATGAACGCCATGCGCATGTTCATCGCTATTGTGTGGCTGTCCGGACTGCTGCCAGGGATGGCGCAGGCATCGGATGCCGATAATTTTGTTGCCGCGACGCGCAGCCAGCAGGCAGAGATGCTGGCCCGCTGGGCGGCGGCGCCCGACGCGGCGAGAGTGCCGCTGCTCCAGGCGCTGCAAAAAGAAAACCTGTTAACCGACAGCCAAAAACACGCGTTTACGCGCAGCGGCGGCGAGACGGTTGCGCTGGGGGAGTCAAAAAACCCTGAAGGGCAAACCAAAGCGGTACGCCTGACCAACCGCCTGCGGGTCCTGGCGGCCACGGCGCTCGCCACGCACCAGCTTGTAAGTGACAGTGTCACAGAAAGGCGTGCGGCGGCGCAACGGCTTCAGCGTGACGCCCGGCCGGATATGCTCGGTTTTTTACAGCAGCGGGCAGGCAGCGAAACGGATGACGTTGCGCGGCAGTCGCTGATGCTGGCCCTGGCAAACCTTCAGCTGGCAAGCCCGCAGGCCGAAACACGGCTTAAGGCGGTTGAGCTGTTGGGTCAGTCTGACGATCCGGACGTGCAGGCCACGCTCGCGCCGTTCACCCAGGCGCAAACCGAACCGGATGCGCGGGTGCGTACCGCCGCCGCAGAGAGTCTGGAGCGTATTCAGCACCGCCTGATGTGGGGCGAGCTGCTGGGACAGGCGTTTATGGGGCTTTCTCTGGGATCGGTCCTGCTGCTGGCGGCGCTTGGGCTGGCGATCACCTATGGCCTGCTTGGGGTGATCAACATGGCCCACGGCGAAATGCTGATGCTCGGGGCGTATGCCACCTGGATGGTGCAGCAGGCGATGGCGCAGTGGGTTCCCCAGTGGCTGGCGCTGTATCCCGTGGTGGCTTTGCCGGTGGCGTTTTGCCTGACCGCGGGCATTGGGATGGTGCTTGAACGCACCATCATCCGCCACCTCTACGGCCGTCCGCTGGAAACCCTGCTCGCCACCTGGGGGATCAGCCTGATGCTTATTCAGCTTGTGCGCATGACCTTTGGCGCACAGAACCTTGAAGTCGCCAACCCGGCATGGCTGTCCGGCGGGGTTCAGGTGTTTGCCAACCTGACGCTGCCGTGGAACCGCATCGTGGTGCTGGGCTTTGTGCTGCTGGTGCTGTTCTTTACCTGGCTTATTCTCAACAAAACCCGTCTTGGCCTGAACGTGCGCGCGGTGACGCAAAACCGCAGCATGGCGGCCTGCTGCGGCGTACCGACCGGGCGCGTGGATATGCTGGCCTTTGGGCTGGGGTCCGGGATTGCCGGGCTGGGCGGCGTAGCGTTATCTCAGCTGGGCAACGTGGGGCCGGAGCTGGGTCAGGGATACATTATCGATTCCTTCCTGGTGGTGGTGCTGGGCGGCGTTGGGCAGCTGGCCGGCAGCGTCGTCGCCGCCTTTGGGCTCGGCATTTTCAATAAAATCCTTGAGCCGCAGATGGGGGCCGTTCTTGGCAAGATCCTGATTCTGGTGGCGATCGTCCTGTTTATTCAGAAGCGTCCGCAGGGGTTGTTTGCACTGAAAGGGAGGGTTATTGACTGATGAGCCAGCCGCTGACCTTAACGCTGGCGCGTAAAGCGCCGCGTACAACGCAAATTGCAGGCAGCCTGCTGGTGGCGTGCCTGCTGATACTACCGTTCTTCGCGCTGCTGCCGGCAACGCATCCGCTGGCGCTGTCGACCTGGATGCTGACGCTTATCGGCAAAATCCTCTGCTATGCCATCGTCGCGGTGGCGCTCGATCTGGTGTGGGGCTATGCCGGAATGCTGTCCCTTGGGCACGGTATTTTCTTCGCGCTGGGCGGCTATGCGATGGGCATGTACCTGATGCGTCAGGCTTCCGGGGAAGCGCTGCCCGCATTTATGTCTTTCCTCTCCTGGACCGAGCTGCCGTGGTTCTGGTGGGGAACGCAGCACTTTGCCTGGACTCTGGTGCTTATCGTCACCGTTCCCGGCCTGCTGGCGCTGGTGTTTGGCTGGTTTGCCTTCCGCTCAAAAATCAAAGGGGTCTATTTCTCCATCATGACCCAGGCGCTGACCTACGCGGGCATGCTGTTGTTCTTTCGCAATGAAACCGGCTTTGGCGGCAACAACGGTTTTACCGGCTTCACCACGCTGCTCGGCTTTTCCGTGACCGCGACCACCACCCGCATCGCGCTATTTCTGGCGACGGTAATGCTGCTGCTGTTGGCGCTGGGCGTGGGCTTCGCGCTGGCGAAGAGTAAATTTGGCCGCATCCTGACCGCGGTGCGCGACGCGGAAAACCGACTGACGTTTTGCGGGTACGATCCGCGTGGGTTCAAGCTGCTGGTTTGGACGCTGTCTGCCGTGCTGTGCGGTCTGGCGGGAGCGCTGTACGTTCCGCAGGTGGGCATTATCAATCCGGGGGAAATGTCGCCTACGAACTCAATTGAAGCGGCGATCTGGGTTGCGCTCGGCGGGCGAGGCACGCTGATTGGCCCGGCAATAGGCGCCGCGCTGGTCAACGGCGCGAAGAGCTTCTTCACGGTCGCGATGCCGGAGTACTGGCAGCTATTTTTAGGGCTGATTTTTATCGGGGTGACGCTGTTCTTGCCGCGCGGCGTCTATGGCCTGTTTCGCAGGGGAGAGAAATAATGCAGCCAGCTGAAGAACTTTTTACCCGCCAGCTGCCGGGTGATCGCTACCGCGACCAGACCGATCCGGTGCTGCAGCTTGACGCCATCAACGTTAGTTTTGACGGCTTTCAGGCGCTGACGGACCTTTCTCTGGACATCGGCGTGGGCGAGCTGCGCTGCGTGATTGGGCCTAACGGCGCGGGAAAAACCACGCTGATGGACGTGATCACCGGCAAAACGCGGCCAAAAAGCGGGAAGGCGATTTACGATCAGTCCATCGACCTGACCATGCTGGAGCCCGCAGCGATTGCCCGCCAGGGGATCGGCAGAAAATTCCAGAAGCCGACGGTCTTTGAAGCCCTGACCGTGTGGGAAAACCTCGAAATCGCGATGAAAACCGACAAGTCCGTCTGGGCAAGCCTGCGGGCAAAGCTCAACGGCGAACAGCGCGATCGAATTGACGAGATGCTGGTATTGCTGCGCCTCAGCGCCGAGCGGGATCGCCGTGCCGGACTGCTCTCTCACGGCCAGAAACAGTTCCTGGAGATCGGGATGCTGCTGGTACAGGACCCGCATCTTTTACTGCTGGATGAGCCCGCAGCCGGAATGACGGATGCGGAAACGGAATACACCGCCGAGCTGTTCAGAACCCTGGCGGGCAAGCATTCGTTAATGGTCGTGGAGCACGATATGGGCTTTGTCGAAACTATCGCTGACCACGTGACGGTGCTGCATCAGGGGCGCGTGCTGGCGGAAGGATCGCTTCGCGAGGTGCAGGCCAACGAGCAGGTGATTGAAGTCTATCTTGGTCGCTAGGGAGGCGGAATGTTACAGGTTAACGAACTGAATCAATATTACGGCGGAAGCCATATCCTGCGCGGCGTGAGCTTCGAAGCCGTGACCGGCGAGGTCACCTGCCTGCTGGGGCGCAACGGCGTGGGGAAGACCACGCTGCTGAAGTGCCTGATGGGGCTGATCCCGGCCAAAACCGGGGAGGTGATATGGCAGGGGAAAACCATCACGCACAGCAGGCCGTACCAGCGGGTACAGTCCGGCGTGGCCTATGTTCCGCAGGGACGGGAGATCTTCCCGCGCTTAACCGTCGAAGAGAATCTGCTTCTGGGGCTGTCGCGATTTTCCGCGCGTGAGGCAAACAGCGTACCGGACGATATCTGGCAGCTGTTTCCGGTGCTAAAAGAGATGAAGCATCGTCGCGGCGGCGATCTCTCCGGTGGACAACAGCAGCAGCTGGCGATTGGGCGAGCGCTGGCGAGTCGTCCGCAGCTCTTGATCCTCGATGAGCCGACGGAGGGGATCCAGCCCTCGGTCATCAAGGAGATTGGGCAGGTGATCCGCACGCTCGCGGATCGAGGGGACATGGCTATTCTGCTGGTTGAGCAGTTTTACGATTTCGCCGCAGAGCTGGCGGACAGCTATCTGCTGATGTCGCGAGGCGCGATCGTCCAGCGCGGGCGCGGCGAAAACATGGAGCAGGAGGGCGTGCGCGGGCTGGTTGCGATTTGAAATGTTATACTATAACATTCTCGTTCTTATAAAACGGAATGAGGGTTTTGTTTTGGCTGCACATATTGAGAAATTTGCAATGACTCTGGGGGCGCTGCTGGTCAGCGGCCAGCTGTTTGCCCATTCGCACGGACACCAGATGACCGAAGCGGAGCAGAAGGCGGCGAACGGCGTGTTCGAGGATAAAGACGTCAAGGACAGAGCGCTCTCCGACTGGGACGGCACCTGGCAATCCGTCTATCCGTTCCTGCTGGACGGTTCGCTCGATCCGGTGTTTAAGAAGAAAGCGGAGAAGGACCACACATCCGTCGAGGCGGTGAAGGCCTATTACCGGACGGGCTACGCAACGGACGTGGGAGCTATCGGCATCGAAAATAACGTGATGGAGTTCCACCAGGGGGAAACGGTAAGCCGCTGTCACTATGACTACAGCGGTTACAAAATCCTGACCTATGCCTCAGGCAAAAAAGGCGTTCGCTATCTGTTTGAGTGTAAGGATGCCAGCAGCAAAGCACCGAAGTTTGTTCAGTTCAGCGACCATATTATTGGACCGAAAGCCTCTTCACACTTCCACATTTTCATGGGCAACACCTCCCATGAGGCGCTGCTGAAAGAGATGGATAACTGGCCGACCTATTATCCTAATGAGATGTACAAAGAGCAGGTGGTGGAGGAGATGTTGCACCATTAATGTTTATTGCCGGGTGGCGGCTACGCCTTACCCGGCCTACACAGTTACGCGACTTTGGGCGCTTCGCACCACGCTTTCACGCTCATGCCGCGCAAAATCATCAGCCACGCAATGACGATGGCGGCCATCATAATCACGAACAGCGACCAGTGCGGCAGATGGGTCAGGATGAGCCCGGTAATCATCGGGTTCGCCGCCGCGCCCAGCCAGCCCAGCGCCTGGGCGGAGAAGTAGCTTGCTTTCATTCCCGGCGGGGCGATGTTGTCGATCAGCATATATTCCCCCGGCGCGTAGATAATTTCCCCAAGCGTAAAAATGGCCGCCGCGATGCCCCAGTAAACCAGGTTTTCACCGGAGAGCATAAAGCCGCCTAACCCGACGATAAAGAACAGGGTCGCCGCCGTCATCAAAGGACGGATGTTGCTGGCGGAGATCTTACGCCCGAGGGCATACTGCAGCGTCACCACCACGGCGGCGTTGACGGGCAGCACCACGGCCACCACTTTTTCGGCGAAATCGCTGTCGGCATGCGCAGCAAGAACATACTGCGAAATGCAGGTTGCAAACGATCCGCCAACGTATGATGCAAGCAGGCCGGACAGCGTGTACCAGAACAGCGCGCGGTCTTTCAACAGCACGGAAGGCTGCCACGGCATCTTTTCCTCTGCGGTATCTAACGCAACGCTTTTCTGCACAAAGAAATGGATAAAGCCGAGCGGAAGCGCGGCGCAGAAGGCCGCCAGCCAGAACGGCAGCTGCAGGCTGTACATCACCAGAAGGGTGCCGATCGGCGGTCCTATCGTCCAGCCAATGTTCAAGAAGCTATAGTTCAGCGAGAAAACGCGCGCCTTTTCGCTGGAGGTGAGTACATCCGCAAACCAGGCCTTCAGCACGGTGGAGAAAACGGAGTAGGCGCAGTTGATGAGCGCAAAGAACAGCACCACCAGCGTGACGTTATCCACAAGCGGGATCGCGACAAAGCCGGCAATAAACGCGACGATGGCAATGAGCATGTAGCGTTTCTTATCGAACTTGTCGGCCAAAATGCCAAACCCTAAGCTGAACACCACGCCAATGGTCAACGCAATGGTGAGGGCATAACCAATATTCTCTACGCTCATGTTATAGACGCGCGTGAGGTAGATGGTCATAAACGGCAGCGTTGCCCCGCGGCCAATTGTTAATAACAATGACGATGCCAGCAGCGCTGCGGTTGAGCGCCTGATTGATGGTTTCATATTCCTGCCCGACAAATGCTTATATTTTTTTGTTGTGTTCTAACAGGATTACCACGGCATAAGGGGCTTGTATAGCGCCTAATTTATCCCTAAGTGCTTCGACTGACTCCCAAAAATAATGATCTATTCGCGGCGCTATTTTTTCTGTTACCTTGAAGTGTTTACAAAAATTTAATAATTCAGGGGCAGGGTATGACGCGTAAAGACGGACTGCTGGCGTTGCTGGTGGTCGTAGTATGGGGGCTAAATTTTGTGGTCATTAAGGTGGGCTTACACAACATGCCTCCGCTGATGCTGGCCGGCCTGCGTTTTATGCTGGTCGCCTTCCCGGCAATCTTCTTTGTCGCCCGTCCGAAAATCCCGTTTACATTACTGTTAGGCTACGGTCTGACGATCAGCTTCGGTCAGTTCGCATTTCTGTTCTGTGCTATCAAATTTGGTATGCCCGCCGGGCTGGCGTCGCTGGTATTACAGGCGCAGGCATTCTTTACCATCATTCTTGGCGCGTTTGTGTTTGGCGAGCGGCTGCAGGGCAAGCAGCTGGCGGGGATTACGCTGGCGGTGTTTGGCGTGCTGGTATTGATTGAAGCCAGCCTGAACGGCCAGCACGTGGCGCTGCTGGGCTTTATGCTAACCCTGGCGGCAGGGCTGAGCTGGGCGTGCGGTAATATCTTCAACAAGCTGATTATGCAGCATGAGGCGCGCCCGCCGGTGATGTCGCTGGTGGTCTGGAGCGCATTAATTCCCATTGTGCCCTTTATGGTTGCGTCATCTATCCTGGACGGCACGGACGCGATGCTACATAGCCTGCTCGACATCGATCTCACGACCATTTTGTCGCTTATCTACCTGGCGTTTGTCGCCACTATTGTGGGCTACGGCATCTGGGGCTCGCTGCTGGGACGGTATGAAACCTGGCGCGTGGCGCCGCTGTCGCTTCTTGTGCCGGTGGTGGGGCTTGCCAGCGCGGTCATTTTGCTGGATGAACACCTGAGTGCGCTACAGCTGCTGGGCGCGGTGCTGATCATGGCCGGGCTGTACATCAACGTGTTTGGGTTGCGTTTGCGTCGGGCGGCGCGGGTGCGGGGATAAGGCAAAAAAAAGCCCCGCATCTGCGGGGCAAAACGAATCAGAGGTCGTGGTTGTAATACGGCACGCCTAATTCGTCGGATTTGTCGCTACCAGCGCCCATGTGGTTGAAATCATACGGCGTCTGGTCATGTGCGGACGGCAAAATCATCGCATCGCGATTATTTTGCTGCGTTGCACGGGGAGTTTGCTCCGCGAAGGTCTGGCTGGAAACGAGCACCAGCAAGGCGAGGGCGGCGGAGGCGATAACTTTCATGAATTCCTCGGTTACGTCTTTTACAGGCGATGATTAACTACAGCGTGTTAACTGCAATGTTTTAACGGATAGAGATATCGGGATTCACCCGGCATACTGGTGATACGATACTTATGAGGCGGCACGTCGAAGTAGTTCTTAAACGTTCGCGTCAGGGTTTGTTGCGATTCAAACCCATAACGTTCCGCCAGATAGAGGATCGGCTCATTGCTCTCTTTCAGTTTTTGGGCAATTTCCGTCAGCTTGCGGCTGCGGATGTATTGACCTAATGAATGACCTGTCTCTTTTTTGAACATCCGTTGCAGGTGCCATTTTGAGTAACCTGAACGCTCTGACACTTTTTCAAGGGAGAGCGGCGATTCCAGGTTATCTTCGATCCAGTCCAAAATGCTATGAATGGTGATAGCGTCAGTATTGCGTCTGGACATCGTCATACCTCTTTTCTGTTTACGGCAGTATTTTCTTAAGCAAAAGCTCAAGCGTTGCTACTTCATCTGCCGTTAAGTTTTTTGTTAGTTCCTGATGCAGTGTTTGTCCTACAAGTTGATGACATTGCTCGCACATGGCCGCGCCGTCGCCGGTGAGTTTCACCAGGACGCCACGTTTGTCATTCGGATTAGGGCTTCGTTCTATCCATCCTTTGCAGACCAGACGATCCAGCATGCGGGTCAGCGCACCCAGATCGACAGAGAGCACCTTTTTTAGCTCAACCGGCGTGATACACACTTCGCAGCGAATGGAACACAGCACTTTGAACTGTGTCGCGGTGATATCCAGCGGTGACAGGTAGTCATTGAGCAGGCGATCTTTTTTCTGGTTAACCATATGAATAAGACGACCCAGTGGAATTATGTCGTTGAAGAGATCACTGGTGCTTTTCACAATGGTTGCCCTGGCAAGTAGTTTAGTCACGGCAGATATTATTGCTCAGGCAAGTATAAGTCAACTGAATGAATAAGCCGATGCCACGAATTGCTAAAACGTTTCATGAACTTTTTTTGTGCTCTTTCAAATCAAAAACATAACGGAGGGTTATCATTGTGCGGCGTAAATAATGCTTACGTTGTGTAGATGGCTGATTGTCATGGTTTCACCCTATAATTGCGGTGTTGAATATGGATAAGGACAACGACGTACTATGGTGGATTTGATTAAAGCAATTGGCCTTGGGCTGGTGGTGCTGCTGCCCCTGGCGAACCCGTTAACGACGGTAGCGCTGTTTCTTGGGCTGGCGGGCAACATGAACAGCGCGGAGCGCAATCATCAGTCGATGATGGCCTCCATCTACGTCTTTGCCATCATGATGGTTGCCTATTACGCCGGACAGGTGGTGATGAACACCTTTGGGATTTCGATTCCGGGCCTGCGTATCGCCGGCGGGCTGATCGTGGCCTTTATTGGGTTCCGCATGCTGTTCCCCGCGCAAAAGGCGCATGAATCACCGGAAGCGAAGAGCAAATCCGAAGAGCTGGAAACGGAGCCAAGTGCGAATATTGCCTTTGTGCCGCTCGCTATGCCGAGCACGGCGGGGCCCGGGACGATTGCGATGATCATCAGCTCCGCGTCCACGGTGCGCGACAGTTCTACCTTCCCGGACTGGGTGCTGGCCGTAGCGCCGCCGCTGATTTTTGCGCTTATCGGGGTCATCGTCTGGGCATCGCTGCGCAGTTCAGGCGCGATCATGCGCTGGGTGGGCAAGGGCGGTATCGAAGCCATTTCCCGCCTGATGGGCTTCCTGCTGGTGTGCATGGGCGTGCAGTTTATTATTAACGGCGTGCTGGAAATTATTAAAAACTACCACTGATTTTTTGCCGGGTGGCGGCTTCGCCTTACCCGGCCTACTTATTGCCAACATAATTATTGTGAATATAAATCAATTCTGAAAATTTATTCTTTTGCGAAGTTTCAGGATGAAAAATAACCGCATTACTTGTTGGTTATTACATCTTCTAGTAACGTACTGCACTCACTTTTCTTAGGGATATAAATATGAGTGTTAAACATTATTTTATTGCATTAAGCACGCTGCTTATTTCATTAAATTCCAGTGCGGGCCTTTTCGATTCCACACCCGAATTTAAGTGCGGACGCGAGGACGCTGTAGCAGCAACACAGTCAAAAATCAGGAACGATGCTGTCAGTAAAATACAGAAAGAATATCTGTCTTCCCCTGCGCAATTCTTTGGCAAACCGCTTCAGGATTACATTGCTAAAGTGAATGAAATCGGGCTTGCCATGGAAAATGTCACCACTAAGCCTTATCAACAAGATGATGCGACGCGCAGCTGCACAGCGAAAGTTTTACTCACCGTTCCGGCCGACATCATGAACTACATCGCTTCCAACCCGCGCATGCTGGAAGGCATCACTACGGGTGACGCTAACGTTCTCAACAATAACGTTCAGTGGGATGCATTTGTCTACGCATTGTCGTTAGCGGACAACGGCAAAGACATTTCAGTCTCATATGAATACGCTAACAGGGATTATATTTCTGAATCTTTGGCAGGCGTGACGATTCTGGTCATGAATAAAAACGAGCTGGAGAAGGCTGAATTAACGAATAAATTAACAAACGCCAGCCTTGCTTATTCTGAAAGCGACCGACGTTTGAATGAACTTTGGAAATATCTTCCTGATTCTGTTAAGTCCTCCATGAAGAAGGAACAGAATCTATGGATTAACGAAAAAGCGAAGAAATGTGGAAAAATTAGCGACGCGTCATCAACTACCACGCCGCTTGCTACCAGAACCAGCATCTATAATTGCCAGGCCAAAATGACGGAGGACAGGTTCCATTATTTGGGTGGCAATGAGGAAGCAGATTATTAACGCAGTCGCGTAGGCCGGGTAAGGCGAAGCCGCCACCCGGCAAAAACAAACGTCACCCATGCTGGCCATGTTCTTCCATCGCCACCGGCCATTTACGGAAGATCAGCACCGACCAGATCAGCGCCACAAGCGCCGGAATCGCGCCCAGATAGCCAATCGCCGACATCGAGACGTGCAGTATTACCTGATTTCCAACCAGCGCGCCCGCGCCAATCCCGAGATTGAAAATCCCCGAAAAAAGCGACATCGCTACGTCGGTAGCGTCAGGGGCCAGAGCAAGCACTTTAACCTGCATACCCAGCCCGATAATCATAATCGCCACGCCCCAGAACAGGCTCAGGATCGCCAGATGGCTTTCGCTTCCTGCCGCAGGCATCAATAACAGCAGGCAGGCTAATAACAGGCCGATGGCGCTGCTGACCAGTGCTGAAGCATGTTGATTTCCCAGCTTGCCAAACAGAATGCTGCCGATGATGCCCGCACCGCCCAGGATCAGCAGCAGGACGGTGGCAAAATTGGCGCTAAAGCCCGCAACCACCTGCACAAACGGCTCAATGTAGCTGTAGGCCGTGTAATGGGCGGTCACCACAATCACCGTCAGCAAATAAATGCTCATCAGCGCCGGACGACGCATCAGCAGCGGCAGGCTTTTCAACGAGCCGGAATGTTCGCTCGGCAGCTTAGGCAGCAGCTTGATCAGGCACAGCAGCGTCACCAGCGCCCCCATGCCGATAGCGAAGAAGGTGGTGCGCCAGCCGAAGTATTGCCCCACGATGCGGCCAATCGGTAGGCCCAACACCATCGCCAGCGCCGTACCGGTCGCAATCAGGCTCAGCGCCTGGGCGCGCTTGCCCGCCGGCGCCAGGCGTATCGCCAGCGAGGCCGTTATCGACCAGAACACCGCGTGCGCGAAGGCAATGCCGACGCGGCTGATGACCAGCACCGTAAAATTCCACGCCATAAACGACAGCACATGGCTGGCGATGAACACCACAAACAGGCCTATCAGCAGCTTGCGCCGCTCCATCTGGCTGGTCAGCAGCATAAACGGCAGCGACATCAGCGCCACCACCCACGCGTAAATGGTCAACATAATGCCCACCTGAGCCGTCTCCATCTGGAAACTCCCGGCGATGTCAGACAGCAGCCCAACCGGAACAAATTCAGTGGTATTAAAAATAAACGCGGCAATGGCCAGCGTGACCACCCGTAGCCACGCGACCCTGCGGGAAACAGTCTGAGTTGTCATAGGGATATCTGGGATTCGTTGCTTGAAAGATGAGGAGACGATCTTAAAGCGAGAAACGGCGAAAACTCAACCATTATGTGACTTAGATCTCAAAATTTACCCTGTCAAAGCGGTAGCGAAGGGCGTTTTTTTCATTGAATATAAAGAACAACACAACAATAACAGGCGATAAGACAATGCAGGAGATTGATTTTTATCTGGTCGATGCGTTTAGCCATACCACGTTTGGCGGAAATCCGGCGGCCGTTTGCCCCTTGAAAGCGTGGCTGCCGGATGAGACGTTACTTAAAATGGCGCAGCAGCACAACCAGTCGGAAACCGCGTTTTTCGTCTGCACGAAAGGGGGTATTGAGCTTCGCTGGTTTACCACGCTTACCGAAGTCAATCTCTGCGGCCACGCCACGCTGGCAGCAGCATACGTCCTGTTCAACGAGCTTAATTATCCCGACTCGCGAATCCATTTTGAGACCGCCTCGGGTCGACTGACCGTGAGTCGGGAAGGTGAATGGATGACGCTGGATTTCCCGGCCTGTCCAACGCAGGAACAGACGCCGCCGCCGGAAATACTCGCGGCTCTGGGCATCAGCCAGTATGTTGACGCCCGTAAAGGCCGCGCCTGGATGCTGGTGCTGGAAAACCGCGCGCAGGTTGAGGCGATAGCCCCGAACTTTTCCGCCATGACCCCAGGCGATCATAAAGTGGCGATCGCCGCGCGGGGAGAGGGCGAATATGATTTTGTCAGCCGCTTCTTCTCGCCGGGCGTTGCCGTTCCGGAAGATCCCGTCACGGGGTCGGCACATACGATGCTCATTCCCTACTGGAGCGAGAGGCTGGGCAAAACGGCTATGCTTGCGCGTCAGGTTTCGGCGCGTGGAGGAGACGTGCGCTGCGAGCTGAAAGGCGACCGCGTGCTGATGAGCGGGCAGGCAGCCCTGTATTTGAAAGGCACAGTATTTCTGCGCTAACGACGTATAACAAGAGAGGTAGAGACGATGCAGGAAATTGATTTTTATCTGGTAGATGCCTTTAGCGATAAAGCCTTTGGCGGCAACGCCGCCGCCGTGTGTCCGCTTGAAGCGTGGCTCCCGGACGAGACGCTGCTGAAGATGGCCCAGCAGCATAACCAGTCCGAGACGGCATTTTTCGTTCGCACTGACGACGGGTTTGAGCTTCGCTGGTTCACCACGCTGCACGAGATCAACCTGTGCGGACATGCGACGCTGGCGGCGTCCCACGTCATCTTCGAATACCTTGATTACCCGCATACCGAAATCACGTTCTCCACGCGCTTCGTGGGCGAGCTGACGGTTTCACGCAGCGGTGACTGGCTGACGCTGAACTTCCCGGCCTGGTCAACGGAGTCTGTCGATAATCCACCGTCGGCGCTATTCAGCGCGCTGTGCATTGAGGCGGCCCGGGAGGTGCGCGTCGGGCGTGACTACATGGTGGTGCTGGAAAACCAGCGGCAGGTCGAAGCCCTGACTCCGGATATCGCGGCGATGATCCCGCTGGGGAAAATGGTCTGCGTTACGGCTCCAGGAGATGACTATGACTTCGTCAGCCGCTTCTTCTGCCCGGGCGAAGGGGTGCCCGAAGATCCGGTGACGGGTTCAACCCACAGCATGCTGATTCCCTACTGGAGCGAAAAATTGGGCAAAACGGCACTTAACGCTCGCCAGGTATCCTACCGCGGCGGGGATCTGCGCTGCGAGCTGAAGGGCGATCGCGTGCTGATTGGCGGCCAGGCGACGCTGTATCTGAAAGGAAAGATCTTCCTTCGCCGGTAGGCCGCCGTCATAAACAAAAACTATGAGGTGAGAAGACGTGGCGGGCGCTATGTTGAAGGAAAATAACAAGGAGCCTGCCATGTATTCCATTACCTCTGAGTCTGCACGTCATCCCGATATTCTCAGCCTGATAGCGGCCCTCGACCGCTACCAGAGCGAACTCTATCCGGCCGAGAGCAACCATTTGCTCGATCTGTCTGCACTCCCGCAAGCGTCGTTAATCCTGATGATTATTCGCGACCCGCAGCTTAAAGCCGTGGGATGCGGTGCCGTTGTGCTTAACGGCGACGGCACCGGCGAAATGAAACGAGTCTATATCGATCCAGCCCATCGCGGCCAACGGCTGGGGGATCGGCTGCTGGCGGCCCTCGAGGATGAGGCCCTTAGCCGCGATTGCCATACGCTTCGGCTGGAGACGGGCATTAAGCAACATGCCGCCGTCCGTCTGTATGAAAACAGCGGGTATGAACGGCGTACGGCATTTGCCCCCTACAGTGAAGATCCGCTAAGCCTGTTTATGGAGAAGGCGCTGGTTGAAGACGTTCGTTTAGCAGCGCTATAAATGCCTCAAGCTGGCGGGTCATCGCGCCGCGACGCCAGACCAGCCAGGTGGTCAGCCAGCGCCAGTTTTCCGCCAGCGGCCACGCTTCAACCTGATGATGCCCCGGCATGCTTTCCAGCATTGAGCGGGGCATGAGCGCAATCCCTGCGCCGGCGATCGCGCAGGCGAGCATGCCGTGGTACGACTCCATTTCATGAATGCGCCCGGGCGTGGCCCGGTCGGCATGGAACCAGCTTTCCAGATGC
>Ga0207655_1000601_pt1 | contig 43892 bp, 46 predicted proteins | sample KBSM44metaG_FD_184398 | JGI IMG/M metagenome (GOLD analysis project Ga0207655, IMG submission 184398) | Miscanthus rhizosphere microbial communities from Kellogg Biological Station, Michigan, USA - KBS M4-4 metaG (SPAdes) (version 2) | ecosystem: Host-associated > Plants > Roots > Rhizosphere >...
AGAAACCAAGGCACCCTATAAAAAAATTATCATAAAAGACTAAAAAGCAAACTACAAGAAAGAATTCTGTCTCTCTGAAAAGATAAAAATAGTATGATACATCAAAGGCACGTGGCAAGTGAGAGTCCGACATATATGTCATAAAATAAATAAATCGAAAAACACCCCCAGTATAAGACTGTAGGTGTTTTCTTCTTTTTAATAAGGTAGATATAAAATTCATTAGAACAGATTTACCAAAATCCGTATTTTTATCTTCACTGTAAGGTAAATGTAAAAGCACACAATGATGGAGCGCGCATGCTAATGGGTTTTTTATCTTTTTGTTAAGATAGATGTAAACAGAAAAACTGCAATGTTGGATATACACTATTACTTTTTATCTTTTCAATAAGGTATATGTAAACTAACTGAGTGAAGCTCTACATCTTTCTTTAAAATATTTTTATCTTTTCTATAAGTTAGATGTAAACGTGTTACGTCCGCTATTCTCAATTTCCATGGATTTTTATCTTTTCTATAAGTTAGATGTAAACCGCTTGATACATTTTAGCGAAATTACCAAAACCCTTGATACATAAGCCTTTTACTTGAAATCAGAGGGCATTTGCACTGAAAAGCAGAGAGAAGAATTATCTCATTCAATCTTTTAAAAAACATCAGATAGTCATCATTTAAGTTGAAATGAGTGTTCAACCTATTCCTATTATTAAGTTTATCAAAAATTAAAATAGTTTTCCAGAAATATGAAACGCAAAGACCGATAGATATTAACATTCGCAGCATGTAGTCGACAGCTTCGTCCTCTTTTTTCATCCCTTGTTTCCTCAACCAAAACAAAATAGAAAAAGAGCAAGGTATCTTCCCTTACCTTGCTCTTTTTCGCGCTTAGACTTCATTAAACGCCTTCTCAAAGTGACGGTTATTGTTTTTATCTCGTAGGAGAGAGGATGACATCCGTTTAACTAACTTTGATTTTTTTGATTCGATTTCTTTTAGTCGTGCTTTTTCGTTTAATCTGAGTTTGTATCCTGTGAACAATAAAAATAAAGCAGCGAGTACTATGACCACCACAAACAATGGGACACTTCCCATATCCATTGTTCTCCCTCCTTTACGTATATAGGGAATGATTCTTTTGTAACTCTCCATACCCCTCAATACAATCACTATTTTTCCATCTATTTCTAATCTACCATATGTCTTAAGGACGAGCAACCTCAATATTTATGCATATAGAAATACCCGACTCTGTCATAAGAATGATAAAGTCGGGTATTCTCTTTAAATAATGAACTAGGTAAAGATGTAATAACTATCCGTTTTTCTTTGGAAGGCTGTTTAAAAATCTCTTTTTCTTCCCGCTTCCATTCCCAAGATTAAGCCCTAAATCCGCCAGCGCTTTGGGAACCGTTTCTTGAGCTGTTTCCCATTCGAGCTCATAATCCACATGTCTGTTATATGTACTTTTATCAAGACTAATTAGGTCGTCGCCGTACTGGTAATCCGTTCGCTCAGTTGTAAGTGACCCAAGAAGTTCAAACGCTGTTTTCTTTTTCGTTTTGATAAACGAAGAAAGAACATCTAACATAGGGTAATCCGAGAAAAGAAGTTCTTTCTCTTTTAAAATCGAAAGAGCTTCCTTGTCCGACAGCTTCAGGTTGTACTCCTGTTTTTTTTGATAAAGAGTCCCCTTCTCTTTCTCCTTAGTTGTTGGCGCTTTAATCGTGAGCTCCCATGTTTCTTCCTTTTGTCGTAGGCGAAGGGTAATTTTTTGATGAGATAAGTCCATTGAGGGTGTATCAAAATAATAATTCGTTTGGACATAGCTTTTAGAGGGTAAATCGTGTTCTTCAAATGTTTCGTGAAGAGAATCGTATTCCTCTTTCGTTAACAATGATTTGTATTCAATTTCAGTTTCTTTCTGAATGTCGGTCATGAGACGTGTTCCTTTCTTGGTAAGGTTTGAATAAACTTATATCCGATTAATTCCTTATTTTTAATTACGTACTGAATTTGTGCCCCTCTTCTATCTAGGTCTCTCCCATAATAGTGAAGAAGGATGTGTGTTAATAGCCATCGGGGTTGAGTTTTTTCATAACTCTCTTTTAATGGTCTTATGCGTTTGAAACCTGTGAATTTCCCGTTTTCTACGAAAAAGTCAACTGTCCATTCATCCCATTCGTCAAACATCCCGTAATGTGATTTGATTATTTCAATAAGTCTTCTTTTCAACACGCATGTTTCTTTCACATTATTATCCCCTTCCATAGATATTTCCAACTCTGTCAATCTTGATTCCAAAGAAGAATTGTTTGTCATATTAGAACTCCTTCTAATCGCTTTTTTATTGTTTTCACATATACCTACTCATGAAGAAAAAAAGACCGCCGAAGCGGTCTCCATTAGGCGATAAACTCTGCCATGATTTTTTCAATATCAAATGGCGTAATGCCCTCTTCTACTGAGAAAACCGTCTCTGCGTCTTCTGAATCGAACGTGATTTCTCCACGTGCTTCTTGGTGAAGACGGAATAAATCATACAAGTTTGGCTTAGCTAAGGACGTCATCGTCTTTCCAACAATAGACATAGTAGATTCGTTGGTTTCTACATTGTTAACATCACTTAAATCACGTGTAAGTGACAAGTCTGTCCAAATGATTTTGCGTTCTTCAATGTCAATGATGACAGGAAGACAAACCGTTGTATCTGAACTGATGTCTACTTTGTTTTGAACCGTTGAAGGCTCGAACACCTCGCCTGAATTGGATGATTGGCGAATCATCCAACCTCCGAAGCATTCAGGTAAATCTTTGAAAGCATGGTTCATATAGTTTTGAAGAGACATGACAATGTAGCGAATGCCACTTTTTCGTGCTGTCTCCATATCCACGTCAATGAACTCAGAAGCGCCTTGTGGTGCGGCTACAATGTCCCCGCTATGTACGCTGTACTTAGCAGGAAGTTCCACTTTTTCTTTTCGAGCTTCTTCCATCACTTCATAAGGAGTGAAAGCAGTGAACTCTGAATAAGAAACGTAGGCTTTGTTCTCCCAATTTTCATCATAGAAGGTAGCAGATAAGTCAACGTCTACACGTCCCGTTTCTTTGCCGTTCACTTGCCCTTCTTTCCACCAACAGAAGAAACGAACGGTGTTTCCTTCCTCAGGAAGAGGGATATGACTACCACGTACAAGTGTGCGAAGCGCTTTGCTTGATGAACGTTGAGAAAATGGTACAAGGTACGTGTTCAAGCGCTCATCAACAAACGTTTTGCCAAGAGACGGAAGTGCCTTGAAACGTTCGCGAAGAACTTCTTCACATAAATCCACAACCATCGTGCAGTACGCTTGCGGAATCGGCGCCAGCTCATTTTTTAGTCCAAATGCTTTTGCCACGTTTCCTTTCGGGAAAAATGCACGAATATCCGAGTGTTCATTACGGTTTTTAAAGTGTGCAATGACTTGAAGCAATACAGGTGTTGATACACTGTCTGCACCTTCTTGGAATGCACTTAAAATAACCGTAATCAAACGTGGGTTTTTGTTTGCTAAACGAATAACATGGTCAAGACGTCGCGCAAACTCACCAGGGCGCTTGGATAAAAGCTTAACAGCTTCTGTCACATTTCCGTTTAGTAACGACATTTCAAGTTTTGTGTAGTACGTTTTGAATGGTAATTGATTTCGAACAATGTTAAACGCTTCAGCTACAAAAGGATATCTTCTTTTGTACTCATATGGATGAAGAATTTCGCCCATGATAATCCACGCTTCTTCGTAACGAAGCATGTCCTCGACGATACCATTGCAGTTTCCTTGTTTGCTTGCAATGTCTTGCAACAAGCCAAGTAAGAAACGACGTTCAGGACGCTTGAACTTACGGAAGCCTGTCGGAGTAGCCAAACTCACATCACCATCTGATAAAGATGCAGCTAAGCGAAGGACGTCAGTAGCTGTCTTGAAGTGCGATGCCACGTCTTTCATCGTTGCTTTTTGGCATGACAAAAGAATACCCATTGCATACGACAAGTTTTCCTTGTTTGGGATGCTTTCAGGCAACACGGCTGAAATAGGTTCTACATGTTCAAGTGCCCATTTTACATCTTCTTTATCTGAAGCTGAAATTGAACCGTTTGCTCCAATAAGATTTCTTATCAAATCGTTGAATCCTTCGTCCGTGCCAAGGTCAATGATTTTTAAATCTACGCTGTCGAGTAACGGAAAACGTTCTTTTGCTTCTTCTTTTGGAAGTAAGTGTCCATCCGTTACATAATGAAGAATCGCATTCACATAAAACTCGATTTCATCCATTTCCATCACAGATTGAGGGAAATTTGCGTACATTGGCTTGAATGTTATGTGTGCACCAACCATTTTCTTTAAATCTGTGACCAATGTTTGGTAGAACGTCACAAATTCATCATTTGAAAGTGTACGAACACGTTCCATAAGAACCTCTGAAAACGTAAAGCCAAGGCTTTCTATGTTTTTCAACGCAGTCGCAAGGTAAACAGGTGACAACGTGCTTGTCTTTCCTTCTTTAACAATAACGCGTAAGTTTCGGTTTAAATAAATAGTATTTTTCATATGTGAACATCAGATACAACATGACTTCGTGTCTAAAATCATGTTATCTGACTGTCCCCCCTTTCGAAAGTTAAATTTATTTTTGAAACTAATCAAAACATAAAAGTGCCATGTGGCTTACGTGATGATTTTTAAAAAATATGTATAGGGATTTTAACTATGTATAAGTAAAATAGGCATAAAAAAACAGGTAACCATTATCTCTATTCACTAAAGGTATCTACTTGATATAAGGTAGAAGGAAGAAATAACGAAGCCTGTTTGCCATAAAAATGTTTAACGACATAACGAATCAACTCTGAGAGTATATTAACAGAGTAAGAGAAACGAACGTCCAACGTATATGTTTCACTGTTATAAATCCATGAAAAAAACAGGTAACCAATCGCCCTATCACGAATTTGAAGTAAGATAATACTTGTTCAAGAAGGAAGGACGATAAAAAGCCTGTTTTTAGTGGAGTATCTGCACACCATGGAGCATGCAGATACAAATTGTGTAGGAAACCGTCACACCTAAAATATGACCACGGACGGGCGTTAGGGCGAACCCAGTTATCCGACCGCAGTCCCTGCTCTTAATTTTCGGGGAAGAAGGAAGGTGTGACAAAGCCTACGGTTATATTAATACGGGAGTAACGCGAGGAAATTAACCACTCTATCATTGTTTTCAAACAGTTGCCTGTAGTAATAGAAGGAAGAATGGTTGAAGCCTTTTTGGGGTAGGAAACCTCTTGTTCTAATTATCACCTAAAGTGTATCCACAAATTTACGAGAAGGAAGAACAAGAAAAGCCTACAAACACAGTGTATACCGCGTTTGCGATATTTCCTATATTCGTTATTCTTTTTTTGAAAAGTTTTTTTAAACAGTTATGTAAGACAATAAAAAACAGGTAACTATTATCTCTAAATATTATACGATGAACGTTGCGTTCATCGTCCCGTAATGTGTTTCACACAGAAGGAAGAAATAACAAAGCCTGTTTGGTTAAGTGAATAAAGCAGGAAACCGATACCCCTAATCTCTGTAAGTTGGAATAGAAGGAAGGAGTATCAAAGCCTGCATAGTTGTGTAGGAAATTGGAGCCTCTAAATTCAAAAAAATTCACTAATTTTTTAACGGAGAAGGAAGAAACTCTCGAAGCCTACAAGATTTATAATATATCTTTTAAAAAATAAAATCAAGTGTTTCGCATATATTTTTTTAAAAAAATATATGTTTTTTATTTATTTTGTTCTTACCCTTGTATTCTACCTTGATTTACAAAGGAGAATCAAGAGTCGATATCATTCTTTTTATTTTGCTCATTTCGTTAAAAGAAACAGCATGTCGCCATTACTGTTTCTCCGTTTTTATGGATTTCCCTTTTTACATTTGCTCTTTTTTTATCTTTTTTGTATCAAAGAGATTTAACAGGTACACAAAGTTCACAATAACCCTTTTGCACCAGCTTCACTTGGTATCGCTCAATAATAGGTCTTTCCTCCATTTGATATCCGCTCTCTTCAAGAATAGAAGGGAATTGACTCCAAGCCTGCTTTACGCCTTCTTCCGTATGTTCTACGTTCATAATGAGATAGGTTCCTCCTTCATAGTCCTCTTCGTAAATATAACTATCTAACTCATAGTCTTGGTCACTGAGTACAATGCACGCGTCATATCGACAATCAGAGGCTGGTGTAATTGCGGGGTTATCTCGTGGAATGCCTAATAAAATTGATGAAGAATCAAACAAACCTTTTGCTTTTGCCCACTGCTTTATAAGCTCCATTGTTTTGTAGTTGGCCGCACCATAAGGACCTACTTTCCGAGCAAACGCAATTCGATAGGTTGGCAGTGTCTCAATAGAATAATTCATGATTCCATTCCCCTTTCTTCATTAACAAAATATTCCTTACGAATTGATGATAATTCAATATAAAATGAAAAACAATCACAATTTTAAAAAAGATAAAATAGTATCTATGTAATGAAAAATAGTTGATAAAAGAAACGGACAGGTGACAATAAAACATGAAAAAAGAAACAGTATATCAACCTCTACTGTTTCCGTATTTTGTATCTATTGTTCTTTGTCCAACGTCTCTCTTTCTTGTTTGCGTAAAGAAAGCTGCGTCTCTAAAGACTGTATCATCGGTACGGTCATGAAGTTCCCTGCTGTTCGATGCGCTTGGCGCTCGTGCTTGGCAAATTCAATCACGTTTGTTAGCGATAAAATTAACTCATCTAATTCTTTCTTCTTGTTATCCTTGTCCTCTACTAGTCCCATCTTTCCCATCCCCTTTAATGGTAATAAACAAGTGAGCCTGAGTGGTTTCGCTTATACGTCTAAACGGAATTTTGCGTACTCTACTGCTGAAGTAGCAGATACATACGCATGAATGTACGCTTGATGTGCGTCTTGGTTCATTGGTTGAGCTGACATTAAATCTTCTTCTACCTTGCGTTTCAATTGGCTTGCTAAATTTGTTAAATACATGACTTCTTCTTGTGTTTTGACTTCTGAAAAACGATTCGCAAGCATAACACCTGTTAACATTTTCAAATGACGCATTGCCATTTCCTCATCCATCGATTTAGCATACACTAAAGCATCGATGCGCATTTGATATACATCTTTTAAATACTCCGTTTGTTTTTGTTGGTTTTCCATTCGAACCAGCTCCTTTTTTTAATTAGTCTTTTGAGATATAAATTTGATTCAAACGAATGGATTCCTTTATTTTTTTGAATTTTTCTTATTTGCATCATACTCGTTTTTTATAAAAACAAAAATAAAATGAAAAAAATATTTTTTCTGTGTTTTTACAAATCAAACCAGGTATAATGGTAGCATCCTAGTTTAAGAAATGAGGAGAAAACATGACAGATATTCAGCATCCTCATGAGTTGTTGGATTTTTTACATCAGCAACAATGGGAAAAAGAAGCTCATCAGTCGATAAGTTACCGAAAAGGAACGTATTGTTTAACGATTGATACAAATGAAGCCAAAGAACCATCTTTTTCTCTCTACAGTTCAAGCGGTTTACATACATTTGTGGAGAGATTAACCTACGGACATGGAACTATGCGTGCGCGCATTTTGGATAAAATGAAAAAAGTAAATGAAGCATATCTTGCTAACCCTTCTGAGGAAAGTACTGTCTCCTCTAAAGGAAAAAGTTTTGTTGAATGGGTAAAAGAAAAAAGCATTCCTTATTTGGAAAAAGAGAACTGCTACCGCTTATCTGTTAGTAACGGGCTATTGCTTTCATTTTACCCCCTTGAGAACCAAACAATTAAACTGGTTGTAACAGGAAACGAGGAAAACCGTTCGTTCTCTCCTCTCACCTTGTCTTTTGATGAGGATAATACAAAGACATTGTTTGAAAAGGTATCTATGTTTGAAAACATGGTCCCTTTTTTAGATACATGGGTGTCTGCGCCATTTAAAGATGACCCGTTGTACGAGGAAGTCCCAGTAGGAAAAGAGCAGATAAATGACTCCCTTCCTAAGCATAAAAGTCTCCTGCAACACATGGCGGATGTATTTCCAGATAGTTGGCTTGACTATCTATTTCAGCCTTATTGTATTGAACCTCGCACTCGCAATCAAGTATGGGTAGATTTTATGAAGTCACCTCAATCACCTGAATGCAATCAGCGATTAGAAAACATGTTGATAGAATTAATGGCACGTTATTCGTTCTTTAAACATGAACGAGATGTGTTTCAACTCAGTACATACCGCATTGAGGTCGATGGAGTCGACGAAGAAACATTAGATGTCTTCTTACATGAATGGTACAGCAAAACGAAAACCATCTTAGAAGACCTATTCCCTTCGACAAAGATTGACTAACCTATTTAAAAAAGGAGAAAAAAGAATGGCAGCAATACAAAATCATGATGAATTACGCGATTTCCTACGTCAACATGGATGGACAGAGTATGGTGCATCGCACTGGCAGTACAAAAACCTTACCCCTCGCTTTAGATTGTCTATTTTTATAAATACCATTGATACTGACAGGTTAACGGTGTACGAACTAAATGGGGAAGTAAAACGAAATTTTATCTATTCGTATACGTTTCCTGAGGAGAAGTACGAGTTAACAGAGCGCATTCTTTCTTATATGAAACGGTACGATGACGGACAGCTCTTCTATCAAGAGAGAGAAAAAGAAAGGGTAAATGCAATGAATTGGTTTTATGATACCTGCTGCATAGAAAATGACTTAAATATTGATGAACAGAAAGATTGTTCCGTTTGTTCTTTATCAAACGGAATGAACCTTTATTTCTTTCATCTTCCTTGGAACAATGGCATTGAACTCGTTGTACCGTCAAACCATGAAGAAACACATGTATTTAATTACACCTATGAATTTACCAAAAAGGGTATGGATAAGTTAGATACCATGATAAAAAGCCAGCAATTAAAAGTACCTTTTTTAAATACGTGGGTAACGCCTGTAACCAAGGAAAGTATGCTTTATAAAGAGTCTGTTCTCTCTTTTGAGAAAAAGAAAGGAAAGTACGGAGAACAAGCTAAACGGTGCCGTCAGCTTATCTCAAAGCACTTACCTACTGACTGGACTTTTCATTTGTTCGTTTTTTCTTATATGCCCCTATTTTCTGAACATCTTGTGGAGTTTCAGTTTGTCAAACACCAAGGATGCAAAGGGGCAACGGAATGCATTTCGTCCATATTAGAATCTCTTGTGAACGCCTATGACTTTTTTATATGCAAAGAAAAACTCTACCATTACGATAGCTATCTTATGGACTTAAAACAAGTAGATGAAGAAACCTTTGTGTCCTTTTTATGTGAGTTGAAAGAACGTGTGGAACCTGTCTTTTCTCGTTTCACAGGAAAGAACGTAAATGAACCTACCGCATAACTAGCAATCTTTTAGCTTAGCTAGCCAATACCTTATAAGAAAAGAGGGAAAATGATGAAAACGATTCAAAATCAAGATGAATTAAGGGAGTACCTGCGTCAAACAAGTTGGATAGAACGCACGCCTTCTCAATTTGATTATTCTGTGAGTCATATCCGCTATTCGCTTGGAATTTACCTCAATACCATTGATGAGCACTCTTTTACTATTTATGTAAACAAACGTGGAAAACAACAAACTTTTTCATACTCTTACACAGATGAAAAAAATGACCTGAAAGAGAAAATAAAAAATTGTGTCTCCTTTGTCACACATAAAGTTCATGCACTTGAAGCGGTTGAGCGCGAACAAAACAATGCCATTGCTTTGTATTACAACATTATTTTTCAAAACAAGTTAACCTATGATGACGAAAAGGGATGCTACGTTGATGTGCTAGCTAACGGCATGACTCTTTATTTTTTTACTCTTCCCTTTCAACACGGCGCTCGTCTTGTGACAGTGATGAACCGTGAAGGGACGACTTTTGAAGAGGACGAATTCACGTTTTCAAAAAGAGACATGGAAATGCTGATAGATAGAATAAAACAGCGTAAAGAAATGGTTCCGTTTCTTAATACATGGGTGCCACCCGTCAAAGAAGATAGTTTGCAGTATGAAGAATCTGTTTTATCGTTTGAACATAACAAAGGAACTTACACTGAACTTGCTACTTGCTATTACGAACTTGTAAAGCAACACTTCCCGTCTGAATGGGTATCTCATTTATTTGTGCCTTATTATAGTCCACGATTGGATGAAACAGTAATGGAAGTGGTGTTTATGAAACGAAGTTCCTATCAACAGATTATACAACCGATTACTGAGGTGTTGGAGGGGCTCACACAAACGTACGCATTTTTTACCCCAAAAGTAGAATTACCTTACTACGATGTCTATTTAATTCAGTTAAAAGAAGGTAACGAAGAAGCGTTTCACCAACTCTTGCAGCAATGGAAAGAACGCATAGAGCCTATTCTTGCTCCGCTTCAAATAAACAAAAACACGGACCCAACGGCGTAATTGAAACGTCCTTGGATTACATAAATATCACGTAAAAGAAAAGAGGAAAACGGATGGATACAATTCGTTCTCATGAAGAAGTAAGAACATTTTTAAACGAACAAGGATGGATAGAAGAAAATCCGTCTTTGTTTGTTCTCCCTATATTGCGTCCTCGTTTTATCGTCCATGTGTTTTTAGATACTATTGAAGAAAATACGATAACGTTGTTTCAACGGACGACGAACGGGACACTAGAAGAAACGTATACTTACAAATATGATGCGGACGACATTGCATTACAAATTACAGCATGTGTCAATCGGGTGCAAAAAGCGTATGAAAAAGCCAAAGAAAGGCAAAAGCAAAAAAGAAGTTCAGCTTCGTCATTTGACTCGCTTTTATGCGAAAAGCAAATGACGTACGATAAAACGGATGCTTGCTATGTCTACTCCCTCTCTAACGGGATGCATATGTATTTCTTTCTCCTCCCAAATGAGCGAGGTATTCACGTAACAGTTCCTTTAAATAGAGAGAGAACCAAATACAGCACACAACGATATGCCTTTACGCAAGATGACAACCTTAAACTACAAGCGGATGTATTAAGGCACGAACAATGGATTCCATTCCTTAATACATGGGTTTCCCCTGTTACAAAAGAAAGTGAAACCTACGAAGAAGTTGTTGAATCATTTAAATCCGAAGTAACTCCCGAAAATCAAAAGGTGAAAAAACTTCGTCAGTTAATGAATGATTATTTACCTGAAGAGTGGCTATTTTACTTATTTCGTCCCTTTTATAATCAAGAAGATAAAAAAGGTGTGGTTGAAATAGAGTTTCTAAAACGAACGGAATGTTCATTGATGAACCCTTCCCTACAGGAAATGTTTGATTCTTTCTTGGAATCCTATTCGTTTTGGAGTCTTCATCAAAAGCTATACAGTATGAACGTATATCGAATTGATATTGACACGGTAACAGAAGACGATTTCACTCTCTTCTTGCAAGAGTTAAAAGAAAAAACGACGCCAATTATTAGCGATATGATGTTTCGTACCCAAATTTTGCACAATGAGAACAGACAAACACGAATGAATAGAGCGAAACGAGAGGATGACAACCTATGAAGGACTTCCAAAATCGGAACGAACTCACTCAATTTTTACAAACCTACGAATGGGTCAAGAAAACGAATACGATTTATCATTTTCCTACTGAAGACCCTGAATGTTATCTAACAGTCTTTATGCCACCTTTTAACGAACTCCACTTTACGTGGTTTCGTTTTTATAAAGGGCAAGTCGTGGTAGAGGATATTTATTACAATGCTCCCTTTCCTCAAAAAAACCAAGATGACATAAAAGAAGAAATGAGTACCATTCTCTCTGATGTAAAACGACTGAAAAATAGCGAAGAACGACAAAAGTATCAAAGAATTTTCCGCGCTCTCGTACAACACAGAGAGCTCGTTTTCCATGAAGACAAAGGGTACTGGGAATACAATATGACAAACGGATTGACTGCTCTATTTACACGATTACCCGAGAATATAGGGATTTACTGGACAATGTCGCTCAATCAGGAAAGAACAGAGTATTTTGAGGAAATGTTTGAGTTTAACGAAACACAAATGAATAAGTTCTACGATGAACTAGTAAACTATCAAAACATGAAGCCTTTTTTAAATACATGGGTTTCAAAAGAAGTCGAAGATAACGACTATTTTCAAGTAATGAATCGTTCCTTTGAAAACGCAAAGGGCATTCATAAGGAAAAAGCGCAAGATGTGTACAAGAAAATTCGTACTGTTATGCCTGATGAGTGGCTATGCCACCTTTACCATCTATCGTACAGTCGCTTTCCTGAACCACAAGATAAAATTGAAATTGGAATCGTTAAAACAGGGGAACTGAGTCCTGTTATTCAACCATTCGTAGATTTGTTGGATGAATTGACAAATACGTATAGCTTTTTATCTAAAACCTTTGATAATCCGAAGATGAACATGTATAACCTTCCGCTTGAACAGCTCGATGAACACGAAGTTGATAGTTTCATAAAGGATTGGAAGGAGCGAACGCTTAGCATTATAGGGAAAAGACCGTATTAAGGCAGCAAGAGCGGCAAAGAGTGTTGTGTGTAAAACGCTTTTTACTCTTTCTTTTAAGCCAGTAACAAAGCATTAAGTAAGCTTTACTTCACATACAGGAGGAAAACCAATGAATACTCAGTCATACTTACAAACTAGCACATGTGCAGAAGTCCAAGATTGCTTATTGAAACTGGGATGGAAACAGGATACCCCTTCCCTTCTTTCCTATTCAACAAGTGATTCTGCTCGTTATCTCTTAGTAAAACTAAATCTTATTACAAATGAGCACATGACATTAACAACTGTACGAAAAGACCAACAGCACGTACAGCACTATGACTTAGCGGTACAAGACGACAGCATCCTGCAACTTCAAGAAAAAATGGAAGAGCTAAATGAAGAAGCACGGATGGCAAAAGAATTTGACCAGTTACAACAAGACTTTCGAGCCGAACAACACGCCTTTTTGAAAGAAAAAAACGCAGTGTATCAAGCGAAAAAAGGAGCGTACCTCTTAACGCTCCCAAATGGTCTTCAGTGCTACCTATCCCCTATTCCGAATGAAAATGGATTTGACTATACCTTCTTACAATCATGTGAAACGAATAGTGTAGGAAAAGTTCATCATGGATATATCAAAGGGAGCTTTACTAAGCTTGATTGGTTTAAAGGTTATATTGCCGATGTTGAAAAACGTGTACCTGCTAAAAATGGATGGATTAATCCGCTATCTGAATTCGATAGTACCTATTGTCATAGTTATCTATCGTTTCAACAGGAAATACTCCCTCACTACGATAAGGCAAAAGTATTCCGAGATATTTTAAGTGATGTGTTACCTGAAGAGTGGTTATATTATTTGTTTGTTCCGAGATATGTCAAAACAAATTTGGGTAAAGGGCGATTTGAACTGTCTTTCTATCCGCTCGAACAGTGGGAACGTGGCGAACGCATTCAAATGTTTCTAATGCTTGTATCACTTATGAAGACGTATCCGTTCCTTTCTGTTTTGTTCCAAGAAAATTTGATGACTTGCTATGAGGTTAATTACTCACAGGCAACAGAAGAAGAAATGAAACGTTTTGCTCGTGACTTATACGAGCAAGCGAGTGCTATTTTAAACGAAATCAACGAGACGAAAAACAAGGGGAAGAAATTATGAGCAAACTAATAGATTCTCGTTTTCACACCTGTGAGACGTTAAAGACGTACTTATTGAAAAGTGGATGGAGAGAAGAAACCCCTTCTCTTCTTTTCTATCAGACTTGTCACGAATCATACCGTGCTTTTATTAAGCTTAATCTTGTGACGAATACGAACTTTTCATTCGTCCTCGTTGAAAAAGAGAAAAACCAAATGTATCGCTATGAACTGCCTACATATGAGCTCTCACTTATGCGTGACATCATTCAAGAACAAGTACAGCGGTTGGAAATAAAAGCACGTGAAGTTGATATGGAAGAAAAAATGTATGAAGGATATGCTCTTTCTCTTCAAACCTATGTAACAAGTAAAGGTGCTCGTTATCATAGTGAGACAGGAACGCAAGTGTTTGAACTTAAAAATGGATTACACTGCCACGTAGCTACTCTTCCCCGTCAACTTGGGTTTGAGTACACTATTATTCAAGGAGAGCATGCGTCTGTTCAGTTTTCTTCTCATCAAGAATACGTCCTGTTTAATCCGTGTTCGGTAAGTAATTTCAAGAAACATATAAATGACCTTGAGCAAAGAGCACCGAGTAAAAACGGATGGATAAATCCTCTATGGAAAGAAGATACACGTTATGTAACAAGTTATACGTCGTTTCGAAGTGGAAAGAATCGATTGTTTCCCAAAGTAGTCAAGTTACGGAACATTCTCAGCGGCGTGTTCCCTGAAGACTGGTTATTTCATTTGTTTGTGCCTGAATACCGAGACCAACTTGCTAGAACGGGACGGTTTTTCTTGATGTTTGTGGAACAGAAAGATAGATTTAAAGGCGAGTTTGGTCAACAGTTGCGCCTTATGAATGAACTTGCAGACAATTATCCATTTGTATATATTTTGAGCACACGACGAAATGAATTACGTCTTGAAATTGATTTGGAGAAAGTAAATGAAAATGCTTTTAAGTGTTTTGCTCAAGATGTATATAAAGAACTGAAAGGAAATGAAAATAATGTATGAAAAAATTGAACCAAAGAGACCGTATATCACTGTCATTCACGTCGATTCAGTAAAGTTAAAGTGTTCTGGTTTCCCTACGATATTTGAATTCACGGACACTGAAGGAACTGAATACTATTTCCGTTTGAGCGGTTATCATGGAATTATTGTGTGCAAAGAAACCGACGAATGGCTGGCAGATGGTGACATGGACGAAGATGACATGTGTGACTGGGACGACGTGGTCAAATGGGCAATGATGGAGTGTGTCCTTTTAAAAACAGATGGGTTCATAGCAGTAGACCGTTCTTATGAGTAAGGAGTAAAAGAATTTAAAAATACGGAGGAACGACTATGATTGAACGGTTGGATACAAAAGGGCTTTTCTTAACATACCATTACGATAGTTTTAACATTGAGCTAGATAGACCATTAGCCGAGCAATTAGATGAGTTAGACGAAGATATTATCCAGTTAGAAGTGGATAATACTTACATCATTAACTTAGGCTATTACCCTTCTCACACAATAGAAGGTGAATTTCAAGTCAAAATCATGAAGCAGTTTGATTGGAAACAAGCAATTTGGACGAAAACGTCAAAAACACCACATGGGTTGCTTGCTATTTTGCAAGAAGCTGTAAACGAAGTGAAAAAGTTGACCGTTCCTGATGAGGATAAAACAGTAAAAAGTAATTAAAAATCCCCTATTACTCGTACAATGGTGTGTAAATAGATGAAAATAAAAAAGCGTTAGCATTCAATGCTAAACGCTTTTTTATTTTAACTGTCAAAACATATTAGACATACATAGGCATAGTTGTAGGAGGATTTATGTTTGTTAGATATTTTATAAAATGTTGCTTATACATATGAACAGGAAGCGGATTGCTTAAATAATTCGCAAAAGTTGGTGAAATGTGTCTCATTGAATTTAACCCAATCGTTGTATGAATATCACCGTTGTGAACAGTATATTTTATCGTAGAACGATTTGAATGTTGGTTGTTATAAGTTTGTTTTGACTTTTTGGTTACAAATTTAGCTTGTGTTACTATTCGATAAGGCACAACTAAATACGTATCATTTGTTTTGAGTTCAATTTCAACAGGTGCTCCCGTTGGGATGTCCTCTTTGTTCTTGTTAATGACTGTAAAGTGACTAAGTCTTTCATAAACAACACTAGTAAACTTTCGTTTTAAACGACTAAAGAACGGTGGATAAGCCTTTTCAAAGACTAGTACGCTTTTCTTGCTATACTCTTTTTCGGCTCTTTCCATCTCCCTCGCCACGTTACCTGCTATTCTTTGTTCGTCCGTTGAAGTTACAAAATATTTATATTTATGATATACACCCAATTTAGAAATAGCTTCTTCAACTGTAAACCACTCCATCTTATCTTTGTCCTCAGCTGTTACAAATGTACATTGAAAACGCCCATCATGGATTTTAAATAAGGTGCAAATTGTTCCAGTAGCCCCGTCGTTTCGTTTTACTTCTTGAAAGAAAGGAAAGTAATAAACAAAATCCTTCGTTTTCTCTTCGAATTCCTTGTACATCTGATTGGTTAGTCCGATTCGCATAAAAATATCAGATAGTGCTCCTTTTAAGGTCTTTTCATTAAAATTAAAATCCTTGATGCACTGCGTAATCCACCCTTTTTCTAACATGCCTTGTTCAACCGAACTTTTAGGGTCTGAAGGTTTATTCTCCAAGTCAGGAATACGTGATAATAGATAAGATGGATATTTTTCATCAGGACTCCTTTCGAAATTTTTGATGATGGATTCAACGCGAAAAGCTTTAGCATCTTCAACAGGAATTTTTTTATTATCCTCTTTAAGAGTTAGCGGTTCTGTTAAAGGGTGACCAATCTTGGATAAATCTTCAAAAGTCAATTCTATAAAGATGGTTCCTGATTCCTTTGAAAAAAATTGGTATTTCCCCTTTTCTTTTTTTCGAACATCCAAATCATGTAAGGTATTCTTTTTACATTCTTCTCCATTGTCCTCATACTTACGTACAAAATTGGTTAGCACGGGTTCGATAAGAGAAGTTACATCGTTGAATGTCATATCTATTGGTAAAATTAGTCCAATTGTTACATTGCGATATTTATAGCGAGCGGGTGTGTGTAAATAAAGGCTACCATCAGTGAACGTACGTTTATGTCTAAAGTCAATTTCCTCGATATCTGCGTATGGATGAGTGACATAGTTCGATAACACATGTAAAAACCCATAAAACAATCCAATCATATCGTTAGAATGCAACCCATTTTGGCAAAGCATACCGCCTCCAATTAAAGAAGTTCGGTCCTCTTGAATTAAAAAGAACTGGTGTTTTTCTATATATTTCAATGGTTCTTTGGCTATTGGAAGTACACAAGGAACATTAGTAAGTTTTTCTTTGAAAATATGAGCGCTATTAATTAAAACATCGTCTTTATTGCCGTTTGTTCGAATTGTATAGACGTGTTTTTTTCCTGCAACATCTGAGTTTGATAGAAACGTTCGGTATTTGATGCGGTTTGAAAAGTTCATTTTTTTGTCTCTTGTATGATGTAATGGAATAGTTAAAAGCGGATGTGTTTTCATTGTCAGCTCAATAAAAATAGACCCATCATGCGCTTTTTCGTAGTTTAATTTATACGCATATGAAAATTTGGCTTTTTCGTTTGTCCCTGCTTGTAATGGATTTGAGGACAATTCATACCGACTTTTATCAGTATGAGAATACCAGTGTTCGGGAAAAGTCCATTCTTCAAATTGAAATGCTGCCTGCTGTGAAAGATAATTGTTGAACTTATCATTTTGTTTTAGCGTTGGTAAAAGAGAAATAAACTGGTTTACGAGCCATCCATCTAAATATTGTTCGTACTGTTTTAACTCTACTATCTTACTCATGGAAAGGCGTTTGACTATAGGTCCTCTGTCAGGGTTAAAAGCTTCCTCGTGTTTAGTTAAATACGTTTCCCATTTTTCTTTTTTTTCTTTATCAGAAGCGAACTTGGAGTTATCTTCAGCTTTCGTAAATAAGTAATCTTGCAGGAATCCGTATACACTATCAATGATTTCGTTGATTTCACATGACTCTTTTACTAATAGAAAAGGAGCTGACCCATTTAGAACTTCTTCTTGAAAAGAAATCGCTAGTATTTCTTCCTCTAAAGCATAGAAAGCGTCGCGAAAAGGTCGTAGTTGGAATGGGAAACTATCATCAAACTCTTTTATATCCTTAAAAAAATGTATAACCTCTTCAGACAAATAAACCGCTACAACAAATTCATTCTCTAAAGTTTCTTTTTTTAATTGCAAGATAGGAACAAGTGGATTTCGTTTATTTTGTTGTTTCTTCATAGCTCTTCTCCTCTGTATGTTATATTCTTAAGGGCTCGTAACCAATCGCCATACAAAATTTCTTTGGCAGTATTGTTTTCCCATTCTCTCTCTAGAATCTGTTCCATAATTTTCAATATGCTATTCTGAGCGGTGTCTGCCTTTCCTGAATCAAGTGCGTATTCTCTTGCAAAAGCAGCATCAACAAAAAATACATTTACATCTGTTTGTCCTCGTTGAAGGCGACCAACCATTTGCCGAATGTTTACCATTACAAACCATGTTAGAATTTCTTTGTCTTCGTAAGAAAGCGAGGTCCAATAGTTGTGATAAGATAGCATTTTATACATCTCTTGATTGGTTTCTCTTCTAATATAGGCAATGCCTTCCGCATACCGAAAAGAAGTTCGGTCTTTTTCAATTTCTTTTGTAAGTTTTTTATATTTTCCATTTAAGATTTTAATAATATTTTCAATTGAGTCAAATGGGATAATTGGGCGCAATAAGAAAAAAATACTCCCAAAATAAGACGTGTTAGTAAACTCTTTTTTCTCTTCATTATATTTTAAAATATTGTAAGCTCGATTTAATGACCAAATAGGGGCAATTAAAACATCTGGTTTTTGTAATGCAATGTACTCTACTTCTCCTGTCAATACAAATTCTTCGGGATTCTCACTGCTTTCGTTTGTCAGTGCCATTATCTTGTAATCTGGTAACACGCGTTTAGCGCGTTCTAAAACAAACTTACACTGTTCATATGAATTGACAGTTAAAATAACTTTTCGGTTTTCATTGCGTTCTTTCCAGTAATAAAGTTGTTCTTCAATATGCTGAGCAAGTCTTTCTGTTGTCTTTTCAAGCGACTTGCGTTTATTTTTACTTCCTGAATTGAAAATGGGTTGTAATAAATCGTTCTCGTCTGTTGTATATTCGTCGATTTCATATACAGGCAATAACTCTATACGAATAATTGATTCGCTTTTTCTTGGTTCTAACAAATAATCCAATCCCACATCCACATGAAAATGAGATGAACCTTCTGCATACAAGGTAGCTGACATAAACACCATAGATGGTCCTGTGCTTCCTTCGTGTGCAAAAGAACGAGCATAACTTTGATAATCTTGAGAAAACAATGGATTAAATGTATGGTATTCCACATGTGTCAGATTTTGATAAAGTGAAGAGAATTCCGTCATAATGTCTCGTCCAATTCCCAAATAATCATAGGTTTGCAAAATTCCCAATTCCTCTCCCTTTTTCAAAAAATCATCACTTTCTTTATAAAAGTATTGAAAGTGTTTACCTGTGGGAGAATCAGGAATAAAGGGAAGATACGGACGAACAAATGAATAGGCTGCATTAATATCCTCAATCTTTTCATTTAATAGAATCTCTAGTGACGGTTTCCGTGCGATTAATTGTTTAAAATGAGCATCAAAATGGATAAGTAATATCATAAAGTAAAAATACTCCTTAACTTTTTTTACATATCCATTTCTATCCGCTATAAATTTCTGATGATTTGCAGGGCAATCAATTATGTTTAAAATCTTATTAAACAAGTTATCTAGTAATAATTCAAATTCAGATAAAAAAGATTCTTCGTCGGAACTATTCATCTGTGTGATTTCCTCTAAATTATTGAAAAAAACTTTCATTTCTTTGAATGCGCGTTCAACATTATCCATCTCCTTATCTAATTTCTGTCCTTCATTCCAAATATTATTAAATTTAAAACGTTCCTGAATATCGGAAAATAGTCGGAAAAATAAATGTAATCGAATGGGGCGAGATGGTTCTTTTTCAAATATGCTCATTGTTAATTCTTTGCAAATATTGTGAACACCGAAAGTTTTATTTTTTATTTTTTTTCGTACGTACGGGCTTTTTTTTAATATTTCATAAAGTAAATGACTATAATCACTGGCTTTATGAGAATGATGTCTCCATGATTTTTGAATAGGGTTTCCAACTAACTGATATTGACTATCTAACTTGTGTGACAGTGATAAAAAGTTCCTTTCAAAAAGCGTATGGTCTCTTCCGATTAAAGGATTTTCAGATAGAAATGCATCATCTGCTTTTTCTTGCATGTCATCTCCTTCGTCGATGAAAATAACATCCAGCTCTTCGTATGAAATTTCAGCATAAGTCATATTCTGAGGATTGACTAAGGGCATAGGTTTTGAAAATAAAAAAGCTTGAATGGTACCTACCCATACAGAACTAGTTCTAAGTTCTCGTTCAATTGTATATTTCCCGCATGTTTCAAACAGCGGACATGCTCTATTAAGGAGTCGTTCTTCTTCATTTTCGTTCTCCGCTTCTTCTCGGTTTTCCCTGTTCCATTTACCCTCATTTCGTTCTGTTTTATTTTCTTTGGTCTCTTCTTCTACCAAAGGATTACTTGAAACCTTTAAATCGATACAAGGAGGATTACTCATGTTATCGCACCCAGTTAGCGAAACCAACGAGCACTCACCTTTAAAAAATTTAAGCACGTAATTAAGAGCTAAAGTAGAAAGGGGATTTTTATTTGTGTCTGCGCTCGTTTCGTCTTGAACACGTTTAATAAAATTGGCAAGGTGTTTTTTCATATCTCTAGAGCCAATTAAAGGAACTGCCTTTACTCCAATAAGATATAATTTGTACACTTGAATTAAAGCGTCCTCTACTTTTGTTGTCCAAATACCAATTTTAGCTCCGTTTTCGTGTTGCTCGTTAGAAATAGGAATTTCTTTCTTCAGTGATGAGGAAAGTTGTCTCCTTTCAATTTCCCACAAATTAGTTAAACGAGCGATTTCCAGTTGCATTAAAGTACTTTTCCCTACGGCTACACGAGCACCTATAGCTGTTTTATCTTTATACAATAAGGAATTGACTTCAGGCGTGCGAAGATTGAACAAGGTTTGGTCTCTTCGGAAATCTCTCTTTTTAATACTTGCAAGAGTGTTTCTATAATGTTCTTCAATTAACTGAATTCCATTATCCGTCCAATGGTTTTCCGTCTTGTTATCTAGCAAAAGGTGCAGCTTAGACCTAGGAACCTTTTTTCGTCCGCTTGGTAAAACAAACTTATTTAATAATTGATTGAAATCTTTTGAGCCGTTTGGAACTTCATCGCTACCAAAGAGAAATTCAGGAAACCCTTTTTTTATTTCGCTCCCAACAGAGTGCGTTATGTTCACTCTATATTTTTCTTTATCTTGTTTTCGAATAGAACGTACATCTCGGGTATAAAAAAACGGTACTTCTCCCAAAGATAAAAAAGGTACTTTCCTTTTAACATGATACACGCTTGAAACTGTTAACAAATCCGTATATAATGCCAATCGTTCTGAGAAAACATTAGGATGATTTTGTAAATAGATAGGCTCTCCACTATCATTTTTCACTAAAATAAATAAGCGAAGTACTTTAGGAACAGACTCGTAAAATTTAATTTCTTCTTTCCAATAATCGTCGGTATATTTTGTTTTAAAATAAATTCTTGCGATATCTAGCAGTATATTTTTGTCTTTAATAGACATTTCTTTATCACTTGTTAAAGGCGGGAGAATACTCGGGAAATTTGGAAGATAAGACCAAATGTTTTCGACAGTTGGTTTAAAGTTCTTGTCACTCTGAAAACAACAAAAGAAAACATGCATTATCATCTCAATTTCAGTAATTCTTTTCAAAAAAACGAATAACGCTTTTTTTTCAATTATTTCTTGGGTTGGTACGTAAGTATTGCTTAGTATCTTTCTTGTATTAGTTTGAATTTCGTAATCGTGTATGATACTTTCTTTGAATGCTTTGTTGTGGTCATAATAGTCTAGAAGTCCTCCTAACTGTTTATCAAGCTCAAAATCCGCTTCTTTAACAGAAAATTCTGTCTTTTGTTTATATTTGCGTAGCAATTTGGATTCCCACTTTGACCAGTTACGCGAAAATGTCTGAAACATCCTTTTTTTCCTTTCGAATGGATTTTAGTTCATCAATAATGGTTTGAAACCGTTTAATAGTAACGCCTTCTAATCCTCTATCTGAGAGATATCGCATAGTTAAATTAATATATGAATTACTACCTTTGTCGCTAGGTACAGCTATTATGCAATCTTTAAGATTACTTTTATCGCTGTCTCTTAAAAGTTTTCGAGCAAGAGCAATAGGCGAGCTATAATTTTTCACATCGATATTTATAACCTGTTTAGAATTAGCAAAAGGGAGAATTTGAATGTCCCCGTCTGCTTCTAAGTTGGGATACAAAACAATTTCAAATTTGTTTTGTTGTAGCAATTCTGCTAATTTCAGCTCTTGCAAACCAGGAATAACAGTTGTTCGCTGGATGATTTCTAATGTTCTGCGTTTATGTTTACGTTCATTAAAAGCGTATTTTTCGTCTAGACCAGTATTTGATTGATAGGATTCTATGCAATCTCGTGATAAACAACTCTTTTCTCCTTCTTTAATTTTAAGTGTCCAACCACAATGAGGACATATGCGTTTGTACGAACCAATAATGTTTTCGTAACATTCATGTAACATCTCAATAAAAAAACTACCATCTCTTCCAAATATCTTGTTAATTGACCGATTTCGATGTTTCGCTTCTACAAGCGGGTTACGAATTAAGTACGTTCGAAATAACACGTATTTTTCTTGCATGCTAGGGTCAGTGACAATGTGTTTTCTACAATATTTTAGAACTTGAAGAATAACTTCTGCTTCTATTTCTTCGGAACTGTTGAATTCGTGCAATAAGTTGTTTGCCTCCTGTGTAACTCCGCTCGTTTGACTAAGGATAATTAAATCTGTATCTATTTTTTGCTGTTCTAAATCTTGAAGATTGAAAAATCCCCAGTCCTTTATTGGTTTTTGAAGAAGCTCTAAAAACTCATAAGGTGTACCTGGAAATTTTGAATTTTCTTGAATAAGGCTTTCTCGTTGAAATTGACGAAAAAAATTCACAAGGTAATTAGATTTTTTTGTAGATTCTCTATCATCACCAAGAAAGAACACCAAATTCTGTATATTCTTTTCTAATTCATTTGCTACTTCGATTGTTCGGATGAGTTTTTCGTGCGTAGAGGTTCCCATAATTTCCTCCTAATTCTTAATTTTCCGAAGAATAATGCCATTATAAACAAGTTTTTTTTCGAAATGCAAGCGCTTATTTTTAAAAAGAATAATTTTTCTGATAATTATGTGTATAATTAGTTGTTATCTAGTATGTATTTTTTTACCAAAAAAATTCCCCTTAAATCCTATTAAATTAACTATCTCCATTCTCTATTGTGTTAAATGGGAGCGTAATTTAGGTGTTTTTTTTTCAGAAAAAATTTTTTTGGATTTTTTTCTTCCAAATCCTCGAATACTTATGTCTAATTTTGGTATTACCTTACATAAAAGTAGAGAAATAAACAAAAAAAGAAACAAGAGTGGTTCTTTAGGAACTCTACTTGTTTCTTTTTTTGTTTATTATTTAGATAGTGGTCACTTCCTGCTCCTGAAGAACAAGTTCTGTTTGATTCACCTCTTGACGCGTAGTCTCTAGACATGTGTTACACAGTTTTTCTTGGGACACAATTGGCATGTTAGCAAAACAATTCTCGCATTTTTTCTTTCCTTTGGTCGCTGAAGACCGCAAAATCGTAAAAATACGTTCAGATAGTTTCGTTTTAAGGGGTTCGTAATAGTTAAAACGAATGTCTCCTTGTTCAAAAAAGCATGCATGCACGTCAATTTTTTGATGCAGTAGTTCGAGTTTTTGGAGACTGCGCATGTGTTCGATTTGGTCTTCTTCGATATTAATTTCATATGGCGTGCTACCGTCCGCTCGCGTTTGGATGTTTAATCTCCATACTTTCACAAGCCCTGGTTCGTTCAAATTAAATGGGACATGGATAAACTTCCAAATGTCTTGTAATGAAAACAAATCTTCGTCTTCATACATATGCAACATATTTAACAATTGTTCTTGGTTCTTAAGTTGATTAATCTTAACAAAACGTTCTGAAGGTTCATACGTTCGCCAGTATTTAATAAACGAACTCACGGTTCTAATGGGACACGTAATTTCTAAGGAATCGTAAAAACGTGTGAGCATTTCAAACGTAGGTGAAATGACAACTTGCTGTACAGGTATTGGTTTTTCATGAATAATACGAGAACCTAATTGTGGGTTTTTCATAAAACCAACGTACCCTTTATCATACATTCCTCTTCGTCCTGCGCGTCCAGCAATTTGAAGAAGCTCAGATGACGTTAAAGGACGCACCTGTTTTCCATCATATTTTTCCAGTCCCCGAAATAGCACACGTTTAATCGGAAGATTCATCCCCATTCCAATGCAATCAGTCGCCACAATGACATCATAGTCGTTGTTTCTAAATGATTCTATTTGTTTTTGTCGTACGGATGGAGGCATCGAGCCATAAACCAAAGCGGGTTTAAATCCTAAGATTTCAAGTATATTCGCAAACTTTAACACTTTTTTTCGAGAAAACGTGACAAGTGCATCGCCTTTTTGTACGTCTGTCATTTTGTGTTTGGTCGGAAGTACGAATAATTTTGTGTCGCGGTAGTGCGTGACGACTTCTACTTCTTTGTCAGACAAAATTTGTTGTAAGATACCTAATCCTTCTCTCGATGTAATTAAGTGAAGTTCCTTTGTTTTCACCCCTAGAATAGCTCGAACCCACGCGTTTCCTCGTTCTTCGTCGCCTACCATTTGACACTCATCAATCACGACAACATCGTACTCTTGGTCTAATTGACACATTTCAACGGTACTGCTTGTGTGAGTGGAGCCTGCGACAGATTTTTCTTCTTCCCCTGTTAATAAAGAACATGAAATACCTTCTTCATTTAACTTATCATACACTTCTAAAGCTAGCAGGCGAAGTGGTGATAGATAGAGTCCTTTTTCTGCTTCTTTTAAACGAACAAGAGAGGAATGAGTTTTGCCTGAGTTCGTTTCCCCTTCGTGAATAATAATTTTCTCGGGTGCATTTTTCTTATATGTTTCAAAGACAGAAGAACCAAGTACCTCTTTAATCCATATTTCTTCTCGTTTTTCCACTTGTGAGATGTAGTCCGTTATATCGTCTGTAATGGTGTGAATATCATCTCCAAATGGTTTTGTATCAGGATGCATCAAAAGGTCTGATACAGGCTGTTCTATCGTTTGAAGAACCATAGGTTTAAGTGATGAACAATCTAGTAAGAGGATTTCTTCTTTTAAGCATTCATAATCAGTCAAACTTATCGGCTGATGTACCATGTGGTTGTCCAAAATGTCGTTATAGACATCATCTACATAACCGTCATACGGTGTGAGTTCATATTGTGGATTGACCGCTTGAGAAAACGTACGAATGAGAGAAAGAGTTAAGGGATTTTTTTTCAAATCCTCAACTTTTTTCATAATATATTGTCCTTCTTTTGGGTGAATGCTTATCCGCTCAATATATTGGCAAATGTCACGGTAGGTTTTCACCGTGTCTTCATACACTAAAAAGCGCAGTTGATTTTTCATGCGTTCATGAAGTCGTTCATTGGATTGCAGCTCATCTGTAACGAAATGTAAAACGTTTATATAAGGCTGGATGAATGGTTCTATTGCTTGAATGTGTTCAATAATGACTACTCTTGCCTGTTCATAATGAGCAGAGAAGCCATCAAATTCATGATACGAGTACGGAACTTTACGATGTAATTTTACGATTTCGCCTGATGCTATACGAATAGACTCATTAAAATCGCTCTCAAATTTCTCTAGTAGTCTCTTTGTTGTAAGGGATTCAAAGTTTACTTTGCGAAATTCGGCTGGAAATTCAGCTTTAAGTTTACTTACTAGCACCCACAACCAATTCTCTTGAAGAAAATTCATGGTATCGTTTTGCACTTCAAGACGACAATTGGATATGGTACTCTCTTCTTTTGCGAGAATAATAGAGTCATCGCCTTCACGTTCTTCATTGAGCGCAACTGCATTTGATTGACTCTTTTGTTCCACTTGTTCCAATTCCTCAACAATGGTGTATATGCCCTCTACGCTGTCCTGATGCAAGAGTTTAAGGAGAGAAATTCGTTTTTGTACATCTGTATAAGTGGAAAGGTTATGGATTAACGTAATCGCCACGTCCACTAATTCATCATATTGGTCAAGTATGGGATGGTTCTTTTTCCTTAAATAACTAGTATATAAACCACGAATGGTTTCCTGAAAAAGTTCGTCAATTTTACCTTGATGTTGGTCAAAAAACTGAGATACTCTTTGTTTGTGCTTTGCTTTCACTTGATTTTTCCCCACTATAATCTCCCTCGTTTCACATGTTTGTTTACATTTTATGAATGATTTTTGTTTTGCTGTTGGTGTAAGAGTTCTTCCAATGTTGGACTTTCTAGCTTCCGTTTGAGGACTGACGGACATTTCTGAATAATTTTCATATGTTCCCTCAAATAATCTTCAATGTTATCAATCGGTATAGCAATTTGTGCTTCTTGCGCTTTTAAATAGATAATTTGGGAAGCAAGTTGAATATCACTCTCGAAATTTTTTCGCTTTATTCGGCGCAGCAAAAGAGACGTCCATCCATTCACTCTATTTCTATCTGATTCTTCTAAAAACTTAAGTGATGAATGTATCAGGTCTTTTTGCTCCTCTTTTGTATCTTTTAGTTTTTGTTTTTGTACGTTTTTTTGATTAATTTTTGGTTTTTTAATCTTCCTTTGTTTCTTTTTTTAAGTGAATCAAGCGGTAAATCCCCGTTTATCATTGAAACGAGTTCCATCTCTCCTTGACTCATATAATACTCTTGACATTGACGACGCGATTCCTCGTCCATTAATTCAAAATGTTATAAATATCTTCTGCTTGTTTTTTATCCATTTTGTACTCCTTTTAAGGGATGCTCCTGTGATGTTTATCCTATATTATCATATCTCCATAAGCGAATTCCATTATTTAACTCGTCTGCCCTTTGTAACAACATAAGGAGAAAAAGTAAAAGAAACATAAAAGAGAAAACAAGGAAAAAGAAAAAAGCGTTGAGCACGAAATGCCAACGCTTGTTGTTCTCTATAATTGTTGCAGGATTTCTTCTACCGTACGGACAATGCGTTCAATTTCTTCTTCATTGTCGTAAATAAACTGCCATACATACTTAGCAAACTCATGAGGGTTATCCGTATCCAGTGGATATTCCTTTAATTGTCGCTTACGTAGTTCATTAAACCCTTCTTTGTAAGAAGGAAGTTCTTTCGTCCAAGTATCAAAACTGTTTGCATCTAGTAGTGTATTTTCCATTGTTTCGTCCTCTTTTCTTAATTTAGTACACTGTTTAATGATTCAGTATATTGCCCTTCTTCAAATTTTAATTCACGCTCGTGTTCCGTTACGTAAATATAAGGTTTGTAATATAGGTAACTATCCTTTTCAGCAGGGTAAATGAAAGCATCGGGGTAGTTCTCTTTTACCGCTTTAATTTCGTCTTCATCTAACAGCATTGTGTGTGTACCGCGCAGATTTTCAGACCATCTTTTTTCTCTTAATTTTGCAACATTTTCTCTCATTTGTTCTACATTATTGTGTATAACTGTAATTAATTCTTTTCGAGTTGGATTAGTAAAATACATAGTGTTCTCTCCTTTGAATTATGAGTAGTGACTCTTGGTGTAAGAGTCACTCTTTAGTTGGATTGGTTAATTAGTTTACTCAGATTCGGTTAATGAAACAGGTACCGCTTTAAATTCAATACGTTTACAGATGTCGTTGAGCTTATTAACTACCATTTCTGCTTCTGATTGAAGCTCATGGAAATGCGCATTCATAAGCTTTCGAGAATATGATTCTTTAACTCCAAAAGCATTTAAGCAACGATATTCTCCTGAATGAATATTTTTAATTACGTAAGCAATCGTTGATGTTTGGTTTGTATTATTTGTCATAGTTGTCATATATGTGACGTCCTTTCTTTATCTAGATAGAGTAAATTTTTTCTTCTTTCGTATTATAAGAGAAAAATAGCAATCATGGCAAAAAAACCCTCATCTCTTAAAAATAGATGGGGGTTTTACCTGCATAACTATGAAACTTATTATAAAGAGAATGGGATACTACAACGGAAAAAGTTCGTAGTCCCACCGATGGAAACATTCTGTCAGAAGGTAGTAACCCCGCTCAGAATCTTTGTCAATCCGACTACACTGTTGGTTGTCTGCGATAATAGCGGGATACTCAGTAGATTCTTTAAACTGTGACGTATCGGATTTCACTTCTATCCATCCTTGTTTTGCTTGTTTGTCGTAGCGATACATTAAATCGTACGTAACTTTTCCTTCGGGTACTTTTCCTTTAATCGGTTCTCCGTTTTCTTTGATAAGACCGAATTCTTGCCACTTGCCATACTCATAGGCTTGTTTCCCGTAATGACGAATAACACGTATATGGTCTTCCTTATGTTCTTCTGCATGCTTGATAAACGTATCAAGAGTCTGTTGGTTGGTTAAGGTCGTTCCCTTTTGAATAACGTCTTTTGAAGACGCAGAGGTTGTGGATGAGCCTTCGGAACAACCCGTAACAAGTAGAGCAAGTGACAGTAAAACAATTCCTTTTTTTATCATGTTGATGGATTCCTTTCTCTCGATGTGAGTGTTTATCCTTTTCATAAGGTAGATGTAAACGTGCCAAGCGTAGAATGGAAAAAGATTCAAAAGATTTTTATCTTGTCTATAAGATAGATGTAAAAGTATGAAGTCCAACGAATAGTCGATGAAACATTTGGATTTTTATCTTTTCGATAAGGTAGATGTAAACCACCGTGTCAATTACCCTAGAGGAAGTGTAAGAATTTTTATCTTTGCTATAAGTTAGGTGTAAACCTCTTTCGTTCCGTTTGTTCCAATTCCTCAATAAGATTTTTATCTTTACTATAAGTTAGGTGTAAACGGAGAGTAGACCCCGCCGTTCGGCTTGCCGTTATTTTTATCTTTACTATAAGTTAGATGTAAACCGCTTGATACACAAGGGTTTTCGTTTTCTCGACCTTGCTGCACCAAGGGTTGCCCTATGTTTTGTCTTTTTTTATTAAAACCCCACAAACCCTTGATACATTAGGGTTTTGTTTAAAATCAAAGGGCATTTTCTCTAAAAAGAAGGAAGATGCCTCTTCTTTCCCCTCTATTTAGGGTTGAAAGATAACAACTCAATTATTTAAAATTCGTCATTTCGTGACTTCTACACATCATTTTAGCAAAGATTGGTTTAGTTTTCCAGAAAGGTGCAACTATCTTCTTGTATATTATTTTTTCCCTTGCCTTTTTTCATATTTCACATGATTCTTTTACAAAAACTTCTGATTTTGAGGAACTGTCCTTTTTTCGAGTTTGTATTTTGCAAAGAAAACAAAAGGAAAAGGTTTGTAAGTGACGAATAGTTCGGTAAAGGAAAAAACAAGGAGTGATAACATGACACACAAAAATACGAATGAAGATGAATTTTTAGAAGAGATAAAAAAACGTGCTGAAACACCTTTAGAAGAATATATACTGTATGAAGGTCCTGAAAAAATGTATGAAAGACTGATGAAGCGTAAAGAAGAATTGGGATTAAAATTTAAAGATGAAAAATAAGTCATCATGGACATAATCTATCCTAATTTTTTTATTTAAAATAGGGAGACAAAAAATGAAAAAAAGAGCAGTTATTTTAGGGGGAATAGTTGTCGCTTTACTTGTAGTAGCAATTCTTTGGAAAAGTTCTTTCTTTTCTTCACACCCTCCTACTCCCCATGTGTCCGTAAACAAAATGAATATACCTGTAACAGAAGGTTCGTATTGTTGGAGCGGTTTGCTGTCAGGAAGTTGTGTAGATAAAGCTTTTGCCTCTCCTTGGGAAATGGGACATGAGCAAGAACCTGCCGAGGTGTCACCGAAACAATACATGACCCTGTTTTTTGATAAGAAACCACAAAAAGGGTCACTCTCCGTTTTTCAATACACTGGTGATAAAGAATCAACACCCGTTCACGTAAGAGATGGAATCATTACCCTTCCAAGTAAAAAAGGGACGTATGTATATAGTATTTCAGCACATTGGGAACAAGGAGATGGACATTATACAGTAATTATTAAAGTAAAATAAAGCGCGTAGGAACCTACGTGCTTTATTTGTTTTCTTTTTATTTTTTTAGCGACAAAACAACTCTCTCTCTTATCATTCCAAAATGTAACTTGTGGAAAGTTAATAAAATTGTTGTTATAATGTAAAAAGATGAGCTTCATCGCTAGTACGACAATTACCTTGTTGACAAGATAAAAATCAAGGAATTCCTGACATTTACAACGTCACTTTTTACATCTACCTTACAGGAAAGATAGAAATATTATAAACCTCGAAACAACTTATCGAATTACGTTTACATCTGACTTGTCGAAAAGATAAAAATTAGTTATTGTCAACTTCATTTTGGGCGTCTACAGTTTTACATCTACCTTATAAAAAGATAAAAATGTCTTATCTTTGTTTATGCCACACATTTATTCATACACTTACCTTAATGAAAAGAAAAGTCAGCGAAGGCAGCAGAAACATGCTGTCTTTTTGTTTTGCCTAAGTTACGAAATAGACTTCTCATTTTCTTGAATGGAGCCAAGCGTCTTTAGCAGCTTCCTTTAAAAAATAATGGTACACTTTACAAAAGGAGTGACCAATAAGGAACGAAGTAGTTTGCGTGCAATCTTCTTTTTAAAATGGTAAAATTGACTAGTGAATAGGAAAGATAAGTTTATTGCTTGTATTTGAGTGATACATCTACCTTATTAAAAAGATGGAAAATCTAATGTTTTATCGAGGTTCTCTATAAAAATAGAGTTTACATTTATCTTGTAGAAAAGATAAAAATATGGGGTTAAAATTCAACCTAATAAAAGAAGTTTCACATCTACCTTTGAGAAAAGATAAAAAACAATTTTTTTCGCTTTTAACGTTTCTCGCGTTTATACATCTACCTTACAGGAAAGATAAAAAACTAATTATTGTCTAATTTATTTTAGGTATCCACTTTTACATCTGACTTATTAAAAAGATAAAAATACTAAAGAAGATGAAGATGGGCATATTATGTTCGTTTACATTTACCTTATGAAAAAGATGAAAATACAAATGGATAGTACATAGTTTTTCTATTCGTTCACATCTACCTTTGAGAAAAGATAAAAATTCCATTGGAAATTTTGGATTTCCACTTGTACTTTATTACATCTACCTTATAAAAAGAATAAAAAATAGCGGATACCCTATAATAGGTATCCGCTATTTTTTATTCTTGATTAACTGTTAGGAACTCTCCTTTGTAAACACGGTGATAACACGATTCTAATTCAAATACTTCGAGATTAGGGAATTTTTTCTCTAAAAACCAAATGGCTTCATTCCATGAGATGAGCTTGTAGTTTAATTTTTCTGCACTTTCGTTTTCTTTCTGAAGTTGAGTAATATTATCATAAAGACGGAACTGGTACTTAGACGTTAGGTCTTTTGAAATGAATTTAAACGCGCCCTTTCTATCAAGGAGAAGAACTCTTTCTAACATGAAGACACGTTTAAAAAGAGATGTTTTACCTACTTTATCAGCTTCTTCTTTTGTACGGGAGGTATCACAAATCGCCACTTCTACTTCGAAATTGTCATTACGAAAACCTATAGTGGTTATATACATATAAAACTCCCTCCTTTTTAGTAATGTATTAAGTTAACTTTGTCTTTATGAATTTCATACATTGTTGTGTTACAAAGCTTTCACCGCTCAAATACATTTATCTTGCTAAAAGAAAAATAGCGGATGACCTGTAATAGTCGTCCGCTGGTTATGTGCTTATGGGCTTTGAATGGCTGTAAGGAATTCTCCCTCATACACACCATGATAATAAGATTCTAGTTCAAATACTTCGCGACCAGGAAAAGTTCTCTTTAAATAAGCAATGGCTTCATCCCATGAAATATGTTTATAATCCGAATCCTCTACAACACGGTTTTCAGCATGGATTTGAGCTCGATTCTCACAAAGACGGAATTGGTATTCAGTCACTCGGTCTTTGGGAACGGCTTTAACTTTCCCTCCCCCTTCAAGGACAAGGGCGCTTTCTAACAAAAGCGCATGGTCAAAAAGAGACGTTTCCCCTACTTTGTCAGCCTCTTCCTTGGTACGAGAGGTATCACAAATGACCACTTCTACTTCAAAATCGCCGTTATGGAATCCTATAGTGGTTATATACATATAAAACTTCCTCCTTTTTAGTAGTGTATGAATCTATCGGGCACTTCATGAATCATACGAAACATCCTATTGCAGAGCTCTATAAATGAATAAAGAAAACTCATGTACACAAACTCTTTTGTTTATTACCATTTTTTCACATACCTATTATAATAAAAAGGCATGAGAAAAGAATCTATCGCAAAAGGAGAGAAACCAATGAGTGTACCAACAAACTGTATGTCTTGCGGGATGCAACTATATACAAATCCCCCAATAACGGACATAAAATGTGACAAGTGCGAAGAAGTAGATGACTTAAAATTATTAATTAAACGTTTAAAAGAAAAACATGAAGCGGAGCTGCAACAAGAAAAAGAAACTGTAAAGGAATACAAACAAGTCTTACAAGAGATTGTTTCCTATTCAAAATACGAAGGGAACCAATGGTACGAACGAGCAAAACGTCTTTTGCACAATGAGGATGACTTGTAAACATAGGTATTTTTTATCAACACTTTGATAATTGACTTATACTGTAATCAGTTATTCATCAAAACATACTATGCATTGGAGGAAAGTAGAATGGATATAAAAGAACTTGAAAAAATCATGGTGTCACATGGTGTCGTGCTAAGGGCTCTGCCTAAGAAAACAAGGGGCATTTATGAAAGATACCATATAGATAAATACCCACACGGAACGATTAAATACTTGGAAGAATACAAACGCGAGATGTTAGTAATTGAGAGTGTACCAAAAAACGCGGGTAAATTTATATTCGAGTGCGAAAGAAGCACATCCGCTACTGTTCATTTTTCAGGGAAGAAATACTTTGATTCAATCGAACAGGCTATTGAAGATTTAGTAGAAAGTAAAAAGGAATAAACAAAACACAAAAAAGAAAGTAGGAAAATAAGATGACATTAATGACAATGATGAATCCAGAGGACGTAGAAACGGTAAGCTTTGAAATGGGTGTACTTTTATTTCATGGTTTATCCCAAAAAAGTGAAGAAGTCGCATCACTCAAAACATATGACGTTAAGGATAATGCCCAATACATGTTTAGAGGGTTAGAATCCATTATGGATGAAGACCTGCTACGAGAGGGGTTTGAACACGAAGCGAAAAAAATGAATATGTCTAAACAGGAAATGGACGTTTTATTTAAACAAACGCTTAAAAAAGCAAGAGAAGCAAAGCAAACAAATTAAAAAGAAAAGTCCTGCCATCGGTAGGACTTTTTTTGTTGCGATGCGTAACATCTTTTGACTACTTCAATTGAACGAGTAACGGATACGCTATTCCCTCGTTTTATTCACTAAGTCATTACTTATATTTTTCTACAAATGAAGATACCTTTGATTGATAACGAGAAAAACAATTCTCGCACAGATAGCGGATACCATCATAAGTATGTATCTTGCGTGAAGCGTTCCCTTCACTGCAGGAACACAAGTGGTCATAGGAACGAGACGGAACCGCTAGGGTTAGTTTTTCTTCAGGTGTCTGTTTTTTATCTTTGTTTTGTAGATTCATGGATTGGTCTCCTTTCCATTACGGAATTGGTTTCCAAATAAGACTCATTAAAACGGGAAACAACACGGCAACGACTAATACGGCTATGCACCCAAACGCCCCAACTACAGACATCCATCGAACATTGCTTCGCCATGAGACAAAAAATCCGACGACAGCACCAACGATGGAAACAGGATAGCCGTATTCATAGACTAGTCCGCTATTACTCAATGACCAAATTCCGTATAGAATAGCACTAAAAACAAATAAGATAATGCCTGATATACCTAGTTTCATAACGTCTACCTCCTTTGATAATTGATTTCTTAAAATATGTAACGTAGTTTTTCAACCCATAGATACAAACAAATGGGAAGTACCATGATTACAAAAAGAAATAATCCATTTGCTAAACAACTAAGTGTTCGTACCCAATCCATTCCGCTTCGCCATGAGAAAACCAAACTTAATATAGATAACGAAACGGAAATTAGATAAAGCCAAAAGAAGTTTGAGTTGTTATCAAAAGTACTTAACACACCAAAAATGTATATAACAACACTAAGGAGAAATAGTGCAAGACCTGTGATGCTTTTTTTCATGAGGTAGTTCCTTTCTTCGTGCCTTATAGGTGTACCAATGTTTGCTTGTGGTTATAGTCGTTCGTACATCATGACACCGTGGTGATGTGAATGAGCATCTTTAAGGAGACTATGTAAGGGGTGACTAGCATCCTTTAAAAAGGGGCGTGCATCCTTCCCTTCAACGTCTAGTTTCAATAGTTCGTTATTAAAACTCCATTCGCTTGTGACGTAATAAGTTTCCAGTACATTAAAACGCGGTTCCCATTCTACTATCATTTCATTGCTTGAGACAAGAAAATGACCTGTCTGTCCGTCCATTGCAAAAGTGGTGTCTCGCCCTGTCATGATTCACCTCAGTCTCCTTTCTACTTTGTGTACATGAAACTCTTTTCTTTATTGTAAGCCCGAGTATGTATGAACTCCAAGGTTCATCAAAAAAAAGGTCATGTACACATTCAGTAGACATGACCTTTGCAATCAGTCAAGAAACTTGTTCACGAGAAAACAGAAGCCGCCCGTGGTCCCAGCAAATAAATGACCATCCTTCTTCTCCGTAGTGCGTAAGGACAGGGAGAATTTTTTTATAGTTTTGTAGAACAATTCCCTCGTCTTCTTGTTTTTCGTAAAAGCGGTAGCCACCCTGTTCTTGGACATACTTTACAAACAAGTAATCTACAAGTGGGAGTTGAGTGCTGTCAGACTCATGAGGAGCATTCGTCGGCACCTTTCGTTTAAAAAGCAAACGCCCATTGTCCCAACCGCTAAAATGCCATCCTTCTTTCCCGTAGTGCTGTAAGACGGGAAGAATATTGTAGTAGGTTCGAACCGTCACACCTTCTTCTGTTTCATCTGCAAAATAGCGATAGCCCACGCCATTTCGTTCTTGTTGGTACTGAACAAATAAATAGTCTACTTTCATGTCTTTCGCTCCTTTTGAGTGGTTTAGAAACAGGGGTTTTTGTGACGACTGAAAACAACCCGCTGTTTTATAAAAGCGTAAAGCGTCTATGCTTAGGTCAAAGTCTATGCGTAAGTTATACCTATACCTATCATTTGTACCTGTCAGAATAAAAAAAGCTCCTTCTAAAACATGGTGCCTCTCTCTAGCATAAAGAGAAAAAGCAACATTTTCCAGAAAGAGCTTTTGAAAAACATATGTTTTTAACAAATTTGTTTTTACAGCGTAGCAATCATGTCCTCAAGTTCTTTCACTAAACGTGTTTTGGTTTCTGCGTTCCACTCTAAGTGGTCATTCATGTATGTGATAACTGCTTCTTTGTGTTTGAGTGCCCATGCTTTATCGAACAGTAAAGAACTCGTACGGCGCATAAAGTAATCAAGCGGTGTACGTACCATTTCTTCATTTAAACCGTACACAAGACTTACATATGCTTCAAGAGATAGATTGTGTGTTTTCGCTTTCTCACCGTGTACTTTTGCGATGTTAAATAATTGAGTGACGTTTGAACCGTAGCGGTGAACTAAACGAGATGCTTCTTCGTGCGTGAAGCCTAGTTCTTCTCCGTTTTTGATTTCGCGTTCAACGAATGCGTCAAAACCTGCAGAACCACCTACATCTCCACCTGATAAGATGATAGTAGCAGTTTTTGTTTTCACATTTACGTTTAGACGTTTTGCTAACTCATCAACGGTTTTTTCCGCCATTTTACGGTACCCTGTTAACTTGCCGCCTGCAATGGTGATAAGACCTGTATCTGAGAAGAAGATTTCGTCCTTACGAGAGATTTCAGACTCTTTTTTGCCTTCTTCATAGATAAGTGGACGAACGCCTGCCCAGTGAGATTCAATGTCGTCTTTTGTTAATGTAACCGTTGGGAACACAAGACCTACTGTGTTTAATAAGTAGTCGCGGTCTTCATCTGTCATTTGAGGGTTAAATAAATCCCCTTCGTATTTGGTATCCGTTGTTCCTAAGTATGTTTTACCCGCACGTGGGATAGCGAACACCATACGTTTGTCAGGTGTATCGAAGTATACAGCATTTTTAAGTGGGAATACGCTTTGGTCAAAGACTAAGTGAACACCTTTTGTGTGGAATAATTTCTTTCCTTTTAATGAACCATCTTTTGCACGTAAGCCGTCTACCCAAATACCCGTCGCATTGACCACTTCTTTTGCACGAATTTCAAATTTCTCGCCTGATACAAGGTCTTCTGCTTGAACGCCGACTACTTTGCCATCTTCATAGATAAAGTCGTTTGCTTTTACATAGTTCGCAAGAGTTGCACCGTATTCGCTTGCCTTTTTCGCTACTTCAAGCGTTAAACGAGCATCATCGGTTTTGTATTCTACATAGTAGCCTGCGCCCTTCAATGTGTCTTTCACTAAAAGCGGTTCTTTTTCAAGTGCTTCTTTTTTCGATAACATTTTACGACGTTCAGATTTTTTAACACCTGCTAAGAAATCATACACGCGTAAGCCGATGCCTGTCGTGAAAGGACCAAATGTACCGCCTTTAATCATCGGAAGTAACATCCATTCAGGGTTTGTTACATGAGGCGCATTTTCATACACAATTGCACGTTCTTTCCCTACTTCAGCTACTACACCGATTTGCATTTGTTTTAAGTAACGTAATCCACCGTGAACAAGTTTGGTGGAACGGCTAGATGTACCTGCAGCAAAATCCTGCATTTCGATTAGTGCGGTGTTAATACCACGTGATTGTGCATCTAACGCAATCCCTACGCCTGTAATCCCGCCTCCAAGTACCAATGTATCAAATGTTTGGCTTTTTAACGCTTCAAGTTGTTTCTGTCTATTCATTATCTATCTCTCCTTTTTAATAGGTGGCATTTTGCCATAAAATACAGACTGGTTATTTTTGAATCAGTCTCTTTATTACATACCTTCCTTCCTCATTTCCCGCGTGTACATTATGAACGGGTAAAGCGAAATTCGGTCTTATGTCATGTAAAATAAAGTGAAATGAAGTAAAGTTAAATGAAATAAAATGAAATGAAGTAAAAAAACAATAAAATAAAGTGAAATAAAGTGGAATGAACGTAGGAAACGTCTACATAAAACGTTCTCACATGGTAGAAATCCATACCATTGTTCGTCAGAAATGAAACCAATGATTTCATATGTATGTTTGTATGTTTGCGCGTACCTTCTTTTAGAACAAATCGTCTAGCGCGAATCATTGAAAGAGAAGCAAGTAAAAAGAGAACCACAAAGCGCACGTCCTGTTTATGAACGTGTCGTTTTGCGGTTCTCCGTCTCTCCTGCACCTGCTATTAACTTGTCTATTTTAAGGATTCATTGGACAAAGAATGGATAGCAAGGTCGATAAGCGTAACGACGGTGTGTGTCCTCCAAGAATTACTGGAACGTAATAGTCGCTTTAATCGCTTTTGTCCATCCTTCATACAACTTTTGACGCGTTTCTTCTGTCATATCCGCTGAGAATGTTTTATCTATATTCCAGTTTCGAGAGATTTCTTCTTTATCCTTCCAAAAACCTACGGCTAATCCTGCTAAATATGCAGCACCTAATGCAGTTGTTTCGTTTACTTCAGGTCGCTCAACGATTTTGCCAAGAATATCACTTTGGAATTGCATTAAGAAATTATTTTTCACAGCGCCTCCATCAACGTGAAGTGTTTTTAATTCGATACCTGAATCAGCTTCCATTGCAGTTAACACATCTTTTGTTTGGTACGCTAAGCTTTCAAGCGTCGCACGGATGAAGTGTTCTTTCGTTGTTCCGCGTGTTAAGCCAAATGATGCTCCGCGTACATTACTTTCCCAGTACGGTGTGCCAAGTCCCACAAATGCAGGTACCACGTATACGCCGTCTGTTGAAGACACGCGAGATGCGTAAACTTCACTTTCAGGAGCGTTTTTAATCATACGCATACCATCACGTAGCCATTGAATCGCAGAACCAGCTACGAAAATACTTCCTTCAAGCGCATATTCTACTTTTCCGTCTAATCCCCATGCAATGGTAGTAAGTAGTCCGTTTTCTGATTTCACGGCTTTTTCACCTGTGTTCATTAACATGAAGCAACCTGTACCATACGTGTTTTTCGCCATGCCTTCTTCAAAACATGCTTGACCGAATAGCGCAGCTTGTTGGTCACCTGCAATACCTGCGATTGGAAGAGAAACTTCTCCGAAAATGTCAGGGTGTGTATGCGTGTACACTTCAGAACTTGATTTCACTTCAGGTAACATCGATGCAGGAACTGTTAACAATTCAAGTAGCTCTGCGTCCCATTTTAAATCGTAAATGTTGTACATTAACGTACGAGAAGCGTTGGAATAGTCGGTTACGTGCGCTTGGCCGCCCGATAGTTTCCAAATCAACCACGTATCAATCGTTCCGAACAGTAAGTCGCCTCGCTCTGCTTTTTCACGTGCGCCTTCCACGTTATCTAGAATCCATTTCACTTTGGTACCTGAGAAATACGCATCAATCAGTAAGCCTGTTTTTTCTTTAAATAAGTCATTGTAGCCTCTTGCTTTTAAGTCGTTGCAAATTCCATCGGTTTGGCGAGATTGCCACACAATTGCGTTGTAAATCGGTGCACCTGTGTGTTTATCCCATACAACCGCTGTTTCACGTTGATTGGTAATTCCGATAGAAGCAATATCACGATACGAGATGTTGTGTTTAGACGTTACACTAGACATCACCGATAAGATAGACGCATAGATTTCCATTGCATCATGCTCTACCCAACCTGGTTTCGGGAAAAACTGTGTGAACTCACGTTGGTCCACGCCTACAATATGTCCCTCTTTATTAAATAAAATGGCACGAGAACTTGTTGTTCCTTGGTCTAAAGCCAATACATATTTTTTAGTCATACAAAATTCCTCCTCAAATAAGTAAGCCAAAATAAACATAAATGACACATACGAAAACTGATAACACGTAGACGTATAAACGCCTATCAGTCTCTCTTTTTTTGATTCTTGTTCTATTGTTCTATATGTAATGAATCCATTAAGCTAATGGATGTTACTTCTCTACTTTTCATCAGCGCATTCGGAATACATACATAGATACATAACGAACGATGATGAAAAAGAGCGCTCAATTTCCTTTTATACCACATTTGGACACGTGGATAGGTTGGGCGCTCTCTTTTTCTTTTGTGATTTTTGATTTTTTCTTTCTTTTTTGTTCAATTTTCGTTCACAATTGCAACCATTTTCATCTACAAGGATTTTTAAGGAAAGAAGTAAGAGCGCTTACCTCTCTATCTCGCAGATTTCAAAAAGAGTTGATTAAAATGCTAATTGGAATAAAAGTGAAGCAAGTACGGCACCTGTTAATGGCGCAAGGACTGGTATCCATGAATAACCCCAATCCGAACCGCCTTTTCCGCGAATCGGTAAAATCGCATGAGCGATACGTGGACCTAAGTCACGTGCAGGGTTAATCGCATACCCTGTTGTTCCACCTAGTGATAAACCAATAGCTGTAATGAAGAATCCAACGATTAATGGATTTAATCCGTTTGCAAAATCATTTAAGCCAATTGCATTTAAGCCAAATACTAAGAACATCGTACCCATCATTTCACTTAAGAAGTTCGCAGGTGTGTGTTTAATAGCTGGTGATGTAGCGAATACTCCTAATTTTGTACCAGGGTCTTCTGTTTCTTCCCAGTGAGGGAAAAAGAAGATATACACAAACACTGCTCCGACAATGGCACCTAATAACTGAGAGCCGATGTAAAGCGGAACGCTTGACCAAGCTAGACTACCTGATACCGCTGCCGCTAGGGTCACTGCAGGATTTAAATGTCCGCCGCTTCCAAAAAAGCTTGAAATATAAACCCCAAATGCAACTGCAAATCCCCAACCTAACGCGACGACTATCCAACCGCCTCCATTAGCGAAGGTTTTCTTTAAGTTGACGTTCGCACAAACGCCCGCTCCTAAAATAATGAGAACCATTGTCCCAATAAATTCACCTAAAAAGATATCCATATTTCCCATCCCCTTTATGTAATAAACTAACTGTGGTGTGTAAAACGATGGCGAAAAGAGACATACGACGGAATGCCACACTAATACTAGGCACCTCCAAACGCATGTCTCTCCTCGTCTCCGACAGATATTAACTTGTTTTGTACGCTCTTAGTATACTGAAATTGAAAACGTTTTCAACTAAATAATTCATTTTTTTAAAACGCTTTCCTTTTTAAAATATTTAATTTTTTATAATTTTTTTCACCACAGCGCTTTAGCACTGGTGGAAACTGAGATGGCGCCTGCTCCAATGGCTTCTTTTACTTGGTGAGGTTCTTGAATGAGTCCTCCTGCGATAAGCGGAATGTTCGTACGTTCTTTTACTTCTCCGATGACAGAGGGTGCCACACCAGGAAGAAGTTCAATGTAATCAGGATTAGTTTTCTCGATAAGTTCTAATCCATGTTCCAGTGCCAAGCGGTCAATAAGAAACAAGCGTTGAATCGTCAGCATCCCTTTTTTCTTCGCAGTTAAAATGACTTGTTTTTTGGTTGAAATAATTCCGTCAGGGCGAACGGTTTGGCAAATGTACTCTGTCGCTTGTTCATCGCTTTTTAAGCCGTCTATCATATCCATGTGAAGGACGATTTTCTTTCCATTTTGATGAGCAAGCTTCACAATGCTTTGCACGTGGGATAGATGTGTATGTAATAGAGTCAGATATTCATAATCTGAGCGAAGTAAACGTTCAAATTCTTTCATGTTGCGAATTGCAGGGATGAGTGGTTGAGAAATCATCCGAACACCAGCTTTCTTGTAAGGGATAGGTTAGAATCCATACGTTTTAAACGATAAGTACTAAAAATGGATTGCAAAGGTCAGTATAGCCCGCTCACCAATGGGGTGACGGGCTGTAAAAAAGAGTGTCAAAGGTACGTAAAAATATAACCTCAAGATACTCAGAAATACTCAAAAATAATGGAGGATACGTGAGGATATGTGAAGATACACAATGATTCGTGAAGATGCAAAAAGATACGTGAGGATACGTGAAGATTTATTCCGCTTGTACTCCAATCGACACATAGGTGGGAAGAAACGTCAAACAACCATACGTAATCATTCTATACGCATTATCTATTGAAGTTGAGACACAAAACCCAATAGCGTCGCATATTCGCTCCTTTATTTGATTTTTTTTGACAAAACCCTTTCTCATAAAGGTTTTTTCTTTTTTCTTTCAAAAAAAGTACGGGTGATGATATGGAAAAATGGAAACCGACCTATACGTTTACACACTACACGGATATTACGCCCGCGTGGTGTACAGAACAAAAGATTAAATTTATTTTATCAGATTTAGATGGAACACTTGCAGGTTGGAACGAAGGACCTGACGAGACCTTTATCAACTGGTACCGCTCGATTGAAGCAGTCGGTGTGGGACTTATCATTGTGTCCAACAACCACCAAGCACGGATTCAACCGTTTACCGATGCTTGTTCACTAGTGGGCTATGCCAAGTGCAACAAGCCGTCTCATAAAAAAATTGAACGTGAAGTCATACAGCGCGGATTAAACACAGAGACCGCTCTCTTTTTAGGTGACCAACTGTTTACTGATGTATGGTGCGGGCAAAAGCTCGGCATGCGCACCGCAACGGTTGAACCTTTAGGCGATTATGAACCGCTTCGAACGTCTTGTAAAAGATGGCTCGAAAAAGTAGTAAAGAAAACATGGAGGAATGAAGCATGATAGCATATTTCGGACAAACTACGTGTCCTCATTGTGAAAAACAAAATCGATTTGTAACAGAACAAACCCATCCCACTCAAGCGGAAGGTGACCATGAATTTGTCATGATTGGCGATGCCTCTCCATTAAGTAAAGTACCTGTTGAGAAAATGGACTGTGAATTTTGCTTCCAATCGTTTAAGGTACACACAGTCGTGCGTCAAAACGTCCTACATGCGTTTTTGAATGAAACAGAATATAAAACCCTTCAACAAGAAAAAAAGCCCATGAAAGACGTTCAAAAAGGCGATGGATTAAAACAAGAGCACGCTTTTTCTGAGTACATTCGAAAATCTGAATTTAGCTTACCCTTTAAGGAACAACCTTTTCATGTGAACCACACACTGCAACTACAAGACAATACATGGACAGTTAAAAGTGTTCATAAAAAAGAACATATTGAATTAGAGTGGGAACGTCGCATGGAAAATGATTTTGTGGATGCCTTTTATTATGAAATGGAAAACGAAAAAGGCGAACGCAAATGGCTATGGGTCAAAGATGATGGCGATGAAAATGCGGTATTCTCCATTAACATGCCTGTCGTTCGTGAATACGAAAAACTTTACGATATCACAGAGTACCCAACAAGCAGTAAAGTCGTCTTTGAAAAGAAATTAGGAAAAGAATACAAGCTTCGTGCGATTCAGCACATTACAGGTACGCAAATGCTGATTTTAGACGCAAACGAAAATATTCAAGCGGACTTACTTGGAGACGGAATTGAAGAACTCATTGAACAGGTTGAAGAATTGTTACATCATCAAACGCAGTCATAAGGAGAGAAAGACATGTACCGAGATTCAAAAGTCATTGTCGATGTAGATGCCATTGCACATAACTACCGAGAAACGAAGAAACAAGTAAACAAGCCTGTCATAGCTGTAGTAAAAGCGAATGCGTACGGACACGGTATGCGCGAAGTCGCAACATACCTAGAGCGTCATGAACATGTGGACGGGTTTGCGGTCGCCACACTAGATGAAGCCCTTGTCTTACGTCAAACAAATGTCGAACGTCCTATTCTTGTCTTAGGGTGGACATCGCCTCGTTATGCAGAACTCGCAGCAGACTATGACATCACACTGACCATTTTTCAAGAAGAGTGGATAGAACAAGTCGAATTGTCTCAACCGCTTTCCGTTCATTTAAAAGTAGATACGGGTATGAATCGCCTTGGAGTAAAAGAAGACGACGTAGAAACAATTGTTGAAATGCTAAATAAAAACCCTCACCTTGTCCTAACTGGTGTATTTACTCACTTTGCTACCGCAGATGAAGCTAGAAGCTCTCACTATCAATATCAATTTTACGCATGGAAACGTATTAAAGATGAAATTCTTCGTACCTACAAGAAAAAGGAAATACGTAAACAAGATGCTTGGCTAACATGGGTAAATCAATCGTATGCCCCGTTCGTAGAAGAACGAAGACAAAAAGAAATATGGAACAAACATCAACAAAATGAGGAATCCAAAGGAGATTACCTTTTATTCCATTCGTCCAACAGCGCCCACACCTATAGCTACCCATCTCAACATGACGATGCCGTGCGTCTTGGTATTTCCCTTTACGGACATACCCCCTCTTCTGATGTAACCCCTACAATTTCACTACGACCTGCTTTATCCGTCGTCAGCACCATTAGTCACTGCAAGAGAGTCACCAAAGGTGAAAGCATTGGATACGGGG
>Ga0207655_1000602_pt1 | contig 43759 bp, 41 predicted proteins | sample KBSM44metaG_FD_184398 | JGI IMG/M metagenome (GOLD analysis project Ga0207655, IMG submission 184398) | Miscanthus rhizosphere microbial communities from Kellogg Biological Station, Michigan, USA - KBS M4-4 metaG (SPAdes) (version 2) | ecosystem: Host-associated > Plants > Roots > Rhizosphere >...
ATTTTACAATAAAAATATATATTTTTCGTTCAAGGAGGATAAAGAGATATGAATCATCCATGTCAAAAATGTCAAAAGAATGAGGCTTCTCATTTCTTTACTCATACACGAAATGGTGAGAAAACAACATTGGCTTTTTGCTCAGATTGCGCCCCAAAAAGTTATTCTCCGTTTCAATTTTCACCGAACTCACACACCGTTATCTACCCATTATCAGGTGACCCACTTAATACTTCAGAATTCGATTCTGACAACGATGACTATACTCAACCTACTGACGCTTCTTTCGCCCCTAAAACCACTACCCGCGCACGACATAGTATTTTAGATGACTTTGGTTCAAATTTAAATGCGCTAGCTGCAGATGGAAAGATTGACCCCATCACTCAACGTGAAAAAGAAATTCATCGTGTTATCCAAATTTTAAATTTACGAAACAAAAATAATCCTGTTATTTTAGGGGAACCAGGTGTTGGTAAAACAGCTATCGTTGAAGGATTAGCCCTGCAAATTGTAGAGGGAAAAGTTCCTGATAAACTTGCCGACAAAACAATTTATTCGTTAGATGTAGGTGCTATCACAGCAGGAACAAGCTTCCGTGGTCAATTTGAAGCACGAGTGAAGGCAATTATAGAAGAAGCTACATCTCGCGACGATGTTATTTTGTTTATAGATGAGCTACATACCATCGTAAATGCAGGACAAGGTCAAGAGGGAGAACTTGATTTTTCAAATATGCTAAAGCCACAACTAGCAAAAGGTACTCTTCAACTTATCGGTGCTACAACACTGAAAGAATACCGAAAAATTGAAAAGGATAGTGCGCTAGAACGCCGTTTTCAGCCTGTTAAGGTAAATGAACCGAGCGTAGCAGAAACTATTACTATCTTAAAACATCTTCAACCTATTTATGAAAACTACCATAACGTGACCTATGACGAAGAAGCTATTACTGCGTGTGCCAAATTAGCAGACCGTTATATCACTGAACGTTTTATGCCTGATAAAGCAATTGACCTACTAGATGAAGTAGGCTCTCGTATGAACCTAAATCTATCCAACTTAACAGACGAGGAAAAAGCAGAAGTTCGTAAACTATCAAAATTAATGAACAAATACGCTGCCATTGAAGATTTTGAAAATGCTAATAAGTATAAATACCAACGAGCTCAATTGATTGAAAACAAAACGTCACCAATTTCAAAAGAAGATGTAGCGGAAATTGTAGAAGATATGACAGGCATTCCAGTTACAAAGCTGACAGATGAGGAACGCAATGGTCTTTCAAATTTAGAAGAAGACTTAAACCAAGCTGTTATCGGACAACCTAATGCCATTAAAGAAGTAGTGAAAGCTGTAAAACGCAAACGATTCAATTTACGAAGTAAGAAAAAACCAATCGTTCTTTTCTTTGCAGGTCCAACAGGTGTCGGGAAAACAGAACTAACTACGCAACTAACCATTAACTTATTCGGAAGCAAGCGCAACCTTATTCGTTATGATATGAGCGAGTTTAAAGAACCTCATTCAATCTCGAAATTAATTGGGGCTCCCCCAGGATACCAAGGATTTGAACGTGGCGGCACCTTAACCGAAAAAGTAAGACGTAATCCATATTCATTGATTTTGTTCGATGAATTTGAAAAAGCACACAGCGAAGTACGTAATTTATTCCTGCAACTTTTTGATGAAGGTCGTTTAACAGACTCACAAGATAAAACTGTCGATTTCTCCAATACCGTTATTATTATGACGAGTAACCTTGGAGCGAACGCACCAAAATCAACAGGGTTTGTAAACGAGAATACAGGAGAGATGTACATTTCTACAATTCACTCTGCCTTCTCACCTGAATTCATTAACCGCATTGACAAAGTCATTCCTTTTAATCACTTAACACAAAATGACTTATTAAAAATCGTAGATATTCAATTAGCGGATTTGATGAACGTCTTGCAAGAAGAAAAAGGAATTACCCTTACTGTGTCTGATGCTTCTAAAGAATGGCTTGTTAAAAAAGGGTTTAACGAAAAGCTAGGTGCTCGTCCACTGGCTAGAACCATTGCAGAAGAAGTAGATGACAAAATTACTGAGTTACTTCTAGCACAAAAAAACTCAACCATTTCAAGTATTTCTGTAACAGTAGAAAATGACAAACTCATTGTTACGCACAAGTAATTTAAAGACAGAGCGATTATTGCTCTGTCTTTTTTTATGTTCAAAAAGAGGAGAGTAGATTTCTTCTTGCAACGAGATAGTGAGGTGACAAATATGATTGATTTTTACATCCAAGACCTATTCCAATACAACGGACAAATGTATGGTCGACTACGCCTTCATAGTAACAAAAACTTTAGCAGATTTGTTCGCGTTACACGCATCACAAATGATGCCATCGACTGGATTAGTTGCGACGCTAAAACAGAGAAAAGCGCTCAACAGTATTTCAATAAGAAACAAAAAAACAAATAGAAAGGGTGGTACTTATGCAACAACGATATGATGAATTAGTTCAACGCTTAAATCAGTATGGACATGAATATTACACCTTAGACAATCCTTCTATTACTGATGAAGAATATGATATGTTGTACGATGAACTCCTAGATTTAGAATCATCAAGACAAATTATCATTTCATCCATTTCCCCAACTCATCGAGTAGGAGGTACGTTATTAAAAGGATTTCAAAAAAAAGACCACACGACAGCTTTATATAGCTTAAAAAAAGCACAGTCTTTTGAAGAAGTGACCAAATTCTTGCTCGACATTTATAAAGTCGCTTCGACCGAACATGTGAAATTCGTACTGGAACAAAAAATTGATGGACTCGCCATCATTCTTCGATACGAAAAAGGAGAGTTTATAGAAGCTCGAACAAGAGGAAACGGGAAAATTGGAGAAATTATCACCGCTCAAATCAAAACAATTAAAAGTATTCCGCTATCTATCCCTTATCAAAAAACCATTGAAGTTCAAGGGGAAGTCTTTTTCCCATTAGATAAATTTAAATTATTTAATGAAACACAAGAAGAAATGGTGGAGAAAATCATTTTAAGATTACCTAAAAAACCTACTAAAGAAGAGATAGAGGAAATACGCGAGAAATATATATTAAAAAACCCACGGAACGGGGCAAGCGGGGCACTTCGTAATTTAGACCCACAAGTAACTGCCACACGACCACTTGATGCTTTTTTATATAATATTCCCTTTATGGAAGAATCCACTTTACAAACCCAAAGTGAAATGATGGCTTTTTTAAAGGAACAGGGTTTTAAAGTAAATCCTTATTTTGAAGCATTTTATTCCATTGAAGAAGTAACCAAACTATTGGAAAACATGAAGGATATTCGTTTTACATTGAATTGGGATATTGATGGCATGGTCATCAAAGTAGATGATTTGCACTTACGCGATGAACTAGGGCATACTCAAAAGCACCCACGTTCTGCTATAGCTTATAAATTCGATGCAGTAGAAAAAGAAACAACACTTCTTGAAATTATAAATGACATTGGGCGAACAGGTAAATTAACACCTGTAGCGGTCTTTAAACCAATTTCATTCGATGGTGTGACCGTTTCACGCGCAACATTAAACAACTATGATGACATTAAGCGAAAAGGAATTCATTGTAATTCACATATAATTGTACGTCGTTCAAACGACGTAATTCCTGAAATTACACGTGCCATTGAACATACAGGGGAAGGAGAGATTTATCCACCTACTCATTGTCCTTCTTGTCACACTCCACTTCGCAAAGAACTTGTTCATCTATATTGCCCCAATACAAAAGGGTGCCCCGCACAAAACATTAACAAGTTTATTCATTTTGCAAGTCGAAATGCTATGAACATTGAGGGTCTCAGCACAAAAACAATTGAACAATTGTTTGAAGCAAAGCTCATTTCTTCACTCACCGATTTATATAGTCTACAACTCCGTGAATTGTTAAACCTTGAACGCTTTGGTCAGCGAAAAGCAGAAAAGTTATTGGAAGCCATCGAGCAATCAAAGACACGACCCTTATCCGCATTTTTGTACGGTTTAGGCATTCGCCACGTAGGACTAGACAAAGTTGAAAAAGTATTGGCTCACATTTCTTCTCTTAATGACCTCATGCAAACGTCTATTGATACACTTTTAGAAATTGATAATATGGGCGAAAAAACATCATACTCGTTATATTATTATTTTAAAGACCCTGAAAATCAGTTACTTATCCAGCGATTTCAAGAATTAGGGCTTTCTCTTTCTCACAAAGTAGTAGAACCTACTGATTCAGCTTTTGAATCTCTTACTTTTGTTATTACAGGTAAATTAAGCAAGCCACGCAAAGAGATTGCCGAATACATTAAAGGAAAAGGCGGTAAAGTATCAAGCAGCATTTCAAAAAGCACAAACTTTTTAGTAGCAGGAGACGAAGCGGGGAGCAAACTAACCAAAGCTGAGCAATTAGATGTTTCTATTTTAAGCGAGAACGAACTATACGAAATGTAACAACCAAACAGCCCAACTGATATCTAAATCAGTTGGGCTGTTTTACCTTTTCAATATTTCATGCATACGTGTATTCGTTCGTCTTCTTTCCTGTGATAAAATAAAAACAAAAATTCAAAAGGAGCGCTTATTTATGAACGAACTCTTGTCTCTTCATCCCGCCTTCTTAATTGTTACACTTATTCTTTTGTGTAGTGCAGTAATCCTATGGTATTTTCTGCGTACCCCACAAAAAAGGGATGAACGCACTTCTTCACCAAAAACCGCAACATTTACTGTCCTCCAAAGCTTTCAATCTCTTCTTCAAACGGATGAAACGAGATGGAACATAAACGAACGCGATATGACCATGACCTATCAACTCCCACAAGACTCCTCTTCAACTGTTACATTTCATCAGGACAAAGATGTTTCATCTTTATGGAAATTAACGTACAAAACCAATCAATCCGTCTTATGTTGTGTTCACTTTTACAATTACTCGGATTTAAATAAAATGGAAAAAATCAAATTACTGTACAATAATAAAGATAATTCAATAGATATGACTAAAATTGATGAGTTTTTCTTACCTTTATTTACACATTTGAAATCGATATGTCCATTTTTCCCAATTACTCCAATTAAACAGGAAAAATCCGAAGAAGAATTGTTACTTCAAGTTTTGCAAACTCCTCACTTTTGGGAAAACCAATGGTTTATGGATTATCACTTTAAAACATCCATAGGCACCCACACAGCGTTAGCGACATTTTACCATCAATCTACCCCACTCTTCATTTTTGTTACAAAGGAAAATCAGTGCAAGTGTGCATGGAAAGAAGAACATCCCACACACATTTCGGATATAAGTCTACTAGAAGAACCAATTTCCACCTATGTATCAAAATACTTGTTCCCTCATGGTAATTCGAAAAACTTACGTTCTAATAACGTTCAATCTGATAATGTTTTACAAGTTCATCAAAAAATTATTTCTTTATATGCGCAACTAAAGAATAATAAACATTTATTATCTGTATCATCCTTAAGTGAATTAGAGCGCTTTAACCCATCGCAACACACATTTTTAATTCAAATGCAAAAAGAACATCACAGAAACGAATTAATTCAACTTCACTCTTTAACCTACTTGAAAGAAGTCTTCCAAGGATTAAAGAAACTAGATTATGAAGTGAAAAATGCCAAACAACGCCAAAAAGCATAAAAAAACTGCTACCTCTTTTTACAAAGGGTGTAGCAGTTTTTATTTTTGTTATATTTAAAGATAACTACCGATAGATACATTGTTTATACCAACACTTTTTTCTTTCGGTTACGTTTAGCTTGTTCGGCTTTCATTTCTTCCTCTTTTTGACGTTCTTTCTGTTGGTTCCAAAGAATCAGTTCTGCTTCTTCTCGATTTTTATAGAACGACATTCTATCAAGCTTGTACACTTCTACTTGTTTTTCTTTTACTTTCTCATTTTCAATTATATAAATAGTTTCTTTATCTAATGAAATTTCTTCTTGGACATCCATAACAAAATCAATAATTCCACTTGTAGGTCGATTTATCACAGAAACGTCTGTGTTTTCTTTATAAATGGAAAGGTCTTCTTTTTCTTTAACCGCTTTTGTAACATACACTTTTTTTAAGGACCAAATAACATTTTGACGTAAAGGTTTATCAACGTTTCGGAAGACAAACATATGTTTATCAGTTTGTAAGACTTCTTTTCCTACGCAGTAACTTTGTACTTTATACGACTGTAATTCTTCTTCTAATACGCCTCTTGCATGTTCAGCGTCATTGATGTCCTGATTTGTAAACAAAATCAAGATTGCTTTCATTATTGTCACCTACTCTTTTTCTTTTATTTTACCACTTTACCCATTTAAACCCTAGTATTTTTTTGCCAAAATTTCTACCACTTTTTTATTTCTATAGTATAGTAATTCCAAATAAAACCAATTTTGAGGAGTGATTCGATGAAACACAATTTTTCACATATTACACTAAAAGGATTAAAAACTGAGTACGGTATAACGGTCGTAACAAATGAACCACCATATAGGGGAGAGACATTTGTTCAAATTCATTCAATTATTCAAGATACGTTTTCCCATCTTTTAGGACCAAACGAGTATTTTTTGATTCCATCATCATTTTTACTTTCAGTTCTTTCAGATGCGATGCTCCATTCTTCAGAAGCTAAGGACTTACTATCTGTAATAGAAAGTAAATTCTTAGAAAAACAAAAGCTTGTTTCGTAAAAAGCTAAAAAAAGACTCTCACGAAGATAAATATTTTTATCTTTCATGTGCGTCTTTTTTTCTAGAATCAATAATATGGGTTTTTTTCAGATTAAATGAGATTATGTTCGCTTTATCACGAAGAAAAATACCAATTCTTTTCTTTTTTATCAACTCGCACTTTCTCTCTATTTTTTATTAAAACCCGTTGTTTAAAAATAATAAGGGTGATTTTGAGTCTCGCCAAGAATAACATACCGCTAGAAATTAAACTTCTTAACTTTCATACCGCTTAACATAAGACGCTTAAGAATAATAAAAAATATATCTTTTTCATTAATTAGAAACAAGATAAATGATATTATGTAGGTAAATCCGTTCAGTATAAAAAGGAGGACACTTTTTGATTTCCAAACGTCACATCTACCAGCAATCACATAACTGGTATGTATTAGATGAAGATTTTACGTGGGATGTCACTCAATTACGCTACCAAGTTTTCTCTCTTTTGAATGACCCTCATTGTTTAACTATCCCCGTAGTATTTTGCGATTCATGCGAAGCTAACAAAATTGTATCGGAACTCGGAGAAGAAGAGTGCGAATGGCTTCAATACGCTTCAGGTGTTTACTGGCGAGAAGTCGGCATTATTTTCATTTTTCAATTTGATGAGTATCTTCCTCTTGTTGAGACCCTCTTTCACGAATTACGACACACCATGCAAGAACATATCCCATTACTTTGTAGCCATTTTAAAAGCGACAAATTTCTTCCATACGAAGAACGTGTGACCGAAAAAGATGCGTTTTCATTTGCTTCTGAATATCTACAGCGCTTTATCCAAAAATACTCAGCTAATTCTTCTACTTCGTAACGCTACTTACATTACTAAATACTTTGGTTCCCTTTCTCTATTTTCAAAACAGTCGATAGAAAGAAGAAAAGATTACGAGACAAATCCACTAGTTTGCATATAGTGAAAAGTGGAGGTGTATGTTTATGAAAGAAATTGACATTTATACGTTAAAAGATGAGTTTAAACTTGAGTTACTGGCAGGAGAGAGAGGGTTACATAACAAAATTGCTAGCGAAGACCTTCATCGACCTGGTCTTGAGCTTACAGGATTTTATCGGTTCTTCCCTCACGAACGCATTCAAGTAATTGGAAAACAAGAAATGAGTTATTTTCATTCTTTATTTCCTTCTATGCAAAAGCGCCGACTCAATGAATATTTTAGGCTTGCTCCACCGTGTGTTATTGTGACACGCGCTCAAACAGAAATACCTTATTTTCAAGAGTATGCAGAAAAGTATCAAGTTCCGCTTCTTCGAACTACCGATAAAACAACTAACTTTATTTCAGAAGTTAATAATTTCTTAGAAAAGAAACTAGCAGTGGAGCAGGGCATTCATGCAGTTTGTGTAAATGTATTTGGCGTAGGAATTATCATACGAGGACAAAGTGGAGTGGGAAAAAGCGAACTTGCTCTTTCATTAATTGAACGAGGACATCGTTTAATTTCTGACGACCTTGTAATATTAAAACGAATTGGTCCTGTAGCGCTGATTGGCTCTCATAACGGGACAAACAAAGAATTTTTATCTCTACGAGGCATTGGCATTATTAACATTTTACGCTTATATGGGTCAGGTTCGTTACAGAACGAAACAAAAATCAATTTGGACATCGAATTAGTTCCATGGGTAGAAGGGACTTACTATGATGCAATTGGAAGAGAAGAAAACCAAAAAAACTACTTAGGTATTGATGTTCCCACTATTCAAATCCCTATTCGACCAGGACGAGACGTAGCTTCTTTAGTAGAAGTAGCAGCGAAAAATTGGCGATTAAAACAAGAAGGGTATCACGCCTTTAAAGATTTTGAAAATCGTCTCCATGACCAAACAAACGAATGAGTACATTTTATTTGAAAAGTCCTTGAAACCTGTAGTTTTCCATTGAAACGAACTACATAACAGGGTATTATAAAAATATAAAATAATATATTTTTTTCGTATTTTTTGATGTTACTATGGTGCTTTGCACTGTTATTTTAAATAAAAAGGAGTTTTCTTTAATATGACTCGTAATTATCACTGCGAAGAATGTGGCAACCCCATCGTTTCTATGAGAAGTGACAATTTAGTTGAAACAGATGAGGGAAAAAAAGTGATGTGTAAAGATTGCATCAGTAAAAAAAGCCTCTACACCTATACCCCATCAGACCTATCCAACGATTCTTCTGCATTTGGCGATATCTTTCAAATGGAACAATTCAAAAACATAAAAAAAGACTTAGAAAAAAAGTTAAAAGAACGTGAAACCAACTACCCGTTCAATACCCAAGAAAATTATAGTTCATCTATGAAATACCAATCCAAAACGCAAGATACTGATGAAGAAGGAGCTTCAGCTGTCGAAAAACCTGTTGAAGAAAGACCATCATTAGATGAGGTTTTAAAGAAATTAGACGCCCTTGTTGGTCTCTCTACGATTAAAAAGAGCGTCCGAGAGTTACTACAAAGTTTCGAAGGACAAAAACGCCTATATGAACAAACACAAGGGAAAATTAAGATGGAAAAACCAACGTTACATATGGCGTTTACAGGAAACGATGGGACAGGTAAACGCGAAGTAGCAAAGGTGTTAACAGAACTTTTGTTTGCTGCAGGGCACATCAATGAGAACAAATACATTGAAACTGACCGTAGTGGTCTAGTTGCCGAGCACGTAGGAGCCACAAGTCCAAAGGTACTGAAGAAAGTAAAAGAGGCAGTAGGTGGTGTGTTATTTATTCACGAAGCAAATTCTCTTTTATCTAGCAATGGACAAGACTTTGGTCGAGAAGCTATTGCTACATTGTCCAAGGAAATGGAAAAGAACCGCGATAATTTAGTCGTTATCCTTGGTGGAGTAGAATCAGAGATGGTGCAATTGCTTCAACAATACCCCGCTCTTTCTTCACGCATTCCTTTCCGTTTTAGCTTTCAAGATTACACCCCGAAGCAACTTGCATTGATAGCAAAGAAAATGCTTGAAGAACGTGGATACGACTGCTCTGAGGTATTGGAGCCAGTCGAGAAAGCAATTAACCACAGCAGTAAAAACGGAGCCATTGAAGGTAACGGTCATTGGGTTCATAACTTCGTCCAAAAAATTGCCCAACAACATGTCATTCGCTTTACCAAAGAACAACTTGAAGCAGATGTGGAAAAACTAGTAGAGGAAGATATTCGTAATGCAGTAGGTGTTAAAACCAAAGACGAGCAAGAAGGTTTAGAGGCAGTGAAAGAAGCTGCGCTTACTAACTTGAATGAGTTGATTGGTTTAAAAGAGCTAAAAACCGAAGTAACACGTATTATGAACTTCTTTTCTATTACAAAACGTAAGTTTGAAAAGGGTATAACCTCTACAAAACCAACTATGCATATGACGTTTATTGGACCACCTGGAACAGGGAAAACCACTGTCGCTAAAATTATGGCTCAGTTCCTTAAAGGTGAAGGGATTTTATCTAACGGTCACTTAAAAGAAGTGTCACGAGCTGATTTAGTAGGTGCTCACGTCGGTGAAACAGCTATTAAAGTAAAAAAAGTAGTACAAGAGTCTATTGGCGGTATTTTATTCATTGATGAAGCGTATTCACTAGACGCAGGTCCTCAGGATTCATACGGTCAAGAAGCTATTGATACACTTATTAAAGAAATGGAAGAAAATCGTGATAACTTGATTGTTATTTTAGCAGGATATGAAGATGATATGGAACGACTTCTTGAAAAGAACGCAGGTTTTAAATCCCGTGTTGCGTATCAATTTGATTTTCCAAATTACAACGTAGATGAAATGATGGAAATCATTAAATTGTCCTTTACTAAACAACAACTACAAGCTGACGAAGAAACCAATACATTTCTTCATGAACAAGTACGTGAACTTGCTGATAGTAATGAAGGTGTTATTGATGGAAATGGTCGTTGGGTACGAAACTTTATGGATAAGCTTCAAATCTCTCAGAGTAACCGAATTATGACAAGCGGTACAGATGACCTCATAACCATTGTCAAAGAAGACATCTCTGAAACACTTGAATATATGAGAAAAATGTAAAAAAAGATGGACAATGTCCATCTTTTTTTTAACGACTTCTATGCGTAATTTTAAACTTTTTATTTTCAAGGGATACAACTTCAAATACCCATTTGTTTTTCGTCTTGACTGCTTGAATTTTTTTCACATCGTTCATATCAATATGGTAGTTACGTTTAGAACGTTGATTCATCGTATGCATAGCTTCAATAAACATGGAAACAGCCAACACTTCTCCTCCTGCGTATCCCCACGTCCTTCCAAGCTCCAAAAGATTCACATCCTTTAAGCGTAACAGGGGAAACTTCTCAGAAAACTCATGGATTTTTCTTATACAGTCCACGACAACCGCTTGAGCCAATTCAACTCTCATTTTCTTCACCTCTTTGTATGGTTCGGATTTTTATTCCTAATTCATTTTCAAAAAGGTTTTTTCCTAATTCAATAGGATATTTTAAATAAACAATTAATAAGGCGGTGCCTGTATGAAACACGAATATATCTCGTTTTTAACCAATACCTCTAGGAAAAAACCTGATACGATGCGAAACCCAACGCATACATGTCCTTTTTGCGATACAGAGACTCTTTTAAAAGAAAATAACATAGTTCATCAAGACGGTAATAAATTGCTAATTAAAAACAAATTTCCCGTCCTTAAAAATACAGACCCTCTAGTATTAGTAGAGAATAATACCTGTGATTTGGACATTACCACTTATCCAAAAAACATGCTAATTGATGTCTTACGATATGGATTAACAACGTGGTTAAAAATGAAAAACAGCGGAGATTATAAAAGCGTACTCTTTTTTAAAAACCACGGTCCGTATTCTGCAGGTAGTATTCATCACCCTCATATGCAAATCATTGGTCTTCGCGATAAAAACCCCGAACAAAATCTCGACTTCTCATCGATAGACGGCGTGCTTATTCGTGAGAATGAAAACGTAAAATGGTCATTGAGCACCCATCCATTCACGGAAAATCACGAGTTTACTATCCGAATGAAAGGAACATCATCATTAGAATTCTTCGCATTAGCACTTCAATCAACCACTCATTACATCTTAAATCATTTAAATAAAAAATATAAAAGTTATAATCTGTGTTTTTACCATGTGAATGACGAAATTATCGTTAAAATATTGGATAGACGCCCTACTTCTGCACTTCTTCTTGGTTATTCCTTGTCCCAAGTTCCTGACAATTTAGAACATATAGCAGAGGAGCTCCGCTCTTTATATTCATTCAACTAAAAAACAGAAGTATCTAATATATAGATACTTCTGTTTTTTGTCTTTAGCATTACATTAAACTTCATAAACCAATTAAGAAGACTATTAGCGGAGCACGGATACTTCAAGGTAGGGAATAAACAAATCATCGCACTGCTTTTTAGTGAGCGCCATTATCTCTTCATTGCAATATACTGGCATCTTTTCAACTATCCAGTACTCACATTCTTTTTTAGAATCAATGGATTTGCGCATAAAAAATTGTTGCGATAACAAGCGAAACAATTCTCTTTTTTCTAGTTCATTCACACTTACTTGCAGGGACGACATGTTCTGTTCTTTAACAGATGTCGTTTTCGAATGAATATCTATCTCTTCTAAAACACCTCTTACGACTTCATAAATACGCTTGTTTGAGGTCTTCCTTAATTGCATTGTCTCATCAAAAGAAAGTCCTTCTGTAGAACGTTGCTGGACATATGAACGATGCTGTAAGTGATAAAGAAATCGTTTAGGGCTTTTACAAAAATTATTAAGAAATGAAGGACTTCCTGTCGCATTCATCATTGAACGTTTGTCTATCCAAATGTTTTCGTTTACTTCAATATAAAATGAACCATAATCCAAAAAACACAGTATCTTTTTTTCACGAAACACACCATATTCTTTTTTGCGTAACAACGGAAAAAATTCACTTTTTATTCTTTCCAAAAATCCAAAGCCATACATCATTCCTTCTACACTATTAACAATTAAGAATCCTTTTCTTTTTACGGCTTGTTGGTCATCTCTTTCTGTAAATACTTCAAATGGGATGGCTAGAGACACTAAAACAGGCATATGCAAGCACTCGTACAATCGATTGATAAAAGATGTTCCGCTTTCGTCAAAAAAGCACACCGCCATGGGGTTTTTATACTCAGCAATTAAAGGTCTTGTTTTAAACCAATTTTCGTTGCTCGCTTGAACAAACATATTTCAAACCTCTTTTCTTTCCTACTACATTGAATTCGTACAAATACAAACAAGGTTTATTTTGTAATCAATAAAATATGAAATATGATTACCCAAACCCTTTTTTATTACATATAAGAGAAAAGCAAATAATCATTTTTATAGATTGAATTTTATCTGTAATGGAGTGAAAGAAAATGAAAGTAATGACCGTTATTGGAACAAGACCTGAAGGAATAAAAATGGCTCCTTTGTTAAAACGACTAGCAAACGATTCTGTTCTTCAATCTGTTTTTGTCAATACTGGACAACATGCCGAATTACTTGACCAAGTGTTAGATTTATTCGACATAACAGCAGACTATAATTTGAAGTTAATGAAAGCGAACCAATCTTTAGAAGAATTAAGTTCGCGTATGATAAAAGAACTTTCCTCAATAATGGTAGAAGAAAAGCCCGATATTGTTCTTGTACATGGCGATACGACCACCACGTTTGTCGCTTGTTATGTTGCGTTTTTACAGCAAATCCCTGTAGGACACGTAGAAGCAGGTCTACGCACGTATAACTTACAATCCCCTTTTCCTGAGGAAGCAAACCGCCAGTTAACAACTAAACTAGCAACTCTCCATTTTGCAGCAACAGAAGAAAACCGAGGAAATTTACTAAAAGAGCAGGTTAACGAAGAGGCAATATTTGTAGTAGGAAATACCGTAATTGATGCACTAAAGGATATTATCCAAGAGCCGTTTACATTTGAAGAACCTCTTTCAACTCTTCTTCAAAACAATCATAAAACCATTTTACTCACCACGCACCGCCGAGAAAATCTCATTCAGCTAAAAGGAATTTATGATGGCGTCATTGAGCTATTGGAACTCCACAAAGATGTACAAGTCATTTTCCCTGTTCATAAAAATCCAAAGGTACGAGAACAAGCACAGCATCTACTAGGGAATCATCCACGCGTGCATTTACTTGAGCCCTTAAATTACATTGAATTTGCTAATCTACTAAACCAATGCCACTTTATTATTACCGACTCAGGAGGCATTCAAGAAGAAGCGCCGTCTTTAAATAAGCCTGTTCTTGTTGCTCGTGACACAACTGAGCGTATGGAAGGGGTAGTAGCTGGAACGTTGAAACTAATTGGCACATCGCAGGAGTCTCTTGTTATAGAAGGGAAGAAGTTGCTGGAAGACCCTCTTTATTATGAAACATTTGCATGTGCTAAAAACCCATATGGCAATGGAGAAACCTCTCAACATATAATTGGGATTTTACGAAGTAAACATTTTTTAAGATAGAAAGGCGGTACATCGATGAATCAAAAAATGAACGCTATATTTAACGAAATGAAAAAACCTAAACTTACGTTTGATGTATTCCCAAGCGCGGCCAAGGAAGATGTCACAACGTTATCTCATATCGGAGGAAAACCTTTTATTCCCGTTTATGAAAAGCATCCACTATGCCATTCATGCAAACAACCATTGATGTTCGTATTCCAACTAAATGTCCCATTTGAGCCCACGAAGTGCCATTTATTTGTGTTTTACTATTGTTTCAAATGTAACCCTAGAAACGGTAACAAAGGCTTTATGGTTAAAAAATATTTAAATCCTAAAATTAAACAAGCCAACCATCACGTTTTTCCTTCTACCGTTCTTTATGCTCCGTTTGATTTTGAGTTACATTGGTCTCTTCCTGACTGGGAAACACTGACTCTTTTAAATCGAGACGTAGCTAATTATTATTACCAAGCTGACCATGAGGAATTTGATGTCAAATATGAAGAAGATAAAAACGACTTTTTAGAAGAAATATCACAATCGTATACGTTTGATACCTTTTCTTTCTATGGTGGTTATCCTAATTTTCTATCTAAACCAGTCATTCCTTCTTGTGATTGCTGTAATCAAAAAATGGATTCATGGATACAGCTTGACGCCTATAAAGAAATGAATATGGAGTGGGACAGGCTTAATCCATTGCATATTTTCCGCTGTGCAAACAAAAACGATAATTATAAAATTCTTATTCAATGAAAAAAGAGCTTCCTGATAAACTCAGGATAGCTCTTTTTCTTTTTCTAGCATTTTTCTCGCATGCTCATGCGTGGTTTTATTTGCTTCTTTACCGTACAACATACGGGAGACTTCATACACACGCTCTTCATCTGATAAAGGTTGAATAGTTGAATATGTACGTTTTCCTCTGTCGTTCTTTTCAATGCGATAGTGATGAGAAGCTTTTGCTGCCACTTGAGGTAAATGAGAGATAACTACTACTTGCGTTTTTCTCCCTATTTTCTCCATCTTTTCTCCAATGATAAGTCCTACGTCGCCACCGATTCCTTCGTCTACTTCATCAAAAATAAGAGTCTTTCCTACTTTTTCTTCATTAACAACCACTTTTATTGCAAGTAACACACGCGACATTTCCCCACCTGAAGCAATTTTATTAAGCGGACGAGGCAATCCGCCTTTGTTTGCATTAAAGAAAGCTTGGACATCGCTTTTTCCATGCTCATTCCATTGTGGAAGGGAAGTCACTTCCATTGAAAATTGTGCATGAGGCATCGCTAAATCCTTCAACTCATCCTCAATTTTTTTAGAAAACGTATGAGCCACTTTTTCTCGTTCCTTATGCATTGTACTTGCCAACGTATCCAATTTTTTTTCAAGTTGTACAATCTCTTTTTCAAGTGACGAAATCACTTCTTCTTTTGATTCATATTGAACCAACGTTTGCTTAATTTCTGCGTAGTAATCGTTAACCGATTCAATACTTTGACCATTTCCGTATTTTCTTTTTATCTTTTTAATCTCTTCTTCTCGTAAAATAATTGTATTAAGACGGTTTTCATCATATTCGAGACCATCCGTATACCTTGTTAACTCATATTTAATGTCTTCTAGTTCAGTTGATACAGAAATTGTTCGTTCATTTAATTGCCGATATTCTTCTTCTAAGTTCGCCATCATGTCCGTTGCTTGTTCAACATGGTGAAAATCTTGAATATGCTCTAAAACAGAAAGAGCTCCTTGAAGACGAGCGGTGAGCGATTGAAAAGAAGACAACTTTTTTCGTTCTTGTTCAAGTTCTTGTTCTTCTTGTTCATTTAAATTCGCTTCTTCGATTTCTGCTAACTGGTAACGATATAAATCTAACATTTGCTCTTGTTCTTTATCGCTTTTTAACCATTTATCTAACTCTTTTTTCTTTTCTTTCCATTGCCCAAAAACACTTTTGTATTCATCTAGCGTGTCTGTAAAAGAAGGAGGAGCTAGACTGTCCACTAGTTCGCGATAATAAGATTCTTTAATTAAGTCAATATGTGATTTTTGCCCGCATATTTCCAGTGTTCGGTGCACAATTTCTTTCATTGTTTTTACCGTTTCAATTTTACCGTTAATTTTAGCAACGCTTTTTCCGTCCTCATATAAAATTCGTTCAACTCGAATATAGTCATCTTCAATAGGTCCAAGCAATTCCTCAATGATGTCTCGGTTTTGACTATTTATAGCAAAAACGCCTGCAACTTCTGCTTTTTCCTCACCAATTCGAATTAACTCTTTTTGGGCACGTTCTCCCATTAACATCCCAATGGATTTTAAAATAATACTTTTCCCTGCTCCTGTTTCCCCCGTCAATACATGAAACCCATCGCTAAAATCGACTAAGGCATAGTCAATAATAACAATATTTTTTATTTCAATTTGCAATAACATTTATTTCACCTCTCCGTGTGTTACCGAAACTACTTCGTAACTTGTTCCATTAATGTGCAACCCGTGTAATTTTCCGTCTTGTTCAACGATACTTCCATCAATTCCAATCTTTGTTTGGCAAGGAGATACCCATATATTATGATTTTGAGGTTCTTGATGCAGATTGGATGTCGCAATGTGTCCAAAAACAAATGTTTTACCATGGTCGTTTTTCTCATGCCAAAATTGGTTTTTGTGCCTTCTAAAATCAGCGTCGCTCGATTGTCGCCAATCACGTAGATTCAAGTTTACACCTCCATGAACAAACACCCAGTCCCCATATTCTACATAAGAGGGGAGGGTACGCAGAAACGCAATTTCTTCTTGGAAGTGATAGGTTACATAGTCCGCAATATACTGAGGTGTACGGGAATATGCAACTTTTTCACCGACAAAAGAATGTAAAGTCCTATCTCCTCCAATAGGGTAATAAATTTGAGCTTCCGAATCAGGAAATTCTAAAAAGGTTAATAAGTGCTCTTCATGATTTCCCATAATAACTTCGGCTCCGTACGCTTTGTTTAAATGCATCATCCTTCGTAGAACATCTAAACTATTTGGTCCTCTATCAATCATGTCTCCTAGTTGAATAAGTTTATCTTTATCTACATTCCAATGTTTTAATAATCTATAAAATGGTTCATCATAACCATGGACATCTCCGACTACAAAAAAACGCATATATATCTTTCTCCTTTCAATTCGCCTCTTATTCTTATTTTATAATATCTAAAAATACTTTTCATCTTATTAAATTCAAAATACATATTTATTTTCAAAAAAAGAAAACAAATAACAGTTACTGTTATTTGTTTTCAGTATTATTCGCAGGATTAACGGTTTTCTCATCTACTAATTTCCAATTGTTATCGTCTAACTCGTAAGATTTAATTTTATAAGACATTAATTCTTGCGGATAACCATTTTGGACATTGATGAATACTTTTTCGGATAGAATGTATTTACCTGATTTTTTATCTAGACCAAAACTGTAAAAGTGACCTCTTGTTTCGTATTGTTTAACTAATTTGCCGCTTTCTTTTACTTCATAAACGGTAGCATTTCCTGTGTAACCCAAATCCGCATTTCCTTCTTTTTCATACACTACGATATATGTATGACCATTTTCGGTTAAAAACGGACTTCCGTCATCTATCACTACATTTAGTAACTTGTCTCCCGTAGTTAATTCTTGTGTGGTTACTTTTCCATTCTGTTCTTTTGTCCAAAGTAACTTGTCGCCAGGGAATTCATCTGTATAGGTATATACGCCTGACTGATTAATGGTTAAATAATAAGAGTCATTGTATTTATACCCCTTATAAATATCACCTTTATTATGAACGTAGTTATCGTTTTGGATAGTTTCTTTTAATCGCACATCATAGCCTGTTTTCACTTGGAATTCTTTCTCTGTTACTTTTTTAACTTTTGGTTCTTCTTTGTGTCGAAACATAAAAAAACAAGCAACTATGACCGCTATTAGAACAACTCCTATCGCCACTCCTAGTCCTATTTTTTGCACAGATGTTAACTTCTTTTTTGGTGTTTTTACAACCGCCATGACCTAACCTCCTTTTTTCTTTTTCTCTTGCTTGAATGATAACGACTTTTGAGGGTTTGTCAAAAAGTTTCTTTCATTTTCATTTTTTTCGCGCGAAATTCTTGATAAATCGGTTTTTTCGATATACTTCATACTATCGGAGGTGATGGTCTAATGTTTGAAACAGGAGACTTTTTAAAATCAGTCGGCAGAAGCACGATAAATGTAGAATGGAAAGGAACGTTTTCAGATTACTTTCAACTTGCTATTAAAAATCCCAAAGTTACCTACACAGCTGTTCGACGATTATATGAAATGATTTTATCCCATGGAGTGGAAACCCGCCCCAATGGAACAACAGAGTATAAGTTTTTTAAAGATAAATTATTTGGTGCTGAACAACAAATTGAAGATATTATGATGTATTTAAAAGCTGCGAGTATGGGTTTAGATATCAAGAAAAGGGTATTATTACTGTTAGGACCTCCAGGAGGCGGAAAGAGTATGATACTCGGAATGATTAAAAAAGGGTTAGCAAGTTATTCTCGTACGTCTGAAGGTGCTATCTACCGTATCAAAGGATGTCCTATTAATGAAGACCCTATGCATTTAATTCCCGATTCTCAGCGTGCTCAGTTAGCTCAGCAATACAATATTAAAGTAGAAGGTCACCTTTGTCCTGTTTGCCAGTTTCGTATGGTCACAGAATGGAATCGAAATCTTTCTCAAGTAGAAGTAGAACGTATTTACATTAATGAAGAAAATCGCATTGGTGTTGGAACTTTTGCTCCTGCTGAAAAGAATGATATGACTGAGCTATATGGCTCTGCAGATATTCGTAAGGTTGAACAATATGGAAATGAAGCGGATGTACGTGCTTATGCTTTTAATGGAGAACTACATGTAGCTAACAGAGGTATTATGGAGTTCATTGAGGTACTGAAAGCTAAGCCTGATTTTTTAAATGTATTGTTAACACTTGCTGAGGAACAACAATTTAAAACTCCTCGCTTCCCCCTACAATATGTAGACGAAGTCCTTATTGCTCATACAAATGAAAGTGAGTTTCTTAAATTCATAGCAGAGCCTCAAAACGAAGCGGTAGTAGACAGGCTCTATATTGTCCGTATGCCTTATAACATGAAGAAAGAACATGAGGAAAAAATCTATCATGGTGCTTTACAAACAAAGCTTGTTGTTAAAGATAAAAGTATTCATCCTGGTGCTATTCGTTTAGCCAGTGAGTTTGCCATTCTGACTCGTCGTAGTGATAATATCTTACGGAATGGAATGAGTGGCATTTCTCCTCGTTTCATCTTAAATACTATTGCTATTTCTCTTGTACGTACTCCACATGAGAAGATTTCCCCCACCGACTTATTCAAAGTACTCCACCACCAAATCTCTGAATATCCTGTTTTATCTTTAGAGAAGAGGGAGGAATACCTCCACTATCTGCAGGAATTAGCTGCACGCATGGATGAATTTGATAACTTGAGCTCTAAACATGTCCTCAAGCCTAAGCGAGGCTCTATGTTTGATTTCATGATAGGCGAAGACTGATAGTCAGTTAACAACTGTTTAGTAGTAGTAAACTGTTTAATCAGTTAAGGGGTTGGCGTTGCTGATGCAAAAAGCAGTGTAACTTGTAAATTATTTAATTAATATTTAGTGTTGATTTCCGAACACGATTGGTTTACTAGGGGTGGTGAGTTTGGTTGAGAAGAGCAGACTGCCCCCTTACAGGAGGACAGAATACGGGAATATATGGGGTTCCAATGTGCTTTACTAGAGTATGGAGCCGTCGTATATCGTTTCGCTACATGATGCTATTTTCCTATCCAAACAGGAAAAATAAGTTGCCATGGTCTCGCTTTACCAACCACTCTACCACAGAGTACATCATGAACTGCCTCGCTTTCGCGACGAGTACGGGATATGCAAATAAACAGAATACAAAAAGAAAAATATGTAAAAATATCCTTATGCACATGCACAAGGATTGATTTTGGATACGTGTATTTAATTATTTGCTCATGGAAAAAAAACGCCCCTCTAACGGGCTACACATCTCCCGCTAGTTGGATAGGCGGGGTGGAGGTAGACGGGAAACTCTCACGATTTGTTACGTCTTTCTTCTGCAACAGCGATAAACTATCGGCTTATAACATTTTGCCTTCCAAAACATTATAGGGCATTTTTGCCATCTTATAAAAAACATATTTAAAACATAAAAAAACACTCAGCGTTTATCTCCGACCGAGTGTTGAGTATACAAAAAAGAGTCCAATCCGAAAAAATAGACAGATTTATCCCTTTGGCTGTACGGTCGGATGTACAACGCGACATAGGCTTCATTAGTGCCTTGTGATTTATATTATAAACAAAAAAACTTTGTCCTGTCTATAAAAATATATATTTTTTAAAAAAGGCTTTTCTTTTTTTGCTTAAAAATGTATAATAAAGATACAACTTAATAATAATAATTTTATAGCAAGGTCGGAGAAAAAAGCGGATATCTTAGGGTGTCCGCTTTTTCTTATGCCTTTAAACTGTTTATATTTTTCTTTTCAACTGTAAAAAATAAAAAAATATATGATTTTTAATATTATCTATTTAACGAACCTTTTTTTCTCTAAAAATAGACTATATAATACAGGTAATATAACAACATTTTTTTAAAAAAAATGACCTTTAATATACAGACTATAGATAGATTCAACATCATTAGGAGGAAAAAGTGTGTTTAGTGAATTTTCTCGCATGGCAAGACAATTAGGACATCGCGGTTGGCGATTAGAAGAAGAAAACCGAACGTTCTACCTATCCAAATTCCACGAACGCTATAACGAAGAAGAATTTCGTTTCTACATCAAAAACATCAACAATAAACTCCACATCGTAAACAAAACCCATATTAAATCACCAGAAGAAACAGTAGGAATCAAAGAGAATAATAAATATTACAAAACTGCAAAAACACTGATGACGTCTTTTGAGACTATTCATCAGCGCTTACTCGTAAACATTAGCTAATTTCTAGCTAATGTTTATTTTTATGTTTGGAGATAGAGGTTTTGAAGGTGCCAAAGGAGTAGTGTTTGGTTGGCGAGCTGATTGCTGATTTTTGAGTTCGCTTTCTAACTTTTGAATTTCTTGTTTTAAAGCGACTTTTAATTGATTTTTATCGAACGTAACATATCTATCTCCATCATCTTTCGTAGAAAACATCTCATTGTCCATCAATTGATGAACGCCTTTTAACATGTCATTTAGGTCTGAGCCTTTTAAGTTTAATTTTCGCTTCAGTTGTCGAGTCGTCATGCCTTGTGGTTTCTTTTTCATATTTATCACCTCGTTACAGTCTATGCATTGAGGAGAAAAACTTTACTTTTTTTACCTTATTTTTATTTTGATGGTACAATTTTTTTGTTAAATCAAAGAGGTGATTAATTATGATGAATCGTTTAACGTTAATAGGTCATTTAGGAGATGACCCAAAACTAAATGTAACACCTAAAGGAAATAAAGTAGCTTCATTCCCATTACCCCTTTACCACTATAGTTCAAAACCTGGTGACAAAGGGCAATGGATTGAGTGCCAGGTGTGGAATAAATTAGCAGAAAAGGTTGTTGAATCACAAAAAGTAGGAAAGATGGTGTATGTGGAAGGCGAGCTTCATCACTCCTATAAGAAAAACGAAAAAGGAGAATGGAGTAACCGAACGTTCCTATCTGTAAGTCTTATTCGATTTTTATCACCACGCGATAAAGACGGACAAGAAGCGGATGCTTCAGTTGAAGTTGAAGAATATCAACAAGAAAATCCAGAAAATGTAGAGAATTTAGAGCAAGAACTAGAAGCGATTTTTTCCAACTAGTTGTGTAGCTAGTTGTTTATATAAAAAGAGAAAGCGGGTTTAAATTCCCGCTTTCTCTTTTTTGCTTTTCTTTTGTTGAAATAGATGCGTGTCTACCAGTCTAATTTTTTTCTTGGAAGACCATTCAATTACCAACGTTTTTGTTCGTAGAAATGAACCGAGCCAAATAAAAGCAATACCTATAACTCCGCACACCAACAAATTCATCTACATCGCTCCTACTTTGTTCCTTAACGTTGCCATATTCTTTTTTTGTTTCTACCGATAGTGTACATGAATGGAGAATGATTTTCTAGGTTATTTAATTAAAGCACGCAAATCATGTAGGATTTTTTTCGTTTTCTCAAAATTTCCTTGATGAAGAGCAATGAACAATTCGTTTTTAATATCTAAAATGCGATTTCGTTTATTCGCAGGGTAATCTTGCTGTTGGGCTTCAATTTTTTCAATAACAGACACGACTTGTTGGTGTTGTTCTTGAAACAATTGAACCTTTTTATATAGTTCTGTAGCAAACGTAGTAGAGGGTTCAAGATTCATGAGCGGATTTGCACCTTTGTTTTCATTGATTTCAACTATCATTCCGCTCAGTTTATTGTTATCAATGGCAAAATCCGCAGGGTAAAAGTTCGTTTCTGCTAAGTAAGACGCAATTTTCTCTTTTGTCTGTTCCATCTCATCCAATGCCTGAACAATGGATTGAGGTGCATTTTTCCATTTGGTAATATCATTGTCAATTTCACGCTTCATAGCGTGAATTTCGTCTTTTAAAGCATCGGTCATATTCTCTTTAAACACAAGTTCCATACATGTGTTAATTTTATCAAGATAACTTTGAAGAAAGAGGGCACTTTCACCTTCGTAAGCATCCACTTCGTATTTCTTTAACGCCTTTAATTCCATTAAAATATCTTGTTTCCAATTGGTTTCTTCTTTTTTTTCTTTTTGAATTTTTGATTTCTTTCGCACACGGACTTCAACTTTTCGAATTGTTATCCATATTGCAGCACAAGCGATGAGAAGTAAAAAGATTTTCATGGACAACCGCCTTTCACTATAAAACTTACTCTTCTTCAAACAGTTGGTTTACATTGTTTAAAAAACTGATAATGTTCTGTTCAGCTATCTTTTGGACTTTTTGTTTATAAGTCTCTTCGTATCCCATATGTTCGATACGGTTCTTTGCATCATCCACTACTTTGTTTATCCATAAACGAAAATGGAATTCATCTTCATACGTAGCATAAGAAACCTCTCCTTGTTTCTCTTGTGCCACAACAAAAAAATCTCCAATTTTAGCCGTAACAATGGTTGTTTGCTCGTTTTCAGTTGCTTTTACAAACTTCATATGACAATTGTCAGGAATGTACTTTCCTGTTTGTGCTTCAAACTGAACAAGGACTTCAGGAAGTCCAGGTAACTGCTGTAAATAACGATTTTCGTACATTTTCTTTACACGTGAATTCATAGCTAAACCTCCAAAAAAATATTTTTATTCATTTTATTATTAATGTATAATGTAAAAAAACATTGTTAAGGGAGTTTATTTATTTGGAAAACATATGGATTAAACATACTTTTGACGAAGAGTTAAAAGAAAAATTAAAAAAAGATATTAATTTACCTAATTTTGTTGTCGACCTGCTCATGCGAATTGGCATTAAAACCAAAGAAGAAGTACAAGCGTTCTTTCATCCAACGTTAAAACAAATACATAACCCAATGCTTATGAAAGACATGGAAAAAGCAATTAAACGAATCAATGAAGCTATTGAAAAAAAAGAAAAAATTCTTTTCCATGGAGACTATGACTGTGATGGAGTTACAACTACTGCTGTCGCTGTTAAAGCATTCCGATTACTTGGAGTGAAAATAGATACATTTTTACCGCACCGAAAAAAAGATGGATATGGGCTTAATCCACGTAACATGGAGCGTTTTGCACGCGAATACGATTTAATTATTACGGGTGATACAGGCATTCGTGCTTTTGAAGGAGCTGCGAAAGTAAAAGAAATAGGACATGCAGACTTAATCATTACAGACCATCACGAACCTTACATAAAGTCTACGAAATATTTAAGCGAAGCTTATAAAGATAGTGACATTGAAATTTTTGGCGATACATACATATCTACTCCTTACGCTTATGCAGTAATAGACCCAAAACGTTTAGGGGATGAGCACCCTTGCAAAACTCATGCAGGTGTAGGCGTTATTTTTAAAACAATGCTTGCTCTCTTCAAATACCGCAATGAACCAATTCAACCCCTTTTGGACATGCTAGATTTAGTGGCAACAGGAACCATCGTCGATTTAGCCCAACAGATTGATTCTCACCATGAGCAATTAGATTTTGAGGTTCGTGTGATGTGCGCTGCAGGTATCCAACTAATGAATGAAAGACCTCCTTTATGGGTATCAGCTTTGCAAGAAGTGAGCAACCAAACAGGGAAAGAAGTAACCAGTGAAACACTGGGATTCACGATTGGTCCTATCATAAACGCAGTAGGTCGATTATATGACGCAACCCCTGCTTTAAAGTTCGTATTAGAAGAAGACATTGATGCATCACTAGCACAAGCAAACGAATTAAAAGCGATTAACCAAGAGCGGAAAGAACAAACAAAAGTAGCTTTTCAACTAATTGAAGAAATGAAAACAAGCGAAGATACTACACAATTTGATTATGGAATCACTGTCCATTCTGAATTATATGAAGAGGGCATTGCGGGATTAGTAGCTGAAAAGTTAAAAAGTAATTTTTATCGTCCAGCAATTGCGTTAACAACAGCCCAAAAAGACGGGAAAACCATTTACAAAGGAAGTGCCCGCTCCATTGATAGCATCCACGTGTTAGATATGTTGGATGAAGTTCAGCGAGAAATTGGACCTTTTGTATATGGCGGCCATGAGCAAGCAGCAGGATTGAGCATTATGCCTGAACAGCTAGAAGCCTTCCAAAAAGCTTTCCGCAAAGCATGTATGGCACATGACGACGAAACATTTATTCCTCGTTTTTATTACCATTCAGAAGTAGAAATTCCTGATATTACTCACCAATTTATGAATATCCTTTCTCGATTTGAGCCTTACGGTGAAGCGAACAAAAAACCCGTTTTCCGTCTTTCAAATGTAGCTATTTCTAATGTGTACCCCCACAAAAACGGAAAAGGATTCAATATGATTTTAAAAAGCAGACAACCTATGAAAGCTATGTCTTTTGATTTATATGAATCTTTTTCCCCTGCTTATAAACAAGCCCTTGCCCAAACCAAAGGCGACGTGTTGGTTGATTTGTTATTTAAACCTACATATAACGAATACCAAGGCGAAACAAAGATTCAATTAAATATTGAAGACTTTAAATTTCCTAGTTTGCAAGAGAGCTAAGAGTAAAAAAGCATCTTTATCTAATATAAAGATGCTTTTTTTTCGTTCTAATTTCTCAATAGTAGGCGCTTTTTCTCCTTTTGTCTCGTCACATAAATAATAAATTGGCAAAAAAAGGTAGACTTGATGTGAAAATCTACTAAGATGAAGACAATTAATAAGGAGGTGCCTGCCACGTGCAAAACGTATGTACAACGTGTGTAGATTGCGAAAAACCATTAACCGATGAGGAGATTAGTAAAAATAAAGCATATGATAATTACTACTATACCATTTGTTCAGAATGTGTAGAGCGAGCTAAACAAAGAGTTATGGACATCATGTCCGAATAAAAAAAGAGTGGAGATAAATCCACTCTTTTTTTGTCTGCAAGGATACAAATTGTCCATTGACAACAATTATTTTCTCATTAGTATAAGAGAGCTTTCGTTTTTGTTCAGGAGGTTTTTATGGCAGATATTAAAGAATTAACTTTTGAAAAACTCGTTCAATTTCATGTACAAGAAGAATTATCTTTGCAGGACATCGCGGACATTTATCAAACAAGTCGTCAACGCATTCATCAAATTAAATCTAAGTTGGAAAAAGAGTATGGAAGTATTAAACGACCGAAAACAGGGACGTTTTTCAAAATAAAAAAAATGCTAGATGAAGGAAAAAAAGTACCTGATATTGCAAAAGAATTGAATGTCAAAGCTTCAAAAATAAATCGTCTTATTCGAACATACGAAGAAAAGTATAGAAAAGGGGAATTGCCTATGAAGATTCAACGAAAAAGTAGCCGAAATCTGTTACCTAAAGCACTGTTATATCATCTCTATCAAAAAGAGGGCTTAACAGATAAAGAAATTGGGGAGCGGTACCGAGTTTCCTCTGTTACAGTTTGGTTGCTTCGCAAAGAATATGGCATCGAAACAATTTACAAAAAGAAAAATAGACAAAGAAAAACTGAGGGAGTTTAACTCCCTCAGTTTTCGTCTTTACGTAATTGTGGGTCAATTGAAATGATATCTTCCCCATATAAAAATTCAGGTTCAATATCAAGTGCATGACATACGCCGTATAAAAAATATTCTACTTGCATAGCTTCTTCGTGACGTAAATTTTTGCAAGAAACTGTAACGATTTTACCGTTTTTAATTTCTTCACCAATTACATTTACATCTAAGAATTTAGTAGGTTCATAAGAACGTAAACGCTTGCTACGGTTAATAGGACCATTAATTCCCTGAGGTGCATCCGCCACAATACGCTCACGTTTTTTCGGTTCTGCCATTACATTCATGTCCTTAGAATAGCGATTTACTTCTTCAGTCACGGTTTGTTCCGCCTGCTTGTTTTTCACTTCTTCCTTGGTTTCCACCTTTTCTTTCGCGTTCAGAACAGAGAAGGTTTCTTTTAGTTTATCCATCATCTCGTGTTCCTCCTTATATGTTTTTTTTGTTTGATTTTTACCTCAAAATCAGTAAGATGGTTCTGAGGTGATGCTAATGTCTTTGCACGAGCAATTCATTCCAGGTCGTTGGGTAGACGACATAGACGTTAATGATTTCGTAAAGTTAAATAAAAAACCTTTTTTAGAAAAACCAGTTTTTTTAATAAACTCTCTTATTCATTCCCAACCCGTTCAATTAACCCATTTTTTAGCAGAAGAAAAGAAAGTTGACCTTCGATTTTCTTCGTTATCATATGAGCAATCTCTTGATATGTTCATAGAAAATGAGTCTGTTTCTGTGATGAAGCGAACAATTGGATATAGTGAAGATGCAACAGAAATAAAAAAATATTATGACGTATATGATGAACATTCCCACGAACATAGCCGAAAAACTACACATCACTTGTATGATGAAATTGCGACTTCTGATTTGAAGAAAATGTTTAAGCTAGGACTTCTTCAAAACCATCCGTACAATTATACGCCTATGTTCATTTTTCCTGATATTCGAATAATTCCTCTTTACGGTATCAAACAGATTATTAAAGAAAAAAGATATTTTTTAACGAAATTAGAAAAGTATCTCCAAACAACAGATTGGATTCAAACACGAATCAAAAAACACCAAGAAATCAAGGCGTTAAAGAACTTTGAAAAGTTTGCTAAATCCTTAGGTGTAAACGTGAGCAACCCAGCCACTTCTACGAAAGAAGTTCTTGATATGCTGTATGTCTCTCTTTTAGCTATTGTAATGGAGAACCCGTCTGTCGATATATCTTTAACTGACACTATTTCTTTTATTGATATATTTGCAGAAAAAGAGTTGCAACTTGAATTAATTCAAGAAAAAGAGCTCCAAGAACTATTAGATACGTTTATTACAAAGATAATGCAATTTCGCTTTACATCGTCTCCACGTTTTTCTAGTTACGGTCCGTCTGCACCGTTTATGTTAGGAGAAACGTTTGAAGGCGTAACAAAGACTTCTTACCGCTTCTTATCGGCAATCAGTACAAACTACAATACTCCATTTGCCCTGCGTGTGATTTGGAACGACACACTACCTTCCTATTTTAAAGATGCCCTGTTTGCTTTATATGAACAAGGAATTCCTCTTACTTTAATCAGTCCACGTGTACTAGAGGAAACAAAAAATCCTGTGTTACTTCCATTTGGTATGCAAAGTGAAATTTTTGACGAAATTCCTTTTTACGGGGGAGGGTGTGATTTAGAAAAATGTTTCTATATGGCTGTAAATGGCGGAAAAGAAATTCACACCAATACGAACCTGTCGGCTATCACTACACCTATTCGTGAAAAAGAGCTTGTCTATAAAGACATTATGAAGAAATACCAAGACTTTTTAACCTTTATGATATTGAGCTATGTAGATTCCATAAATGCACTTCTCTATATTAATGATAACCATGACAATCACGCCTTCCGAGCGAGCTTGACGAGTAATCAACCTTTCTATTCTGCTTATTTTGGTTTTTTTAACTTGAAACCTATCGTTAATCGTCTTGCTGCCATCCAAAATGGCGACTACACAGTAACGTATAAACAGAAATGGATAGCAACAGTTGAAGCAAATAAGCCGTTTTACGAAGAAGAGGAAATCGTCATGACACACTTAATTTCGTATATTAAACGGGAACTTCAGCGTATCCCGCTCTATAAAGAGGCAAAGCATATGACGCGTTTTTATTTAAATGGTCTTTATGACTTAAGCACACCCGAGCAGGTGGATTACACACTGACTTTACCTCCCGAGTATATGAAAGGACACTTCCACACCAATATTATAGGCGCTACTTTATCAAACTCTTTTGTAAAAGAATCTTTCTCCAAAGACCTTACCGAGCTTAATCTATCAAAAGACCCAACATTTTTCGTATCAAACGGTGTCTTGTTTCATGCTGATTATAATTTTAAAAAATAAATGTTTTTTGAAAAAATCGTTTGGCTTTCTGCTATATGACATGTACTATATATAGTAGATATAAAACGAAAAGAAAGGAGTGTTAGATGAAAGTGCCCCAAATGAATTATGACAGAAGAACGATTATTAAAAAAATTAATCAAGAGCTTCCTATTATCGTTGTCTACAATTATTTGTTGCTAAATGGTCGAATTCATCCAAAAGCCATTACTAATGAATATATTTTAAGTGGCGAAATTAAGCTTGAGCCTATCGACTTGGATGAAGTTGATTTAGAGAAAGATAAGTCTGTCGAAGCCTACTGTTTTTTTCATAGCTCAAAAAACATGGATTCAACAAATTTTGTCCTACCTAAAAAAGCGGAAGATAGTATGCACGGGAAGAAGAGAAAATACAATTACTACAAATGTTTTGGATGCCAACATACGAAAAAGTCATTAGGTGTTATTGATTTTTACATGGTGATGCGTTTTGGTATTCGTCCTAAGTTAGTATCAGTATTTGAAGAAGTCAAAAAGGAATTTTGGCAGTCTGTTGAAGAACTATCAGAACTGATGGGGATTACCTACAAAGATGATGAGCGGATTGTTACGGACGAGGAAAAACAAAAAATACGCACTCAGTATATTTTGAATCGAAGTGCAACTATTTATCACACATACTTGAAAAATAGCACAAAAGCCTCTAAGCAAGGCGACCATTTTCCGAAAACAGCGCTTCGTTACTTATTCCAAGACAGAGGTTTTTCAGCTATCGGCAATGATTTTTATCGCATAATCGACGAGATGCAAATTGGATGTGCACCTAAAAAGTTTGATAGCACGTTTTTATACGACCAATTAAAACAAGAAGGATTTACTGATGAAGAACTTCTCCGTTCTAAAGTGGTACAATATAGCAAAAAATCTCCTGATAAAATCATCGATTTTCACCAAAACGGTATTATCATCCCATATAAGCGAGGCAAGAACGTACATAATCTATATTGCCGAAAGTTTACCAAGGATAAAAAATTTCGCCATATGAAATTAGGTGGTGTCATTGAATACCCTGTAAACTTTGATAATGCGAAACAATTTTCTTCAATTATTCTTGTAGAAGGCGAACTTGATTATGTGACATTTAAAGCGCTTGGCTTCGAAAATGTCATTTCTGTAGGTGGAACCAACGGATTTCAAGAACATCACTTAGATACATTTTTATTTGAATATGACACAAGTGATGGTGAACGATGTCGTACCATTTATCTTTGTTTAGATGAGGATGGTCCAGGCCAAGAAGCCGTTATTTCAATTGCAGAACGTTTATTAGCTGCAGGATTTGACGTACGAGCTATGCGTATGGAGACTACACACCCTAAAACAGAAGAGCGTTACGCGGGAGACCCTAACGAGTTTCTTGTTAAATTTGGATTAGATGCACGACCTATTCTCGAAAAAATCCTTGAAGAAGCTCTTTCATACGCTGCTTTTAAATTATTACGACGTTGCAAACAAGCTAACTTAAAGACGCGTACAGAACAACTTGGATTTTTGCGCCGAGAAAAACGTTTATTTAATCAGATGGAGCAAGACGAAAAGTTATTTTTGGCACTTGAACTAGCGGAGTATTTAAATGTAAAAGAAGAATGGTTATTGTCTGTGTGGAGCGTCGTTCCGTCCAAACGAACAGCCAAAGAACAAAAAATTCATGAGGATGTTATGAGCAAGGGATGGATATTGTTATTTAATAACGAAGCATTCGCACAAGCTTGTTTACAACGCTTGACTAATGTTCTTTTATACGAAGATGCTCATGAATTTGTAGAACAAGCAAAGAAATTTTCAAATCTACACACAATTGTTCTTCACAGCGAACTTCCTGATGAGTACAAGGATTTGATTTTCTATGCTTTCCCTGACAAGAAATTTAGGTTTTTTGTTGGAAAAGACTCCACATCACTTGAAGAAAAGAAAAATCAGGATTTTATGAACCTGTTTAAACCCGCTACAAATCCATATGAATCTCACGTTTCTTAAACACTCTCTAACTTTTTGAGAGTGTTTTTTCTCATTTTTTTATTTTTTTCACTATAATACATAAAAACATTTAAAGGAGGGGAGACAAATGAAAACCATTAATTACTGTTTAAAACGCGATGGTTCAATTGAATTATTTAACAAAACTCGCATCATTAATGCAATTAATGAAGCGTTTAAAGAATCAGACGAAGGGAATCGAGAAATCGCTTCTCGTGTGACAGCTACGATTACAGAGCGTCTTCTACGTCTATTTCCTGACGATATTCCATCTGTAGAAGATATTCAAGACGTGGTAGAAGATACACTTATGATGTACAATTTTCGCACCACTGCGAAAAATTATATTCGCTACCGCGACATGAGAAATCGTGAACGTGAGAATTCGTACTAAAAAAACCTTTCTTGGTTAATCAAGAAAGGTTTTTTCGTTGTTTCGTATACGAAGCTTAGTATCTTCTAATAGTTGAGCAGGGGTAGGGAAACAGGAATCATCTTCCACCTTTTCTATATCCGCGAATGTGGGAATTTTAGAAAGAACGAGTTCATCTTTCCTTTGAATAAGTTCAAAGTCAATTTTTTTAATAAGTGACTGTAGGCGATGAAGAGAAGGGAGAGTCTCGGTGAGTTTTGTATTTTGAATGAGATTCTCTGCAAACTTTTCCTCATAATGAGGTTGCTTATCTTCTCCTTTTTTATACGTCGCTTCCCATAAGACCATGTCATCAAAAAATAGACGAAACGATAGCTGATTCTTAGCACGTCCGTATGTTAAATATACATTTCCTTTAGAAGAAAGTTTATATACTTTATTTTCTTGTATGGTTTCCACTACTTCTCTTGAGAACTTCTCTACGATGTCCTCGATGTGTTGCACAGTACTTCCGTAGTGCTTTTTGTATGTAATGAGAGATTGTTCGTATATCTCTTTTAAGGTCGGCATAAAAAGTTCTAGGGACTCACGTACGTCAGGGTCTCCCGACACAACAAACTCTTTTTCGTTTTCATAAAGAGAAAGCAAATGAATACCTTTTCGAACTCCAATTCTTACCCGATGTTCATCAATGCGAATTGAGAAAGAACTATTTTTATGAGCCAATAACACCTTACCCATAGGGTTCTTTGGTTGAATTACCACGTTTGCATTTTTTAATAAAAAGTGTAAATCTCGTAATAATTCCCCATTTTGACTTTTAGCAACTGCCTTTTTTTCTTGGCGCTGGTAGTTTACATAGCCCAAAGTTAACCCTACAGGTGGTGCAATTATCACCGCTCCTATTACACCTAATAGAATGGACATGTTTGTTTCACCTCGTTCAACCATTTCCTATTCAGTTAGTTTGTAAATGGTTTTTTATAATTTTAGCTACATCTTCAAATACTTTTTCCTTGGTTTGAGTGCCATCCACAATGACATAAGGATAAGGACAATACTCTTTGTAATACTTATGGTAACCTTCAACTGTTTTACGGTGAAAATCCATACTTTCATTATCTAAACGGTCTTGTTTTTCTGTTCGTTGTTGAATACGACCTTGAGCAACCTCAGCAGGCACATCTAAGAAAATTTCGAGCGTAGGGTAACATTCACGTACAGCGGGTTGATTAAGTTCCCAAATGTTATTCATCCCTATTCCACGGGCATGTCCTTGGTAACTCATTGAACAAGCCACCGTTCGTCGAGATAGAACTATTTCTCCTTCTTCCAACGCAGGCTTCACAATTTTTTCATTGGTTTCTGCTCGACTAGCAGCATATAAATAGGCTTCCGCCATTCCAGTCATCCCGTCTTTTTCTAACAACAGAATAGCATTAATTAAATACTGATGGCAGACACTACTTAACTCTTTTTCTGTTACCAATATCTTTAGTAGGGTTGTTCGCTCTTTAATCGTTAAATCCTTATCTAACAATACATGACGAATAATATCTGCTTCTTTTGTTCCCCCAGGTTCGTACATCTGAACAGCATTTGGGTAAATAGTTAGTAATCGATTAAATAATGCATCTTTTCCGCCACCATCTGGCGATATAATAGAAAAATATTTGGACATGATACACACACCTTAAAATATATTTTTTTACAGTATATCATGCTTTTAATTTTTTATTTTAGTTTGATTGCGCATAAAAAACAGGAATCTATCTATATTGATAGTGGAGGTGTTTTTGTGAGCGATAAAAACAAAGAACGCAACGAAAAAGTAGTTATACTTAGTCATCGACAAGAAGAAAAGGAACGGTCAGGAAAATTGATTTTAGACGACGTAGAACATGAATTAAAAAGTTTTATCATTTCAGGCGAAACACCCGAAGGCAAACGTATTATTTTTACATGGAACGCATCATTAGACGAAGTTCTTGCCTATAATTGTGTTTTAAATATTTGTATCCAAGATAAAGTACGAGATTCGTTGAACCAACAATAAACCAAAAAAACAACCGAAAGATAATAGGCATCTTTCGGTTGTTTTTTTATTGGAGTTCTTTTGCTTTCACAAAAACAGATAATAACTCCCCATTTAAATTCACTTTCAACTCATATTCATCAGATTCTTCATTGTAAGAGGAAATGACGCCTGTCTTTCCTGCAAACAAACCTTCTTCCTCAGATGAAATGGTTGCTTCACTTCCAACAGGACGCGTTCCGTTTAGCTCAGCAATTTCTTCCTCTTCAAAAGGTACCCCTGACATATCGAATACACGTTTCATTTGTTCGTCAGGAATATGAGATGGGTTTCCAATGATGTGTTGTACACCAGCCACTTTTACTGCACTATACGTATCATCATTTAATTTCATTTCTACAAAAATGGTTTTAGGGTAGATTAACTTTTCTACCATTTTCCCTCGATGATTTGGTTCGTTTAATGAAGGAATGAAGACACGGAAAATTTCATCTTTCCAACGTTCTGTTTGAGCAAGTTGCATTAAACTTTCTCGAACAACTTTTTCATGATTCTGCATAACTGCTAAAGCATACCAGCGCTTAACCTGTTCTCTTCCACGGTCATCTTTTTCAATTTCTCCCATGTATAACACCTACCTTTCTATCTTTCATCATGTTTCGGCACTTTCTTGATTTTCCTCTTTCTACTCGTTTCCCTCAAAAAATGCATTTTCTAATAAAAAATATTTTTTTGTTAGTTTTTTAAAGACGTCCTCACCAAAAAAAGAAGAAAAATAAAAATAAAGGGTTTTTTGGGTTTTTATTGACCTAAAAACATATATTATTTATAATATTTATAGATAGACAAGGAGGTTACATAATGACAACCGAATACAACGAAAACGTAAGGCAGGAATACAACGAAGACCAAATACAGGTCTTAGAAGGGCTAAATGCTGTTCGAAAACGCCCAGGTATGTACATAGGCGACACGTATGAAAATGGCTTACATCACTTGGTATGGGAAATCGTTGATAACAGTATTGACGAGCACCTAGCAGGTCGATGTGAAGCCATTACTGTTTTTATTCACAAAGACAATTCTGTTTCTGTTGAGGACAACGGGGCGGGAATTCCAGTTGGTATGCATAAGACAGGGCGACCAACGCTTGAAGTCGTGTTGACTCAACTTCACGCAGGCGGTAAATTCGGAGGTGAAAAAAGCGGATATAAAACATCAGGTGGCTTGCACGGTGTAGGTTCTTCTGTTGTAAATGCGTTATCATCTCGCATGACAGCTATCGTCAAACGTGACGGGAAATTGCATCGCATGGAATTTGAAAAAGGAAACGTCACAAAAGAAATTGAAGTGATTGGCACTTGTGCACCTGAAGAAACAGGAACAACCATTCATTTTAAGCCTGACGGTGAGATTTTCGGAATGTTTACTGAATACCAATACAACCGTATTTTCAAGCGTATGCAAGAAAGTGCGTTTTTGAATAAAGGATTGCTTATTAGATTAGTAGACGAACGCCAAATCAATGAAGAAACCAATGAACCTGTAGAAGCAACGCTTTTATATGAGCGAGGCATTGAACAATATGTAGAGTTTTTAAATGAAGGAAAAGAACTCATTTATGATGATGTTTTATCCTTTGAAGGTGAAAAAGACGGCATTTCAGTAGAAGTTGCTTTTCAGTATCATAATGGTGGCGAAAATGACGGTGTAAAATCGTTCGTTAACAACATTAAAACACCTGAAGGTGGAACGCACCAAGCAGGATTTGAATCAGCATTACTTTCTACTTTTAAGGAATACATAACTCTTAACAAATTATTAAAACCGTCTCAAGAAATTGAGAAAAAAGATATTTTAGTTGGTTTAACAGCCATCGTATCAGCAAAAATCGTTGAGGAAAAATTGCAGTTTGAAGGACAAACCAAAAGTAAGCTTGGTACAAAAGAAGCCCGAGGTATTATTTTGTCTATTGTCTCTGAAAGACTAATGCGCTTCCTCGAAAAGAACCCCGACGATGCTGAAATTTTACTAAGTAAAATTATTCAATCTTACAACATCCGAATGGCTGCAAAGAAAGCACGTGAATTAGAAAAAAGCAAAAACAGTGTATTAAACGGACGAAAAAAACCTGAAAAATTTAAAGATTGCCTTGTAAAAGACATTCATGACCCACGACGAGAAGTGTACTTCGTGGAAGGAGACTCGGCAGGTGGTTCAGCTAAATCAGCACGTGATAAATTTGTTCAAGCCATCATGCCACTAAAAGGGAAAATCTTTAACATTGAAAAAGCCAAAATTGAAAAAGTTTTAAAAAATGATGAGATTAAACACATCATTAACATTATTGGGACAGGCATTTTAGATGAATTTGATTATGAAAAATTACAGTATCAAAAAGTCATTATTATGACCGATGCAGATGTAGACGGCGAACACATTGCATTACTTATGTTAACGTTCTTCTATCGTTATATGCGCCCTCTTGTTGAAAAAGGACATATCTACATGGCACGTCCACCTCTTTATAAGTACGAGGTTGGTAAGAAAGTAGATTACTATTATTCAGACGAAGAGTTGGATGAGCGCGTAAGTGAATTCCCTCATGAAAAAGCAACCGTTCAACGTTACAAAGGATTAGGGGAGATGAACCCCGAGCAATTATGGGAAACAACCATGGACCCTGAACAACGCACTCTTTTCCAAATGAGCATTGACGACGCTGAAGAAGTAGAGAAAGTCTTTGTTGAATTTATGGGCGAAAATGCACAACCGCGTCGCGAATTCTTAGAAAAATACGGACACCAAGCAGAAATTGACGCTTAACATCGAGGAGGATGACATATGACAGTACCAACACCAACAGGAACGATAGTAAGTAGACACATTACAACGCATGCCCGCAAAAGCTTTTTAAATTATGCAATGAGTGTTATCAAATCACGTGCATTACCTGATGTACGAGACGGTTTAAAACCCGTGCATCGACGCATTTTATATGCAATGTACAAAGAAAACAACGTTGCTGAAAAAGCATACCGAAAATCAGCTAAAAGCGTCGGTATTGTAATCGGTAACTATCATCCTCATGGTGATAGTGCCGTTTATGATTCAATGGTTCGAATGAGCCAAAAATGGGTAATGAACGATATTTTAGTAGACATGCACGGCAATAATGGTTCAGTGGACGGAGATGCACCTGCCGCGATGCGTTATACGGAAGCTCGTCTATCTAAAGTAGCAATGGAAATGTTAAAAGACATTAACAAAGATACGGTGGACTTTACCAAAACCTATGATGAAAGTGACATTGAACCTGCAGTCTTACCGTCACACTATCCTCAAATTCTAGTTAATGGAACTTCAGGGATTGCGGTCGGTATGGCAACAGAAATTCCTCCTCACAATCTAGGAGAAGTGTGCCGTGCATTAATTGCATTAGTTGATAACCCTGATATGACGCTAGATGAGATTATGACATACATAAAAGGACCAGATTTTCCGACCCGTGGAATTTTATTAGGTGAAGAAAATATTCGTCATGCATATGAAACTGGTAATACAGGAGAAGGTCGTTCTCTTCGTTTACGTTCACGTGTAGATATCGTGGAAGAAGACGGCAAAACATTTTTACATGTCACAGAACTTCCTTATCAAGTGAACAAAGATAAACTTTTAACATCATTAAACCAATTGCAAGATGATTATAATGCAGTAGCCACACAACGAAAAAATAGTCCAAACAAAGTGTTTGAGGACAAAGGGTATGATTTCACCTATAAAGAAAGTGGTGTAGTGGATACAACGGGGAAAGAAGATACTGCCCAAAACCGTGTATCTATTTTCATCGAACTAAAGAAAGACAAAGACCCTATTCAAGTATTAAACGCATTGTATAAAAAGACAAGTCTCGAAAAAACTATTCCTATTAACTTTTTAGCTCTTGTACCAAGTGCACAAGGAAATGGAACGGTTCCGCGCGTATTACCGCTAAAAAGTATTTTAACGCATTACTTAAACCACCAATTTGATGTCTTGCAACGTGCATACCAATATGATTTGAAAAAAAATCATGCTCAATTAAAACGTCTTTTAGCTTTTGTAAAAGCTACTGACAAACTTGATGAAACGATTCGAACAATTCGCGAATCATTATCAAATCAGGATGCTCTAAACAAGTTAATGCCTTTATTGGACATCGACGAAGAACAAGCACAATCAATTCTTGAGCGCCGTTTCCAAACGTTAATCTCGATGAATCAGCAAAAGCTACGAGAAGAATACGAAGAAAAGCTTGAAAAGGAAAAAGAGTTACAAAAGGTTCTTGATAGCGAAGAGCTTCAAAAACAACTCATTAAAGATGGCTTTGAAACCATGATTAACAAATACGGTAAAGAGCGTATGTCTGAATTGGGCGGAGAAGTAAAAGACATCGATGATGAATCACTGATTCCAAATGATGAAGTTGTGGTAACCGTTACGCACGATATGTTTATCAAGCGTACAAAAGACAGCGAATACCGCACGCAACGCCGTAAAGGAATTGGCGTAAACTCCATTAACATGGATGACGATGATTTTGTCGAGCACTTATCGTTCACTCGTAACCACGATAACATCTTATTCTTTACGAATCACGGACGCGTCTATACTACAAAAGTTCACCGTATTCGTACATCTACAACACGTGGTTATTCTATCCGCAGTATGTTTAAGTTTAAAGAAGATGAAACAGTTCAAGCTATTTTAACAATTCGCGATTTCAGCGAAAAACAGTCTCTCTTCTTTACGACTAAAAATGGAATTGTTAAGAAAAGTAAGTTGTCTGCTTATAAAAATATTCACTCAAACGGTATTAAAGCCATTAAGTTGGATGAAGACAAAGAAACTGGTGAAATTACAGACCAATTAGTCGGCGTATCTCTTACAGGTGGAGATAGTTTAGTAACCCTTCTAACGAAACTAGGAAAAACGATTACCTTTAAGGAAGACGATGTTTCGACTATCGGTCGAACAGGTCGGGGCGTAAAAGGAATTTCGTTACGTGAAGGAGACAGTGTAGTATCCGTTGCTGTTCATAAAGGAGACTCTGAACTTCTTATTGTTACAGATAAAGGATACGGAAAGCGAACAAACGTATCTGAATTCCGCGTTCAATCAAAAGGTGGTAAAGGAGTTGCGGGCATTTCCTTAACCGAAAAAAATGGAACATGTGTAGTAGGGTTTGTAGTCGTAACCGAGGAAGACACGATTATCCTTATCACAAAAAATGAAGGAAAACTGATGAAAGTAGCTGTAAAAGAAATTTCCCAGTTTAAACGCAATACACAAGGTTCTCTCATTATTCGTTTACACGAAGGCGATAGTTTACAAGAAATTGCACGTGTATCCGATACCGAAGACGAAGAAAATGATACCGAAGAAGAACTTTTAGTGACAAACGAAGAATAATTCGTTTCAAGAACAGTCTCTATTTTAAAATAGAGGCTGTTTTTTTATTTTTAACTAGCCTATCATTTACACACAACACAAATTTTTCTTGTATAGTGAGAGAAGTGTAAGTTTAAAAAAACATTGAAAGAGGAGAATTAAATATGGAAAAATATATTTTATCTTGTATTCACAATGAAATCCCTGCATTGCTTGGGAGTTTAGAAGATTGTGGAGGAATGTTATATTCGGAAGCCTACAAATACGAATTTGACGGGATTGTGGATAGTATTTATAATTTTGTTCAAAATGATTATTGCTTAGATGAATTAGAGCTGGCAATTTGTATTAAAGTTTTGTTTGTTCAATGCTTGCATGATTCTGTTCCGATGGAACGCGATGTGTATCTCCGATTAGCACGAGCTATTACAACATCTCCTGCTAAATTATAAATAATGCAAAACACCTTTTAAAAAGAAGGTGTTTTATCATATTCTTCTTTTCTTCTCATACACTAGCAATGAAAAGGGGGATATATATGCAACGTATTGGACGAATTGGAAAAGAAATTGAACCCATTATTACGCCAAAAGCTAAACGCCTTGTTGTAGAAACACCTATCTATTTTAATCAACATATTCCTGGTGTTAAAGACGGAACGTTAGAAGTGATGGGGATTTTTTTAGATGATAAAGCAGAAAAAATCAATGAAATGGCTTATGAAAGAGACGAAAAATATAATTTAGAAGCACAAGGAAAAGGGATGTTGGTTGAGGTTTTGGGGAAATTATATACACATAAATATAAAAATAACGCAGGAATCACAGTGAAACAAACTCGAATGCACATTTACGATGTAGCCTATCCGACGATTTATACTAATGAACTTACCAATTCAAGTGTTCCTGCCGATTCCACAGCTATAGCAACCTCTACCACATCACAATCAACGAACACAGCTAATGCAGGGCAATCAACAAACACTGCTAATACAGGACAACTAACAAACTCGTCATCTACCTCTTCAAAAACACCTGTTTATGAAGAAATAGAAGAACTTGATGACCCGCTAGAGACCTACAATCAAATTAAACAAAGCTAACAGAATGAGATGCTCATTCTGTTTTTTATTGTTTCAAAGAAGAAAAGAAGTAGGAATAACCCATTTTTTTAAAAATAGAAGGAAGACAATAACTGAGCGAAGGAGGATTCACGCGTTGAAAATAACGAGCAATATATGGCGATACGTCTTTTTTGTATTTGTCATTTTTCTATTATACCAACTACATAGTTCATGGGATGACAGCAGTGATTTCAATAATCGTTCAAACCACGTTTCAAAAGACAATGTCCTTTTTTTAACGATTGACGAATATCACTATGGTACAAACTCACGTGGATTTGATTCATTGATGAATAGTTTACGCACATGGGAACATGATGAAAAGAATGATAAAGTTAAATTTAAATTCGATTCATACCTTCCAAAAGACAATACAAAAGCCCTTTTTGTATACAATACGGAATTATCCACGTTTGAAAAATATGTGGACGTTGTACCTGTGTCCACTCTTCCATATGAATATAACTTCCAAAATAGCCCACTCCTTCAAATCTCACATATTGATAAAGATGGAGATGTTTATTTTGTATTCAAAGGAAAGAAAATTCATTTGAAACAAGGGGAAACTTATCAAAACTTTGGTATTTCTGATTTCCGTTTGTCACGTATCAAAATTAAAAACCATGGTTTTTATAAAAAGGATAATTTTTCTTTAATGAATCCACCTAAAGAAGAAAAAGATGCAGAGAAAAAATCAAAGGCAAAATCATAAGGATTTTGTCTTTTTTTTATGCAAAAACAATTATGTGAACATTTGTTCCTATCCACCCTTGAATCCTGTTTTTTGTAACAGGTATAATGCGAAAAGAGAGGTGTGTCTTTATGTACCCAATTGATTTATCATCGATTGCATCTTCCGCAAGCGATATTAAAAATCTAGCAAAAGAAAGCGAAATAAGCAGTCAAACGAACTTTCATTTTGAGTCATTTGTAAATGACAACCATAACTACGTGATTGCTGCTGTAGATGGAAGCAACCACAACATTAAAGGAAACAATTGCGTGTTTTCTACGATGCGCGCAGGCTATCTATTGTATCAGTACGGAAAAGAGATAAAATCGTCTATTGACCCTATTAAAGCGGAATTTATGGTGAATGATGACGTGAAAGATATTGGTTTTCAATATAAGCACGAATACTATTTTCATAGCATTACAGGCGAAATTCCATCAGGTCAAGTCGAATATGATAAAGTTGTCGAGCGTATTCGAACGCTTCTTGAATGGGACAAGGTTAAATACTTAATTCAAACCTTACATAAAGGTGACATTATAATTTTTGACGGTTCCTTAATTTCAGGGGAAATTTCAACGAGCCATGAATTCTTTTCGCAGTTAACCGATATTGCAAAATCCAAAGGTATTTCCCTCGTCGGTTTATCCAAAGATACTAGCCTATCTATGGGAGGTATTCCTATTCCTCTTGTTTTACAAAAAGCTTCCCGCACTCAATGTCCCGAACAAAACTGGTTTGTGTCGATTGAAGATACCCATTTTGTCCGATTTATTACCCAAAAAGAACACATTTTCCGCGTAGATGCAGTTCTTCCACCTGGTTTGGAGATGAAAACATTATTAAGTCGTATTGGCGCTTATTGTTACGACTCTATATCCCTTGGATACCCTTATCCCATGCAACTTATCCATAACAGCGTTCTCATCAAAGAAAATCAACGAAACTACTGCTTCAATTTATTTAAGCAGCAATGCCGCGAAAACCAAGTATCGGAATCTACTTTTAATCAATTGTTTTCAATTTACCACCAACAACTAGACAAAATTGCAAAAGGGAGATGACCAAAAAAATGAGCGATTTTTTTAAATCACATGAAATAGAAGTTGAGATTGGCGGCCACTTAAGTGGTGGCGATTTAAATGAAATTGTCTTTGTTTATGATTCGACTAACGACCGAGGAGAGCCCACACCTATTGAACTGGGACAAATTCTAACAATACCTGACCGCTCAGGCATTGGTAAGTTTTTAGCCCGTGTCACAAACATTCGATATGGACAGGATAAAGAGTTTCAAACGGAAGTAGCACGAAACATGAACTTACAGCAAAAATCATCGTTAGAAGGAGAACACAGCGACCCTCAAAATGTTTTTATGTCCGACCAACGTGACCAATTGTTTTTAGAAGCTGTTTGTGAAATTTTAGGTTTCTTTGACCAAAATAACAAATTCTTCTCCCCAAAACGACTACCAAGTTACTTTTCTTCTGTTCGAAAAGTAACGATACAAGACGTTTCTACTTTATCTTCTCGCTTTGGCGATATGCCCTTTGGAAAATTACGTTCAGGAAGTGACATTTTAGATGTAAATGTCGGACTTTTTGAAGAACTGGTTCCATATCATGTAGGCATTTTCGCTCAAACGGGTGGAGGGAAAACCAATACCATTTTAAACATTATCGCCAAAAGCATCGAATCTGAAGGACGTGTTGGGATGATTGCTTTTGACCCTCACGGAGAATATATCAAAGAGTTAGCAAAACACCCAATGGCTGCGGAAAATTTATCTATTTACTCGCTGTATAGCAAAGGTAGCAAGGTAAACGATATCCGCATTTCCTATAAAGATTTAACCACGTCTATCTTAATCAATTTAAAAGACCAGTTCGGTTGGACACAAGCCCAAGAAGAATTTTTACGTGAAGTATCTTTTGAAAACGATGATTGGTTTTCAGAGATTCTAAGCCTTCCCCTTGACCAGTTCGAGGCACGTCGAAAAGAAGAGGAAGAAGGAAAAGGAAACGATAACTTCATGGAATCTATGGCACAACTAGCCGAAACAGGAGAGGTATCCAATTCACCCGCATCTACTCTTCAAAGCCGCTACCCTGATTTCAAGGTAGAAACTATCCGCAGTATCCGCCGAAAACTCCGTCAAATTGTTACCGCTAATCACATTGTCCCTAATGAGAGTGCTTCAAGCGTTCCTGAAATTTTAGCTGAATTAAAAAAAGGAAAAGTTGTCTTAATGGACATTTCTGGCTTAGAGGGTTTACACGAATTATTAATCAGCTCTCTTTTTGCTAAAAAGCTGTTTGATACGTGGAAATACTACTATGCGAACAAGTACGAGAAGTTCTTAGAGCTTCCTGTGGTCAGCGTTGTTATGGAAGAAGCTCAACGTGTACTCAATACTGTATCCTCAGGTAATATTTTTGCTCAAATCTGTGCAGAGGGAAGAAAATTCCGAACAGGTCTTATTGCTATCACTCAACGCCCTCAAGCTGTCCACGAAGATATTTTAAGTCAAATCAATACCTACATCATTCTTGGTCTAGCTGATGAGAATGGCTTTAAAATTTTGAGTCAGAAAACGAAAAAGCCTATTCAAAAGTTGCGTTTTGAAATCCAAGCCTTAATGCCTGGACAAGCTATCATAACCAATCCGCTTTCTCCTTTTGCAGTACCGTTTCAAGTAAACTTTTATCCTGATTACATTGAAGAACTACGAAAAAAATATACAACTCGTCGCAGTCATGCCCCTAAGCCAACCCAATTTGAAGGCTTTATGTAAAAACACAAAGAAAAAGAGTGAGATATGAATATCTCACTCTTTTTCTTACTTAATTTTTTTTGTTTGATTCTTAGTAGTTACCGATGGAGCTTTCGTTGCAGGCATTATCATCATCCATGATTCTTTTTTTGTCATCTTATCATTAGTAATCGTTTGAATGTTCATTCATACTCTCTCCCTCAGATACGTTTTCTCTTTTTATTATTTTTATTTTTTAGTCTTTCTTTTTTCTTTCTTTCTAACTATATGTTCGTCTCTTTATAA
>Ga0207655_1000607_pt1 | contig 43377 bp, 44 predicted proteins | sample KBSM44metaG_FD_184398 | JGI IMG/M metagenome (GOLD analysis project Ga0207655, IMG submission 184398) | Miscanthus rhizosphere microbial communities from Kellogg Biological Station, Michigan, USA - KBS M4-4 metaG (SPAdes) (version 2) | ecosystem: Host-associated > Plants > Roots > Rhizosphere >...
AATTTCGCGCGGCGCGACTTCGCGGCCCAGTGGCGACCCCAAAGCCACGGTGATGATTTGCAGCAAGGCGTGAACCGTGGTGCTGAAGAATGGCATATTGGGTTTGTCAGATTTCACCGCCGCCGCGATGCTCACCAGCGGCTTGCCCCAGCGATAGAGCGCCCACCAGCCGATCCCTGCCACCAAGCCACACACCACCAGCACGGCGAAGCGCCGCCCGTGCGTCGCGGCGGTCACTCCCTGCAAAAAGCTTTCATCGCTGATGATGGCATTCTGGCTGTAGCCAAACGCCCAATGCTGGATGCTGTGAAGAATGAGCGCCAGCATCATGCCGCCTAGCCCGGCTAAAACGCCGGTGGCGACCGTGGCAAGGGTTAAGCGCCAAATCGGGCTGGAAATCTGTGTCTGACTCAACTGTTCTCTCCGTAATTTGGCCTAAAGTACTGCGCCAATGAGTAATTTTTTAGCTTACTCATTCAATTTACAAGAAAACGGTTAAACGGCAGGTCAGCTCAGCAGATTATTTTTCTTTTCATTGAGGAAATAACTGTTGATCCCCTCGGCCAGCGCGCGGGCCATCTTCTCCTGAAATATCGGCTCGCCGAGCAGCTTCTCTTCATGCTTATTGGTGATAAATGAGGTTTCCACCAGCACCGACGGAATGCGCGGAGACTTCAGCACCGCAAAGCCCGCCTGCTCGGGGTGTGGGCTGTGCATATGGTGAACCTTGATAATGTTTGACGCCAAATGGCGACCAAAATCCAGGCTGCGGCTGATGGTTTCGCGCTGGTCGAGGTCAAACAGCGTCTCTTTCAAATAAGGATCGTCGGTTTTGAAATCATCGTCATACAGCACGTCGACGCTGTTCTCACTCTGCGAAAGGTAGCGCGCCATGGCACTCCCCGCGCCGTGCGGCGACAGCGCAAACACCGAGGCCCCCGAGACATCATCATTGGTAAAGCCGTCGGCGTGGATCGAGATAAACAGGTCGGCCTCATGCTGGTGCGCCAGACTCACCCGATGGTACAGCGGGATAAACACGTCATCTTGCCGCGTCAGCACGGCATGAATGCCATGCTCCTGATCTAACAGGGTTTGCAGTCGTTTGGCGATGTGCAGCACCACGTGCTTTTCATAGGTGCCTTCATTGCCAATTGCGCCCGGATCTTTACCGCCGTGGCCGGGATCGATCATCACCAACAGCGGCTTCTTGGCGGCAACCGGCGCGGCGGCGTTTGGCAGAGCCTGACTGACGGCGCCACTCGGCAGGCTAATACCGACTTGCAGCTGGCCCGCCGTCTTGGTGCGCTGCAAACGCGGCGTGGCGCTCAGTTGCAGCACGATTCGGGTGATTTGCGGCGTGAAATGGGCAATTTGAGTGTGAACCAGCCACGGGAATTTTTGCTTTAACACGGTCAGCGAGTGGATAAGCGCCGGAGGAAAAGCCTCCATCGGCACATCAATCACCACCCGCTGCGGGTTGTCGAGGGTGAAGACGCGGCTGCGTTTATCCGCAGACGGAATAGTAACGTTGATTTGCGCGGCGTCAGAGGTCAGCGAGACCGGCACGGCAACAGATTTGGCATACACGCGTGGTGCGGTCAGTGCCATGCCAACACCCAAAATAAGCAGTTTTCGGCGCTGATGATTGATGGTCATAAACAGGGTTTCCTCGGACGTCGTAACGACTTAGCATCATGACATTCCTCAGATTTTTATGAATTAGCAGGAGTATTAACAGGCGGTGAATTCGGTAACGAGGCGTAAGAAAATGAAATCTATCCCCCTTTCTCCTGACAGAGCTAAGGGGGATATTCTGCGGTTTGCTGAATTATGCTTCGATCAGCGACTGCCCCAAATAGTGGTTCTCATCCTGCACGCCGGGCAGCGTGAAGAAGAAGCCGCCGCCAACCGGGCGAATGTACTCTTCCAGCGGCTCGCCGTTAAGGCGTTTTTGCACCGTGAGGAAGCCCTTCTCCAAGTCGTGCTGGAAGCAGACAAACAGCAGCCCCATCTCCAGCTGTCCTGAATTGGTCACCCCCAGCGAATAGCTGTAGCCGCGACGCAGCATCAGGCTGTCATCGGAGGCCTTGGTGCGCGGGTTAGCCAAGCGAATGTGAGCATCAAGCGGAATCACCTTGCCGTCTGGGTCTTTACTGTAATCCGGCACGTCGTGCTCTTTTGCCATTCCCAAAGGCGCGCCGCTGTGTTTTTGGCGGCCAAAGATGGTTTGCTGCTCTTGCAACGGCGTGCGGTCCCAGAATTCCACGTGCATTGGGATAATACGCATCGCCTGATAGCTGCCTCCCACCGCCCACGCCGGTTCGCCCTGCTCTGGCGTCACCCAGATGGCTTTATCCATCAGCGGCGCGTCTTTGGTGTCCGGGTTGGCGGTGCCGTCTTTAAAGCCCAGCAGGTTGATTGGCGTCTCTTTGCCTTGGCTGCGCGCGGCGTGGGAAGAGATAAAGCCGTCGCGACGCCAGCGCACGCTGAGCAGGTCCGGCGTGTACTTGATGATATCGCGCAGCGCGTGGATCACCGTGTCGCTGTTGTTGGCGCAAATCTGTAGCAGCATATCGCCGTGGCACAGCTTGGCGTCCAGCGAGTCATTCGGGAAACGCTCCATGCGTTGCAGCTTCAGCGGCTTGTGCGCGGCGAGGCCAAAGCGCTGGTCAAACAGCGAATCACCGACGGAGAGCGTCATGGTCAGGTTGTCCGGGTAAATCTCCGGCCCCATCACGCCTGAATCCATCGGCGGGAATTTCGGGTCAACTTCTGGCGCAGTGCCGCCCGTGGTGAGGAAGTCGAAACGGGTGGTCAATAAACGGAACAGCCGCTCAAGATCCGCCTTGTTGGTCGCCAGCACGTCAAAGGAAACCAGCATCATCGACGCCTGCTGTGGCGTCAGAATCCCCGCCTGATGCACGCCGTGGAAAGGCTGCTTGCTCCAGCGCTCGTCAGGGGAAACCGTGCCTGGCTCATAGCCCGGCTTCGACCCCGTGGTCTTCGAGGCCTGCTGGTTTTCAATACCGGCCGCCGCCGCGCCGCCAAGGGCCAACACGCCGCCCATCAAACCGACGCCTTTCAACAAACGGCGGCGCGAGGAGGAAACGTCCTGAGATTCAGGCGCTTTGTCGTTTTTGTCACTCATTGCTTTGCCTCAACAAACTCTACTGCTTGCCACTACGCGAAAGGAGCGCCGTGGCGCCCCTTTATTGTGATATTTCAGACGCCTAACTAGTCACTTCCCCAAAATAATTCGTGTCGCAGGAAGGCGGCAACCGAAGGAACCCGATGAGCTGACTCAAGTCAGTGATTCGGGTAACTAAGGGCAGCCAACGCACCTGCGGCGCGAAGTATGCAGGGGAATTAATCGAGGCCCAACACGCCACGTAGCTTCGCCAGATCTTCCGCCAGCGTGGTGATCGGCCCTTTCATTGCGATGCGGTCAGCATCGGTCAGCTTCTCATAGCTCTCGTAGCCGTCTTTGGTTTTGTATTTATCTAACAGGGCATCGACGGTTTTGAAGTTCGCGTCAATTTTATCCAGCAGCGGCTTGTCGGCTTTTTCGAGCAGTGGGCGCAGCAGATTAACAATTTTCTGCGAACCATCAAGGTTGGCGCGGAAGTCCCACAGGTCGCTGCGGCTGTAACGGTCTTCTTCACCACTGATTTTGCTGGAGGCCACTTCTTCGATCAGATCCGCCGCGCCGCCAACCACTTTGTTCGGTGGGAAGGTCAGGTCAGTGATGCGTTTTTGCAGATCCTGCACGTCGGTGTAGAGCTTATCGGCGTAAGGCTCGGTGCCTTTGGTGGTTTTATCCGCGAAGAGGATTTTCTCCAGACGGTGGAAACCGGTGAATTTCGGGTCTTCAGCTTTCTTCTCAAAGTCGTCTTCACGGGCGTCAATGCTGCTGTCGAGGTCAGAGAACAGCTCGGCGATTGGCTCAATGCGCTCGTAGTAAATGCGGGTTGAAGCGTACAGAGATTGCGCCTGTTTCAGGTCGCCTTTCTTAATCGCGTCAGTGAACGCTTTAGTGTGGGAAACCAGTTCGCCCACTTGCTGCGTCACATAGACTTTATATTCCGCAATTGGCCCAACCAGCGCCATGGCGTCAGGTTTGGTGGCGGTGCTTGCGCCTTCGCTGGTCACGGTCAGCTTGCCTTTCGGGTTGCTCAACAGGCCGCAGGTCATGTCATATTCACCTGGTTCCAGATTGGCCGTCATCTTCTGGGTAAAGCCCGGCGCGATATTCTCACGCTCTTCCACCACCATCACGCCTTTGAGGATCTCCCACTCCAGCCCTTTCTGGCTGGCGTTGTGCACCACAAACTGCGTTTTACCGGCAGGCACGGTCAGCGACATTGGGTCACACTGCTTATCGTTTACCGTGATTTTGACTTGTGGAATATCCGCCGCCAGTGCGTTGGCGCTCAGGCCGAACAGCGGCAAGGAGAGCAGAGCAACCTGCAAAGCAGTACGGCGGAACAGCGTGTTTGACTTGGACATCGGGTAACACCCCTATTAAAGGCGCCCTGTTAAAGGCGGTTGTTAAAATTATTAAATCACTGTTATTAAAGAAATTGTTTTTAAACAGACTGTTGCGCTTAGCGCTGGGTCTTCTGGCCAGCGGCAGGCGCAACCACAGGTTGTTTCCCCTGTGGCAAGAAGAACAGAATCAGTGCCGGGATCAGGTAGAGGAAGTAGACCGAAACTTCGCTGACGGTCGGCGCTTCCTGATAACCAAACATGCCTTCCAGCAAGGTGCCGAACAGCGAATGCGTCGACAGCACGTTGCTCAAGTCAAAGGCGATGTCCTGCATGCTGTTCCACAGACCGGCTTCGTGGAAGGCGCGGATCGCTCCGGCGGCCAGCCCAGCAGCCACAAACAGAATGAACAGGCTGGTCCATTTGAAGAACTTAGCGAGGTGCAGCTTCACGCCGCCGTAGTAAATCAAGAAGCCCAGAACCACGGCGGCGGCCAGACCGAGAATCGCCCCGATTGGCGCGGCAATGCCGACATCCTGCTGGAACGCCGCCAGCAAGAAGAAGACGGACTCCAGCCCTTCACGCGCCACGGCGAAGAACACCATCGCCACCAGCGCCCAGCCCTGCCCGCGGCCTGAGTTAAGCGCGTTATCGATAGCCCCTTCCAGATGCACTTTGATTGAGCGCGACACCTTGCGCATCCAAAACACCATGTATGTCAGGATGCAGACGGCAATCACCGCCACGATGCCTTCAAACAGCTCTTGCTGCTTCTGCGGGAATTCGCCGGTGGTTTCATTGATGAAGATACCCAGTGCCAGACAGAGCGCGGCGGCGATGAAAACGCCAATCCACACCACGCCAAGCCACTGCCCGCGCTGGGTGCGCTTAAGATAACTGGCAATCAAACTGACGATTAGCGCGGCTTCAAGCCCTTCGCGAAACATGATGAGAAAGGGGACGAACATAGCTGACACTCCGGGCACCGAGGTGCTGAAAACAAGAATTACCCGCCTTCGCAACGCCCGCTAATCGCGCGGGTCCAAGGGAAAGCATGTAAAGATAAGTAAAAATGAAAACGATAGTGATTATCATTCCTGCAAAAATAAAAACAAGTGGCTACCCGCGCTTTTTTGCGCCAACTGTCGGCTTTTAGCAGGAAATTTTATTGCTGATTATTTCAGAGAAAACGCCAGAAAATGGCTGAGCTAAAAAAAGAGCGGAGCCGGTTTCCCCGCTCCGCCCTCTCACTTAGGCGTAATGTTCAATACAAAACGTCGGCGATTAGACGGTTTTGTACTCCGCCTCTGCGGCGTTGAAACGGTTTTCAACCGCAATTGAAGGTTTGCGACCCATCAGGCTCACTGCCCAGATGGCGATGGAAGCAAATATAAAGCCTGGGATGATTTCGTACAGGTCGAGCCACGCATACTGTTTCCAGATAAGCACGGTCGCCGCGCCCACTACCATCCCGGCCAGCGCGCCGTTACGGGTCATGCGACGCCACATCACTGAAATCAGGATAACCGGGCCAAATGCCGCGCCGAAGCCTGCCCACGCATAGCTCACCAGCCCTAACACGCGGTTATCCGGGTTCGCCGCCAAGGCAATCGCCACCAGCGCCACTACCAGCACCATCACGCGGCCAATCCACACTAACTCAAACTGGCTGGCGTTTTTACGCAGGAAGGCTTTGTACAAATCCTCGGTAATGGCGCTGGAGCACACCAGCAGCTGGCAGCTCAGGGTACTCATCACCGCCGCCAGAATTGCCGACAGCAGCACGCCCGCCACCCACGGGTTAAAGAGGATTTTAGCCAGCTCGATAAACACTCGTTCGCCGTTTTCCGTCACGTTTCCAGCCTGCGCCGGGTTGTTGTTGAAGTAGGCGATGCCGAAGAAGCCCACCGCGATGGTGCCCGCCAGACAGAGGATCATCCACGTCATACTGATGCGACGGGCGCTGCGAATGGTGCGGTGAGAGTCAGCGGCCATAAAGCGCGCCAGAATGTGCGGCTGGCCGAAATAGCCCAATCCCCAGCCCAGCAGCGACAGAATTGCCACCAAATTCATGCCTTTAAACATATCGGTGTATTCAGGGTTTTTGGCGTTGATCACCATCATCGAGGTATCAATGCCGCCGACCGCCAAAATAACGATAACCGGCGTGAGGATCAGCGCGAAGATCATCAGGCTGGCCTGCACGGTGTCGGTCCAACTGACCGCCAGAAAACCGCCGATAAAGGTGTAGATGATAGTTGCAGCAGCCCCGGCCCACAGCGCGTTGGCATAGGTCATGCCGAAGGTGCTTTCAAACAGGCGCGCGCCTGCCACGATGCCAGAAGCGCAATAAATAGTGAAAAACACTAAAATCACGATGGCCGAGATAATGCGCAGTAACTTGCTGGAATCTTCAAAACGGTGGGTGAAGTAGTCTGGCAGGGTTAGCGCATTGTTGTTGGCTTCGGTATGCACGCGTAAGCGCCCCGCCACCAGCTTCCAGTTGAGATAAGCGCCAATCGTCAGGCCGATGGCAATCCAACTTTCTGATATTCCAGAGATAAAAATCGCGCCCGGCAGGCCCATCAGCAGCCAGCCACTCATGTCCGAGGCGCCGGCTGATAGTGCTGTCACCACGCTGCCCAGACTGCGGCCGCCGAGAATATAGTCGTCGAAATTCTTAGTGCGCAGATAGGCAATCAGCCCTATCAGAATCATTCCGAAGATATAAACGCAAAACGTCACCGCCATTGGTGTATTCATTGTCATGCAAGTTCTCCACTTGTAATTTTCAATCTGTAAATCCCCTGTCTGCTGATATGCCTCTGCGGGCCGTTTTATGGGTGAAAAATATCAGCGTAAAAATCCAATTCGGCAGGATAGTTATCGACATAAACCGCAATTACAAGATTTTTAACATGCCAGTCACATGAAACTGGTCACCAGTCACATTTATTATGATTACGGGTTGCACCTTGCATTGCGCGCAGTTGTACCGCCCACAACTCCCGTCAACTAACGCCATTAGCGATCCCCGTCACAGCTAAAAATGTTAATAATTGAGCCAGATTTAGCATTGCTGCACATCATGCAATTAACAGGGTTGCACAAAGTTGCAACATAGAAGATATTGCTGCTCAGAAAACATCAACGATTGCCCTATCAGGCTGACTTATGGAGTGAAAGATGGGAATGACGACAATGGGCGTGAAGCTGGACGAAGCGACACGTGACCGTTTGAAAGTGGCCGCGCAGGGTATTGATCGCACGCCACACTGGTTGATTAAGCAGGCTATTTATTCCTATCTGGAACGCCTGGAAAATGGCGATGCACTGCCGGAAATCCCTGCGCTGAACGCAACGGGTATCAGTGACCACGAGGAGCAACCTGCCCTCAGCCTGCTGGAAACTCACCAGCCATTCCTTGATTTCGCCGAGCAGATTTTGCCGCAGTCGGTTAACCGTTCGGCGATCACCGCCGCCTACCGTCGCCCAGAGCCAGAAGCCGTGTCTATGCTGCTGGAGCAGGCTCGCCTGCCAGCGGATATGGCTCAGGCCGCGCACAAACTGGCCTATGACCTTGCCAGCAAACTGCGTAACCAGAAAAGCGCCAATGGCCGTGCCGGTATGGTGCAGAGCCTGTTGCAGGAGTTCTCCCTCTCCTCGCAGGAAGGTGTGGCGCTGATGTGTTTGGCCGAAGCCCTGCTGCGTATTCCGGATAAACCAACCCGTGATGCGCTGATCCGCGACAAAATCAGCACCGGCAACTGGCACTCGCACCTTGGCCGCAGCCCGTCGCTGTTCGTCAACGCGGCGACTTGGGGTCTGTTATTCACCGGCAAACTGGTGGCGACCCACAATGAAGCCAACCTCTCCCGCTCGCTGAACCGTATTATCGGTAAAAGCGGTGAGCCGCTGATCCGCAAAGGCGTGGATATGGCGATGCGCCTGATGGGCGAGCAGTTCGTCACCGGAGAAACCATTGCCGAAGCCTTGGCGAACGCGCGCAAGCATGAAGAGAAAGGCTTCCGCTACTCTTACGACATGCTGGGCGAAGCGGCCCTGACCGAGAAAGACGCGCAGGCCTACCTGCTCTCCTACCAGCAGGCCATTCATGCCATCGGCAAAGCCTCCAACGGCCGGGGTATTTACGAAGGCCCGGGCATCTCTATCAAGCTCTCCGCCCTGCACCCGCGCTACAGCCGCGCCCAGTATGAGCGCGTGATGGACGAACTCTACCCGCGCCTGCTGTCGCTGACCCTGATGGCGCGCCAGTACGACGTTGGCATTAACATCGACGCCGAAGAAGCGGACCGTTTAGAGATCTCCCTCGACCTGCTGGAAAAACTCTGCTTCGAGCCTGAACTGGCGGGCTGGAATGGTATCGGCTTCGTGATTCAGGCTTACCAAAAACGCTGCCCGATGGTGATTGATTACCTGACCAATCTGGCCCAGCGCAGCCGCCGTCGCCTGATGATCCGTCTGGTGAAAGGGGCTTATTGGGACAGCGAAATCAAACGCGCCCAAGTGGACGGCCTTGAGGGCTACCCGGTCTATACTCGCAAGGTCTATACCGACGTCTCTTATCTGGCCTGCGCCCGCAAACTGCTGGCGGTGCCAAACCTGATTTACCCGCAGTTCGCCACCCACAACGCCCATACGCTGGCGGCGATTTACCAACTGGCGGGCAACAATTACTATCCCGGCCAGTATGAATTTCAATGCCTGCACGGCATGGGTGAGCCGCTGTACGAGCAAGTGGTGGGCAAAATTGCCGATGGCAAGTTGAACCGTCCGTGCCGTATTTATGCCCCAGTCGGGACTCACGAAACGCTGTTGGCCTATCTGGTGCGCCGCCTGCTGGAAAACGGGGCAAACACCTCCTTCGTTAACCGCATTGCCGACGCCACCCTGCCATTAGACGAGCTGGTCGCAGATCCGGTGAAAGCCGTAGAAACGCTGGCTGCCAGCGAAGGTCAGGTTGGCTTGCCGCATCCGCGCATTGCGTTACCGCGTCACTTATATGGTGAAAAACGCGTCAACTCTTCCGGCTTGGATATGTCCAACGAGCACCGTCTGGCCTCCCTGTCCAGCGCCCTGCTTAGCGGCGCGGCACAGCCCATCATCGCGCAGCCAATGATTGACGCACATTTAGATGAAGGTCCATTCATTGATGTGGTCAACCCAGCCGAGCCGACAGACGTGGTTGGGCAAGTCCGCGAAGCCACCGAGGGCGAAGTCAGCCGCGCCTTGGACGCCGCTGCCGCCGCGGGCCCTATCTGGTTTGCGACACCTCCCGAAGAGCGCGCTGCAATCTTGCAACGTGCCGCAGAATTGATGGAAGGCGAGCTACAAAGCTTGCTTGGCGTGCTGGTACGTGAAGCCGGAAAGACCTTTAATAACGCCATTGCCGAAGTGCGCGAGGCGGTCGACTTCCTGCACTATTACGCGGGTCAGATTCGCGAACAGTTTGACAACAACACTCACCGCCCGCTGGGCACCGTGGTGTGTATCAGCCCGTGGAACTTCCCACTGGCAATTTTCAGCGGCCAGATTGCCGCCGCCCTCGCCGCGGGTAACAGCGTGCTGGCAAAACCTGCCGAGCAGACGCCGCTGATTGCCGCTCAGGCCGTGCGCATTCTGCACGAAGCTGGCGTTCCGGCTGGCGTTCTGCAACTGTTGCCGGGCCAAGGCGAGACCGTGGGTGCTCAACTGGTGAATGACGAACGCGTTCGCGGCGTGCTGTTCACCGGCTCCACCGACGTGGCTGGCATCCTGCAACGCAGCATCGCCGGGCGTCTGGACCCGCAGGGCCGCCCTGTTCCGCTGATTGCTGAAACCGGCGGTCTGAACGCAATGATTGTTGACTCCTCGGCCTTAACTGAGCAGGTGGTCACCGACGTGGTCGCTTCCGCCTTCGACAGCGCGGGCCAGCGCTGCTCTGCGCTGCGCGTGCTCTGTATTCAAGACGACGTGGCCGAGCACACTCTGCAAATGCTGCGCGGGGCAATGGCCGAGTGCCGCATGGGCAACCCTGAGCGCCTGTCGACCGACATCGGCCCGGTGATTGACCAAGAGGCCAAAGCGGGCATTGAGAAGCACATCGACGCCATGCGCGCCAAGGGCCGCAGCGTGTATCAAGCCGCCCAGCAGCAAGGTGAAGATCAGCAAGAGTGGTCGCGCGGCACCTTTATCCAGCCGACGCTGATTGAATTGGAGAGCTTTGACGAGTTGAAGAAAGAGATCTTTGGCCCTGTGCTGCACGTGGTGCGCTATGCGCGTCAGGATCTGGATAAGCTGGTCGACCAAATCAACGCAGCGGGTTATGGCCTGACGCTCGGGATCCACACCCGTATCGACGAAACCATTAACCGCGTGACGTCGAAAGCCAACGTCGGCAACCTGTATGTGAACCGTAATATGGTGGGTGCGGTGGTTGGCGTTCAGCCGTTCGGCGGTGAAGGTCTGTCGGGTACTGGCCCGAAAGCCGGTGGCCCGATGTACTTGTATCGCCTGCTGTGCAGCCGCCCACAAGAAGCCGTGGCCCAGACCTTGAGCGTACAGGACAAAGCCCTGCCGCTGGACGTCACGCTGCGCGAAGCCCTGTTAGCGCCGCACCGTGCGCTGCAACAGTGGGCCGTTGAGCAGAAAGATGAATCACTGGTCGCACTGGCGGAACGCTTCGCTCTGTCGGCTCAGGGCGGCACCGTTCGCACTCTGCCGGGCCCAACGGGTGAGCGCAACACCTACGCCCTGCTGCCGCGTGAACGCGTACTGGCGCTGGCTGACAACCAGCAAGATGCGCTGATTCAGCTCGCCGCCATCACCGCCACCGGCTGCCGCGTATTGTGGCCTGAGGCAGCGCTTCAGCGCGACCTGTTCAAACAGCTGCCAAAAGCGGTTCAGGAACGCGTCGATTTCGCCAAAGAGTGGCAGACCGCCGCGCCAGAGTTCGACGCGGTTATCTACCACGGCGACGCCGATCAGCTGCGCGAGCTTTGCCAGACCATCGCTGAACGCGCGGGTGCCATAGTGTCAGTCCAAGGTTTCGCACGAGGTGAGGATAATATCCTGCTGGAACGCCTGTTGATCGAGCGTTCACTGAGTGTTAATACCGCGGCTGCGGGGGGTAATGCGAGTTTGATGACTATTGGCTGATAGTCAGGGGCAGCGCAGGGCTTGCTGCCCTGCAACCTGCTTTAAAAATCAAAACCTTGCGTTGCCACGCAAACTGTCCTTTTAAGGTCAAACCGTGCGCTGCCGCCACACCGGCCTTGAGGGGCGCCTATCGCCGCGCCCCTCAAGACTCCCCGGCTCTTCACTACGCGCTCCGCTCGCTGGGCGGACATGTTTCAGATACACCTGTTCTCCACCGCAAAATGCCGCCGCTTAGGCGGTGCCTTCGCTGCGGGATTCAAGCCTTAGGTCTTGAACCTCTTGCTCAGCGTCATTTTTGACTGCGGTTTTGAGGCATTTATACCGTGCCGTTTCAGTAGGTTTTGTGTTTCGCTTTTGGTTTCGCTTTGCTTTTGGGTTTGGGTTAACTCCTTCTCCTCTCAGAGGAGAAGGCTGGGATGAGGAGTGGTTTAACACAACGCTCAATGCAGCAAACCTCACCCCAGCCCTCTCCTTGAAAAGGAGAGGGAGCAAAGCAAAACCCACTGAAACGGTACGGTGTAGAAGCCAGTAAGCCGCGTTCAGAAGTGACGCCGAGCAAGAGGTGGAAAACCGCGTGTCTTTTTACGCGGGTTGTAATCCCGCAGCGAGGGAATCGCCTAAGCGACAGCACTTTGCGGCGATCAATGTGGCTGCTGAAACACGTCCGCCCTAACCTGCGAAGCAACGGAGTTATTAGCGCGGGGGTCTCGGGGGGACGCGCGCGGCCCCCTGAGCCGGTGTGGGCCGGCGCCCACGGTTTTGAAGTTGAAGTTGAAGTTGAAGTTGAAGTTGAAGTTGAAGCTGCAGGTCTGGGCAGCCGCCCAACCCTTTTTAACTAGCGAGTTAAAAACTTCTCGAGAAACTGTTTTGTCCTCGCATGCTGCGGATTCGAGAACAGCTCTTTAGCGGGGCCTTGCTCGACTATCTTCCCTTGGTCCATGAAAATCGCGCGGTCGGCGACGTCGCGGGCGAAGCTCATTTCGTGGGTGACGATCACCATGGTGCGGTGCTCCTGCGCCAGAGCGCGGATAGTGTTGAGCACTTCGCCTACCAGCTCAGGGTCGAGCGCGGATGTGGGTTCGTCGAACAGAATCACTTCCGGGTTCATGGCCAGTGCGCGGGCGATGGCGACGCGCTGCTGCTGGCCGCCGGACAGACGACGCGGATAAGCATCTTCTTTGCCGCTCAGCCCTACTTTCTCCAGCAGTTGACGGGCGTAGGCCACGGCTTTCTCGCGTGACTCGCCTTTAACGATGACCGGACCTTCAATAATATTGTCGAGAACTGAACGGTGCGGGAACAGGTTGAAGTTCTGGAACACAAACCCCACCTGCTGGCGCAGTTTACGCACATTCTCTTTCTGCTTACTGATGGAACGACTGCCGTCGATCTCGATATTACCGACCTTAATGGTGCCGGAGTTTGGCTCTTCCAACAGATTGATACTGCGCAGCAACGTGGTTTTACCCGAGCCGCTTGGGCCGATAATGGCGACCACTTCACCTGCATTTACCTGTAAATCGATACCGTGCAGTACCGTCTGACCGTTGAATTTCTTGGTCAGTTGTTTAACGTCAATCGTGCTCATAGCTGCTCCCTGTCTTGACGGTTAACGCGGTCTTCCAGACGATTTTGCAGGAAGGACAATACGGTGGCCAATACCCAGTAAATCAACGAGGCGGCCAGATACATGGTGAACACTTCCAGCGTGCGCGAGGTCACCAGCTGCGCCTGACGGAACAGCTCTGGTACCTGAATGGTCGCAGCAAGAGAGGTGTCTTTCACCAGACCGATAAAACTGTTACCCAGCGGCGGCAGCGCGGTGCGGGCGGCCTGCGGTAAAATCACGCGGCGCATGGTCTGCCATGAGCTCATGCCGATACTGGCGGCAGCTTCCCACTGGCCCTTTTCAATGGATGAAATCGCGGCGCGCAGGGTTTCGGAGGTGTAAGCGGCGGTATTAAGTGACAAACCAATCATCGCCGAAGGAATAGGATCCAGCTCAATGCCGAACTGCGGCAGGCCGTAGTAAATCATGAACAGTTGAGCAATCAGCGGCGTTCCACGGAATATAGACACGTAGAATCGCGACAGCCATGACAGCGGCCAGAACTTGGACAGGCGCATCAGCGCGAGGATAAAGCCCAACAGCAGACCGAACACCATCCCGCCCAAACTTAATTGCAGCGTGAACAGCGTACCTTTCAATAAAAATGGTGCTGAATCCAGCACCAGTTGAATACTTTCTTGCATCTATAACCCTTAGGTCTTTTACATCTTCAACGTATTTCTAAGCGCAAAATCTTTGGGGCTGAATCACGCCAAGTCGCGAGAAACAGCCCCAAGCATGACGGACATTACTTAGTGACGTCAGCACCAAACCACTTGTCGGAGATTTTGGCCAGTGAGCCATCTTTCTGCATATCAGCGATGGCTTTATCGATAGCGGCCAGCAGCTCTGGGTTGTTCTTACGCAGCGCTACGCCAGATTCCTGACGAGCAAAAGGTTTACCCGCTACAGCCAAGGTATCGCCAGTTTTCTTCACCAGATCCAGCGCGGCCAGACGGTCAACCAGAATCGCGTCGATACGGCCTACGCGCAGGTCTTGGTATTTAGTCGGGTCATCATCATAAGTACGGATATCAACGCCCGGCTCGTTAGCGCGCAGCCACTGCTCGTAGTTACTGCCCAAGCCCACGCCAACTTTTTTGCCTTTCAGCGCGTCAGGCGTAGCGAAGTTGCCTTCGTTGCCCTTCTTGGTCAGCACCTGAATACCTGAAACGGTATACGGGGTGGAGAAGTCATATTTCTTCTGGCGCTCAGGGGAGATAGTCACCTGATTGATAACAACGTCGATACGCTTGGATTCTAGCGAAGCCAGCATGCCGTCCCATTTGGTCGGTTGCAGCTTGGCTTTAACACCCATGTGCTCGGCCAGAGATTGTGCGAATTCGACTTCGAAGCCGGTCAGTTTGCCGTCTTCGCCTTGGAAGCTAAATGGAGGGTAAGTTCCCTCAAGGCCAACAATCAGCGAGCCACGCTCTTTGACTTTAGCCAGCAGGCCTTCATCAGCCGCGAAGCTGCTTGTGACCATGCCGCTGGTCAACGTGACAGCGACCGCACCCAGAAGTAAACGACGACGCAGTGTTGAAAAACCCATATTCACCTCATGAATTAATTATGAATTAATTATTTTACTCGTGGCGCACGTTAGCATCGGTTGAAAAGATTATCAGGAATATAATCCTCTAATCTTAGTGCAGAAAAGCATAAGTAGGAGCCGACAAGCATAAGAGCGGCAAAAGGCTGAGCCTATCAATGCCATTGCCGCTCTGCGTTGCAATAAATATCAGCCAGTTACCCTCGGTTTTACACCTGAGGATGATAGGCAAACAGCGCCGGTGCGCCGCCGGTATGAATGAACAGAATCGGGCCTGAGCCGGGGAAAAGGCCGCGCTCTAAGCCATCAATCAGCCCGGCCATGGCTTTGCCGGTGTAAACCGGATCCAGCAGCATGGCTTCTTTCTCCGCCAGCAGTTTAATGGCGGCTAATCCCTCTTCACTCGGCTCGCCGTAGCGCGGGCCAAAATAGCTGTCCCACAGGTGGATCTCCGGCAGGGCTTCGTCGAATTGCAATCTCTTGGCGACATCCCGTGCAATAGCTTCAACTTTCGGGCGCTGTGCCTCGGCTGTACGTGACACTGTCACGCCGATTAGCTGAGTTTCAGGCATCAAGTGGCTTAAAGCCACGGCCAGCCCGGCGTGAGTCCCCGCACTGCCTGACGCCACTATCACCGCGCTGAAATCGACAAAGCTGGATGCACTCTGCTCAGCAATCTCAAGTGCGCACTGCACGTAGCCCAAAGCGCCCAGCGCGTTGGAGCCGCCCACTGGCACGATATAAGGCCGGAAGCCCTGCGCTTCGAGCTTTTCGGCTTCTTCAGTAAGCTGGCCCATTGGGTCATGCAGCGCGTCGCACATCACCACTTCGGTATTGAATAAGTCTAGCAGCAGGCGGTTGCCGTTAGTCAGGTAGTTGGCCTGCGTTGTGCCAATTGGGTTCTCCAGCAGCGCGACGCATTTCAAACCCAGCTTGGCAGCCACGGCGGCGGTTTGGCGCACGTGGTTGGATTGAATGGCACCGGCGGTGATCAGCGTGTCAGCCCCCTCTTCTAACGCGGCTGCAGCCAAAAACTCCAGCTTTCTCAGCTTGTTACCACCGAGCGCCAGCGGCGTGACGTCGTCACGTTTAATGTAGATCGGGCGACCAAAATAGTCGGAAAGACGGTTTAGTCTTTCGAGCGGCGTGACGCAGCCCAACAAGTCCACGCGCGAGAAGGCTTCCAGCCGATTTTTAAGCAATGAAATTTGAGCAGGCACAGTGTTCCCCTGAAGCGCTTGCGAGAGCCGCTATCGTTATGATGTATAAAGTCAGATTGAGATAAGATGCACAGGACGTTATCAATAAATTATATAGCGAATTTATACAAGCGATGACAGATGTCAGGCAAAAAAAACAGGCTCCCGTGGGAGCCTGTTGCTGATATTGCGCAGGGTGTCAGACGATAATCTGCCGATTAGGCGGATTTCTGCCACGCCAGATACTGGTCATACTTACGCAGCGCGATGCGGTAGTTATCATGCGCTGCCACCGGCAAGTCATTGATAATACGCTCGTGGATGCTATCGCCCTTGGTACGTTCATGAGGATAGTTCTGGGCAACCAGAATCTCATCCAAACGACGCAGGCGGACAACGTATTCACGCACCGTGCTGTGGTTCATCTCGGTTTGTTCGAACAGATATTGCTTGAACGCCATGATGTCGAAGTAAGACCAATGGCTGTTGCAGCTAATTTCGCTGCAAAAGCGGCATAGTGCGGTCAGTTCTTGCGACAGGTTGTTCCAGACTTCGTCATCAATAGGCTGGTCCATCTTGGCGATGGCCTCTTTATTGATGATCTGGCCGCGAAACACCAGCGCCATGCGATCCAGCTCTTTGCCACATTGTGAACATTGAGTCTGGCTATGTTTAAAGTCTTTTAAGTAACGGCTTAACGGCCGCGTTTTGAGTCCGGCTGGCATAAACTTATTCCTGGTGAAGGATGATCAAATGTAAAACCGGCCAGGAAAAAGCGGATCAATGGTCATTCGCCAAGCGAGCGCGTAAACGCTTGATCGCTTGACTATGTAGCTGGCTAACGCGGGATTCCCCGACGTCCAGTACTGCCCCGATCTCTTTTAAATTCAACTCTTCCTGGTAGTAAAGTGTCAGAACCATTTTTTCCCGTTCTGGCAGTGCGTCAATGGCGTCCATTACCCGCTGGCGTAAATTACCCTCCAGCAAATGGTGTAATGGGTTGGCCTCTTCGTGCCCTTCCATTAACGCTTCGGCGGTATCGCCGTGTTCTTCGCGCCATTCGTCATAAGAGAACAACTGGCTGCTATTGGTATCCATCAATATCTGGCGGTATTCCTCAATCGGAATATCTAACGCCTGTGCCACTTCGCCTTCGCTCGGTGGGCGTCCTAGCCGTTGCTCGGCATGATGCATAGCCTGAGACACTTCGCGCGCATTACGCCGCACGCTGCGCGGTACCCAGTCGCGACTGCGCAGCTCATCGAGCATCGCGCCGCGAATGCGTTGCACAGCATAAGTCGTAAACGCCGTGCCCTGCATGGCATCAAACCGTTCAACCGCATTCAATAACCCAATGCCCCCCGCTTGCAGCAGGTCGTCCAGCTCTACGCTGGCGGGAAGCCTAACCTGCAAACGCAGGGCTTCATGGCGCACTAAAGGAACATAGCGCTGCCACAAAGAATTTTTGTCTATCACGCCGCTGGCGGTATACAGATCGCTCACTGTCGTAACCTGGCAAATTGAGGGTCTGTACTATTATGCGTATGCCCGCTTTTTCCAATCGCCAGAATAAGGACTGAAAAGCGCGGCTATTTGGATTATGTCGGCGCACCTGTACAAATAACGCACAGTGACTATATCAGTGAATGCGCCGCGCAGATTACAGTAAAAAAGTAAGTAAAAGTGAATAAGTGATGAATAAAAGCGAAAAAACCCGCGTATGCGGGTTAAACCAGAAGTTGGAGGACGGAAAGATCGTCGTTGCGTTTGACACTGTCGATGCCTGCCATGAATTCCGCTTTAGTCGTATCACTATGCTGGCGATAAGAATGGTAGCTATACATGACCTCGACAAGCGTCTTCTCATCGATTTGCCCCTTCTCAAGCGCATAGGCTGATAACAAGGATTTTACGTAGAAATAGTCCACCACCAGCAGGTAGAACTGCTTAAGAATGGGAACCGATTTATCGATAGCAAAACGGTCATGGTAAAGCCGATACTGGAAGTAATTACGCAGAATATACGGACGCTCGTTCAGCCATGGCAGAACGGTATTGTCCCAACTTTGTTTGAGTGCGCTCAGATTTTCTTCAAGCGCTAACTGAGTAAAGGTTCCAACGAAGTGCTTGTTGAGTCTCTCCGTGAATTCGAATAATTTCACCCTTCCACGCGTATTGGGGTTCGCTTGAATCGCTCCCTGAATACCCGTAAATAAGGCTAATTCAAGCAGAGGCTCGCCATTAATATTGGTAATTGATTGCGCAATCTCGCCATTTTGCATTTGTTGGATAAGTGCCGTGTAGACTTGTTCCATACTGGAAAACTTATGGTCTAACGCCCCCGTTAACTTTTCCGCGAAGAGCAAAAAACACGCCATTGCATAGAGGTTATGCTCAACCTTGCTCTGATTGGCCATCATCAGATTGGCGCAGAATAAATTAATAATTTTCCCTTCAACGCTCAAGTCTGAGCGATTATTGAATGCCGTTTGTGTGATGGAAATGTTCTGAACATTAAGAGCTGTATCATGGAGCAAAACCTGACGAGTTGCTTCTGGACATGAGATTGACAGGCTTTCAATCACTTCTTTTTTGTATAAGACGTTGTGCCTCGGATAGCTTGAACAAGTATTACTAAGAGATTCAGCTCCCATCGTTCTATGAATTTTGCACAGATTATCCGGCTCAAGGTAGAAGCAATTACCTTTTTCGTTAAGTTGAACGCGAGCCCAGTTGCTATGGCTCTTTTTAGTCAAAATTATGTTTTCAACAGCAATGTTCTTTACGCCGGGAATTTCACTTTTTAGATATTTTTTATAGGTACTCTTATCCAGCGTGATATTCCATTGTTTACAGCAGTGATCTTCGCATGCGGAACCTATACAGCTGAAGTTCTGCACATACTCAGGTTGGCTTACCAGAATCTCTTTCATTGCGTTATACCTCCAATAACCAGCCCGCAGTATGCCCTGTGAGTTCGGCATTCAATCAAAGAAAAAGGCGGCCAAAAGGCCGCCTTTATAAGCATTAAAACTGAGAAGCTATTAGCCCTGCAGCAGAGACAATACTGACTGAGGAACTTGGTTAGCTTTAGACAGTACTGAAGTACCAGCCTGTTGCAGGATCTGCGCACGGCTCATGTTGGAAACTTCGGTAGAGTAGTCAGCATCCTGAATACGGCTACGTGCTGAAGTCAGGTTATCAACAGTGCTGCTCAGGTTAGTGATGGTAGATTCAAAACGGTTCTGAGAAGCACCCAGAGCTGAACGTTGAGTATCAACCGCTTTCAGAGCAGCATCGATGTCAGCCAGTGGGCTTGAACCTGCAGCAGTACCGTCCTTAGCAACAGTACCTTTCAGAACGTCGAAACCTTCTGCTGCAACAGTACGCGCGTTGCCGTTTACTGCTTCTTTAGCATCGGTAGAGGTTTTCAGAGCAGTAGTTACTGCGGCATTTTTAGTATCTAAGTCAGTTTTAGCAGTCGCAGTTGCTGTTGCTTTTGTTGCATCAGCTGGATCTGCGTCAGAAGCTGCTTTAGCTGCTAAGTATGCAGTGTTAGACGTAGTTGCTGCAGTTTGTGCAGTTTTCAGCGCAGTCAGTGAAGTTGGCTTGTAGGTGTTGATGTTGTCGCTTGAAGTGCCATCACCGTTAGAGGCAGCCAGGTTCCAGCCAGCGCTTGAACCGATGCCGATGCTGATTTGCTCGCCATCTTTAGAACCCACTTGGAAATCGTAGTTGCTGGTAGAAGCAGTACGGTTGTCCAGAACTTTAATGCCGTTGAAGTCAGTTTGCTTAGTTACGCGGTTGATCTCTTCCATACGCTGGTTAACTTCAGACTGGATGGAGTCGATGTCAGATGCGGAGTTAGAGCTGTTCTGCGCTTGAACGGTCAGGTCACGAACACGTTGCAAGTTGTTGTTGATTTCGCTCAGTGCGCCTTCAGCGGTCTGTGACAGAGAGATACCGTCGTTTGCGTTACGAGAAGCAACGGTCAGGCCATTGATGTTAGAAGTGAAGCGGTTGGCAATCGCCTGACCCGCTGCATCGTCTTTTGCGCTGTTGATACGCAGACCTGAAGACAGACGCTCGATGGCGGTGCCCAGGGATGCTTGAGATTTGTTCAGGTTGTTCTGAGTCATCAGGGACAAGCTGTTAGTGTTGATTACCGCCATAGTATGATTTCCTTAAATTCTGTTATTTAGGTTTAGGCTTTCGGCCTACGGCTTTATCACCGTCCAAACTTGTATCGGCGCTACACCCAGAACCTTTAGTCAGAATTTAAAAAAATTATAAAATAATCCCCGAACGCTAATTCCTTCCTTTATTGCACCTGCAAATAATGGCGCAAATTGCCCCTAATATGCACGGTTATTCTTGCCATAAAATTTATCCAGCCGGGTATAAACTTCGTGCCATCCTTGCCGATAACACTGGTAACACCCTTCTCTCTAAGGAATATAAATAATGGCTAGTGTAAGTTCTCTCGGTGCAGGTACCAGTCTTGACCTCAACAGCTTGATGGATTCACTGACCAAAGCTGAAAATGATCGTCTAACACCGCTGACCAATCAACAAACATCTTATAAAGCGAAGCTGACCTCTTTCAGTATTTTGCAAACGTCATTGGATAAGCTGAAGACTGCCGCCACCGCGCTGCAAAACGCCAGCCAAATCGCAGGCACGTCGGTTACCAGCACCAACACCTCTTTTAGCGCGGCGTTGACGCCAAACGCTTCTGCTCCGGCGGGCTCATACCAAATCAACGTCACGCAGTTAGCGCAGGCGCAGTCTCTGCTCTCTGCGGCGAAATCAGATCCTAAAGCCGCGTTAGGCACCACGGGCGCGGCTAACCGCTCCATTACTATTGCGCAGACGGGTAAAGACCCGGTCACCATTCCGCTGACGGATGATCAAACCAGCCTGAACGGCGTGCGTGATGCCATTAACGCCAAGCAAGCCGGCGTAACCGCCAGCGTCATTAAAGCGAATGACAACACCTATTACTTGTCTATCACCGCCAATGATACCGGCGTAGCAAATGCTATGTCCGTAAGCGTATCCGGCGATGACGCGCTGAACAACGTGGTGGGTTATAACCCGTCCTCCAGCACTAACGGCATGAAAGTCACCACGGTTGCCCAAGATGCCAAATTCACTATCAACAATGATATTGAAATCACCCGTAGCAGCAACGTGGTTTCTGACGCATTGGACGGCGTGACGCTGACCTTGAAATCGCTAACTAGCGCCAACTCAGGAAATTCAGGAAGCTCAGGCTCTTCAGGCCCTGAAACCTTAACGCTGACTCAAGACCCAAGCGCGATGACTAAGGCTATACAGAACTACGTGGATGCCTACAACTCATTGCAAACCACCATCGCCAGCCAGACGGCTTATACCGCGGTAGATAAAGGTTCTGACAGCCAAAACGCCAACAACGGCGCCCTATTCGGCGACGGCACGGTGCGTACTATTTCTACCCAGCTGCGTGGCAGCATCGCCTCTTCCCAGCCAAATGCCGACTTCTCAACTCTGGCAAGCATGGGTATCACCCAAGACGTTAACGGCAAGCTGACGGTAGATAGCACCAAATTAAACAACGCGATCACCAAAAAGCCGGGCAGCGTGGTGCAGTTCTTCGCGGGCGACGGCAAAACCACCGGTTTTGGTACTCAAGCGACCAACATGCTGACCAAGATGCTGGACCCAACCAACGGCACCGTTCAGGCTGCTGAAGACGGTATCAACAAGTCATTGAAAAACCTGTCAGATCAGATGACCAAGACCCAAGCCAGCATCACGCTCAATCTGACTAACTACAAAAACCAATTTACTAACCTATCCGTACTGGTTAACAAATTAACCAACACCGGTAGCTACTTGACGCAGCAATTCGCCGCGATGAGTGGAAGTTAATAAGGACTGATTATGTACAAGAACTCCGGCGCTAAGGCCTATGCGCAAGTCGGTCTGGAAAGTGCGGTAATGAGTGCATCACCCCATCAGTTAGTGGTGATGTTATTTGACGGGGCGCGCAGCGCCCTTATCCGTGCCGGTATTCTTATCCAGCAGGGGGATATTCCAGGGAAAGGCAATGCGCTGTCGAAGGCCATTAATATCATCGATAACGGACTCATTGCTGGCTTAAGCCGTGAGAAAGGCGACCCAGAATTAGTTGATAATCTGGAAGCGCTCTATTCCTACATGGTTCGCCGTTTAATACATGCCAATTTGCATAACGATCAGCAGGCTATTACTGAAGTTATGGCATTGCTGGAAAATATAGCCGATGCCTGGCGGCAAATCGGCCCTAACTATCACCCCTCGCAGGACCAATATAATGGATCGACATCAGTACCTGGTTAATGAGTATCAGATGATCCTGACGCTAAGCGAACAAATGTTGCTGCTGGCGAAAGAAGAAAAGTGGGATGAATTGGTAGAACTTGAAGTCAGTTACCTGAAGGCGGTAGAGGCAACCACCACACTGCCGCTGTCAGAAGAGACCTCATTGAATATCCAAAATATTGTCCGTCAGAGTCTGCGACGTATTCTGGATAATGAAACTCAGATTAAAACTCTATTGCAGGCACGGATGGATCAATTGGCTGAGCTTATTGGCCAGTCCGTAAAACAGCAGGAGGTCAATTCGACCTATGGGCGTTTTACCGACAGAGCAATCGCCATGCGCGATCAATAATAGTTTCCCTAACACCATTGCTAGCCACTTTCTTAGCTTCTTGTGTATATTAAAGGCTTCATAGACAGAGAATAAGCCGCCCTGACCCGGTGTCTTTTCTCTGTCGCCCTCACTAATATCGTTTTCACCGACGAAAATATCGGCAATGGTTCAAGGGTAATTAAACCCTGGGACAGCGTCGGCAATATGACGTGCGGCTTCGGGCAAAATCGCGATGGTTCGTAAAATAAAAGTATCTCCAGGGATTGGTACCGCCTCACTGCTTATTCAGCACAGTGAGCTGCATACCAGCGATATTTTCGTCGATAAACCCGAACTCATATTAATCCTTCAGGGCCATTCCACCTTGCGCCACGGTTTACAAGAAACCGCGATTCAAAGTGGCGAGATGCTGGCGGTAAATAGCGGCCATTCTCTGAGTATTACCAATGTTCCTTCTGATGAGGGCATTTTCAGCTGCGCGATTATGGCGTGGGATAACTCGCTATTTTGCGATTCCCGCCTGTACGTTTCGCCCTTTGAAGGGGCATTGATCACGGTCGAAGACATTCGCGTCATTCCGCATATTCCTCCGGCGTTTAAGCAATCGTTTACTGACACCCATCACTCCATGCTGTGGCAAAACAGCCTGCCGCCGACCATCGCCCGCCACCGGATGATTGAGCAGTTGCTGTGGCTGTCTCATATGGGCATTAGCTACTCTCGGCAGCACAGCGAAAGCGTCACGCAGCAAGTGCGCGATCTGCTGGTCAATAATCTGCACAAATCTTTCACGGCCGCTGAAGTGGCTGAGAAGCTGATGATGAATGAAGTGATGCTGCGCCGCAGGCTGGCGACCGAGAACAGCGTGCTGCGCAATCTGATGATAGATGTACGCATGACTCATGCTCTGCGCCTGCTGCAGTGTACAGATTTAGCCATTTCCCACATTGCCCATCAGGTCGGCTATGAGAGCGGATCGCGCTTTGCCGAACGTTTTCGCAAACGCTTTGGCTTTGCGCCGACCTCCATTCGCGGCCACCTGCGCTCGCTGTAACGCATCAGGGTGGAAGGTTAACGCCCTGTTGTTTCTACGCGTAAATCTATGTGCAGATGTAAACTCTGTAAAAATGTGAGCCAAAACACACATTATTTGATTACCAAATGTTAACGCCCTAGAATATGCCCTGCTTTATCTATTTTTGGCTGTTGTTAGGGGTATGTCGTGCACGTGTGGTGGGAAGTCATAAAAACAATTTACTGGGGTGGTTTGGCGCTGGCAGCGGTCTTCACTCTGTTGGTCAGCCGCGATACGTTTAAAATCCGTCTGTTAACCTCGGCGCTGATCGGCTTTACTTGGCCAATGAGCTTGCCGGTGGTGGTGCTGTTTTCTCTGTTTTAAAAGCTGGTGTCGATCAGAAATAGTGGCCCGGCGTCTTGCCAGTTAGTTTACGAAATACTGCAATAAAGGCGCTGGCGTTGTCGTAACCGACCTCCAGCGCGACGTTCTGCACCGCCATTCCTTCTGCTAAAAGCTCCATCGCCCTCATCATTCTGGCTCTCTGCCTCCATGCTGTGAACGTCAAACCGGTTTGTGCCGGAAAGAGCCTCACCAGCGTTCTGACTGATAATCCGGCATTTTCTGCCCATTGCTCCTCGCGCAGCTGAACACTCACATCACTGAGCAATCGCCGTACCAGACTAACCAGACGGGGATCTTTGGGGATCGGCAGCTCCAAGGCCGTGGCGGGCAGTGTAAGAATTTCATCTAAAATGACCTGCGTCAGCGCCCCGCTGGCCTGTTCCGCCGCGCCCCTCTCGTCCAAGCTTTTGACTCGTTTTAATGCTTCCCGCAGCAGCCCTTCCACGTGGAATGTTTTCGGCGTTAGCGGCAGCGCTCGAGTTACATCTTCACGGACATACAGACTCCAGCCGTCAAATGCCCCATGCGAACGCATACCGTGAGGATATCCCGAAGGCACCCAAACCGCGTAGGTGGCGGGGATCGCCCGATGGCTATGCTCAAAATCCAGCGTCAGTAACCCCCGATGAGTGCCCAGCAACTGGCCGTCCGTGTGGTGATGCACAGGCGTGGTCTTTCCTTGCGGCTCGACGAAATCGGCCCAGCGTAATGCCTTATCCGTGTCAGATTCTGAAATCATGGCGTGATCACCGTATAAGTTGGCTTAATAGCCGTCATGACGCCAAAAATATCGCTCTATTGTAACCCTCGTCAATTCATCTACCACGAGGACCGCACCATGACACACACTCAGGCACACCAATTTCTGACAAAAGTTTTTAATTCTCTGTTCGATCCCGCAGAAACGGCGGAGCAGACGGGCCGCTATTTCCCCTCAGATTACCAGCAGCATGCTGATGGAAAAGTGTTGGATCACGCTCTGTTTATCGAGCACGCACGAACCTTAAAAGCCACATTACAATCGGCCACGGTTAACTTTGAAAAGGTGATTGCCAGCGGCCAATCACTGGCTAGCGTGCATATTGTTAATGCCATTAAACACAATGGACAGAGCTTGAAAGTGAAGGTCGTGGCGCTGTACGAGATAGAGGATGGGCTGATTCGTCGCGTGGATGAACTTAGTCATTTACTCGAAGGGGATGCTTCAGATAGAGATTTAGGGACTCGGCACAACTAAAACTTTGGGGAATAACCTTCCGGCAGATTGTTTTCTGCCGGAAGGTTGCAGTTACTCGTGGCTCAGTTGCAGGTCATTTTCCGGCGCGTCTCTTTGCGACAACGCCGCCAGCAGGCGATATCCCGTCAGCATGGCGAGTAACGCCACGCCGCCGCCCGCCACGGCAATCCAGAATCCGTTGGAAGCGCCGAAGTTATCGATGGCCCATCCCGACGCGGCTGAACCCGCCGAGAAGCCAATCAGCACGCCGGTCATGGCGTAAGTGATGCCTTCGGTTATCTGGGTGGTTGGCACGATGCGCTCGATCAGGGTCATGCCGGTGATAAAGGTCGGTGAGCTGATTGCCCCGCCGACAAACACCATCAGCGTCATCATCCACAGTGAGGTGACGAACGGCAGAGGCAAGGTGGTCAACACCGCCACCACGCTTGCGATCAATAAGCGATTGGCCAACGGCTTTTTGAACTTGATCGCGCCAAATACCAGACCGATGCCGCAAGAACCCACGGCATAGGTCGATAAGATATAGGTTGCCGCGCCCTTGTTACCCAACTCCTGCGCGAAGGCAATCACCGCCACTTCTACCGTGCCGAAAATCATGCCGATGCCGACAAACACCATCACCACGTACCACATCGCGCCGTGCTTCATCACCGACAGCGTGCGTTTCTGCTTGATAGGATTCACTTTCGGCTCGGTGGATTTCTGCACCACAAACAGCAGCGTGCCCACCGCGAGGAAGGTTGCCGCGGCTAACACGCCCGCCTCGGGGAATAGCGCGATGCTCAGGCCGATACCAAATACCGGCCCGGCCATATACACCAGTTCATCCAGCACCGATTCAAAGGCAAAGGCCGTGTGCAGTTGCGACTTGCCGCGATAAATCTCGGTCCAGCGCGCACGCACCATCGAGCCAATGCTCGGCATCACGCCGGCGATTAATGCCAGCATAAACAGCATTTCATTGGGCGCGCTAAGCCACGCCGCGAGGCATAAACCGATCAATGCCAAAAAGGCCAGCGTCACCATCGGGATCAGCACTTTCGCCTGCCCTTTGACATCCACCCAGCGCGATACCTGCGGAGCAATAAAAGCATTAGCCATTGCAAAGGTGGCGGACACCGTGCCAGCCAGCCAATATTCACCATGCGTTTGGGACAGCATCGCCACGATGCCGATGGTGGTCATTGGCAGAGGCAGACGAGCAATAAAACCTGCGGCAGAAAAACCTTTGGTGCCTGGGCGCCGGAATATCTCGGCGTACGGATTAGACATGAAAGTTCCTTATTTCACAGAGAGGTATAATTTTTTAAATCGAGCAGCAAAATCCCCTGCTCAATTGCGCCAAGCGGCTAACAAAAACAACAATATAAATCACAATTTAGAGGCGACATGATGCCTGAGAGGCAATAAGGAGTCTTTTCGTTTCGTGTTAAATGTTTGTGATATTTGGGCAATAAAAAGCCCAACCTATTGGCTGGGCTTATGAAATCGAGGAAATTTTGCGAAAAAAAAACCTTAATTCATTACTTACGTGTCTGGATCCAGAATGCGTGGATCAAACCCGGCAAATAGCCGCACAGGGTCAGCACGATGTTCAACAGGAACTGAAGGCCAAGGCCATTACCAATCAGCACGCCCAGTGGCGGCACCAGAATCGTAATCAATACTCTCCAAAAACCCATACTTCTCTCCTTTTCACGATTGATGCTCTAAAGGTAGCCTAGGCAACTCAGCCTAACAATCAGATAGTTCGGGAAAAGCAGTTGGCGTTCAGAGAGATAAATCATCCGTCAACGAACCGCATTGGCGGCAATAATAAGATATCGGTTTCACGCATTTCACCCTAAGGTGACTCTTATCAGCACGCTCATCAGTTCACATAAAGGAAGTCGTCATGCAGCCAACCTCTTCAGATACCCCAGCTAAAAAACGCGATCCCTTCCGTTTTCACCGCAAACACTCCCACTTGGCCCCAACCTTCGGCGAGAGCTGGTTTGCCCTGAAGGCAGAAGCCTTTGCCCGCTTCTTCGGCACGCCGCTGTTTTTGGGTGCGCAAACCCTGGTGGTCGCTGTCTGGATCATCATAAACGTCACCGGGCTGGTGAAGTTCGACGTCTACCCGTTTATCTTGCTCAATCTGGCGTTCAGTTTGCAGGCCGCCTACGCCGCGCCGCTGATCTTGCTGGCGCAAACCCGGCAGGCCGAGCGCGACAAGGCTCACTCAGACGCCGATGCCCAGCATCGCGAAGAGCTGGCGCAGGCCAACGAGCAGCGTCAGGAGATGGCCGCGCAGCACACGCAGCAGATGCTTGAGCTGTTAAAGCAGAACACCGAGCTGACCAATATCACCAAACAGTTGAGCGAAAGGATTGAAGTCCTGACCTCGCAGCTGCATAAGAAAATGCTCGAACAGTAATGGTCGCCCTTCTGCTGCCAAAAACATTTTGTGATAACGATCACATTTAAGTTTTTGCTTAAGTCGTCTTCTCAGTCCTGCCCTATAATTTATACCAAGCTAATTATCTGCCGTTCGGGCAGGTAATTAGCGGGTTGCTTGATGTCCTGTTTTGCTGCGCGATTTCATTCATTGTTCGCAGCGCCTCATTTGAGCGTTCCCGTGTGGGAGAAAGTGCTTGTATCATCAATCACTTATTTGGAGGAGTAATAATGTCTGAATACCATTATTTGCTTCTGGGAGGGAGTCGGCATGGGCAAAAGCATGTCGACCGTTGCCATCAGTTTTCACTCTATTTCTGGGCAGACAATCGGCTCGAAGAGCGTCAGTCGGACTCAGCAATATTTGCAGTGCAAAACGAGCGTTATAAAGTATCGCCAGAGAAATGTGCTGACGGCAATTGGTATCTGGTTGGTTACTGCGGGGCAAGACCTGAGATCCCCGTGGATGAACTGACTGATTTGATACTGGATAACAACGTTAAGCCCATGATGTAACACAGTGGCTGAGAAGGTTAATTCCTAGCAGCTTTGTATAAAGTTAAGAACCCCGCCCTTAGCGGGGTTTCTTGTTTATTGCGGCGCGAAATATTTAGTCTCGCCCAGCATTGCCTTGAATATGCGCGGCGCGGAACTCCACCACGGTTCCGTTTTCAAAATGGCGTTTGGCGGAAGGCGCAAAGCGCCCGACCGGGGAGGCATTAGTCACCACGCCTTCAAACTCACCGTCATTGATTTCGCGGATGGTGACATCCAACTGATAACTCCCCGACCCATCGCCGAAAGGAAAAGTCAGGAGTTTCACCTTATCGCCCACTTGCCAGCGGGTCAGCATCGGCAACGGGGCTTGTTCAAAAATGTCCTCATTCATCTGGCTTTTCCTTCTTTCAGGTTGATTAATAAGAGGATAGAACACTTCTCATCCCGTCGCCTGAAAATGAAAGCCTTCTGCAATCCATGCCGCAATCTGCTCATTTGGCACTTGCGGCGGATTGAATTAACGCATAAGCCGCCCGCCGGTTAGCGCGATTAATGCCAGCGTGGCGCTGATCACCCACAGCGCAGCCTGTAAGCCAAAATGCACGCTAATGCCGCCGATAATCACCGGGCCGGTCAGCATTCCAGCATAGGCCAGCCGCGTCACCATCGCGATGCTGGCGCTGGTGTTAGGACTGTCGCCTTTGGCGGCCGCCATAAACAGCAGCGGCATCATATTTGCCAATCCAAGGCCCAGCAGGAAGAAGCCCACCAGCGACAGCCCAAAGCTATTGACCAGCAGGATCAGCGCGATGCCGAACACGCCGACGCAGGCCATCACCGTCAGCAATTTGGCATCACCGGCGCGCTTGCGCAGGCGATCTCCGGTCAGACGGCCCAGCGTCATGCCGGTGGAAAACAGCGCGTAGCCAAGGTAGTTGTAGTGCGGGTCAGGTCGCAGGATCTCTTTAATGTAAACCGTGCTCCAGTCATACATCGCCCCTTCAGGGAACAACGCCAGAAAGGCCAGAATGCCCACCAGCCACAGGCGTAGCGGCTGTTTGAGCATCGCCACGTGTACCATTTCCTCTCCCTGCTCCACCGTGGTGACGCCTCGCAGATTGCGCGACAGCCACTGTGAAAACAGCGCAATCAGCAACATCATCAATATCACGTAAGGCAGAGGCTTCAGCCCCAATGCCTGCGCCAGCAGGCCGCTGAGCGAGCCGACAATGCCGCCGAGACTGAACATGCCGTGGATGGTGGATAAAATAGGCCGGTTGAGATGCTTCTCCAGCGCCGTCGCCTCAACATTCATCGCCACGTCGAGCACCGCGAGGCTCATGCCAAACAGCAACATAAAGCCGCAAGCCAGATAGAAAGAGGGAGACAAAAACAGCAGGAGCAGCATCAGTGGATAGAGCACGCTGAAGATAATCAGCGACTTACGGGTGCCGATGGCATTTACCAGTCGCCCCGCCCGGCCCATCACCAAAATCGCCCCGGCGGACATCGAGAACATCGCCATCGACAGCGCGGCGTCGTTGATGCCGTGAAACTGTTTAAAGTAGGGAATGAAAATCCCCCAAGTGGAAAACACCATGCCGTTGAATAAATAGAGCAGGCAGAGGCTGCGAACTGCGTTGTGTTTTGTCATTGTGCTTAGGTTGTGGCGCTTCTCTCAAAAGAGGAGCGGAGTTGAGGATTATTGGCCGCTATCTTGGCATTGGCAACGGCGGCTGTGAAATGCTTAATTTAAATAGCGTTTATCTATCAGAGAGATAAATGCGAGATCGCCACCGCCTTTCGCTATATAATTGAATACATAACCACTGAGAGTGAGATAACAGCATGAACTTATATATTTTTTATGTTGGCGGTAACGCAGGGAAATCCAATATTGAAGTTCACGACGTACAGTTTGCCGTGGTGAGCAAGCCGGAAGACGCTTGGCCGCTGTTGCGCGAAGCCTGGTTTGGCGACAAAAACAAGATCCACCTCGACGGCTACGCCATTATTGACTGGGCCGACGGCTACCGTATCTCTCTGTCTCGCGAACCGACGGCTACCTCGCCAAAACTGTTCTTTGTCAATGCCGGAGCCTACCGCAGCGACACGCTGGCCGAGCTGCATGAGTTCGACCTGTTCGTCGCCGAAAACGCGGCGCAGGCCAAAGCCAAAGCCTTAGGCACTCTGCTGTGCGGCTTCAACCAGCAGCATAAAGACAATCTGGTAGATGTGGATGACTGCCTGCTGCTGGAAAAAGTCGGCGACTACTATATTCACCTTGAACCTAACGCCGGCGGCGAGCGCTTCAAGCCCGCATGGCAAGGCTACTTACCAATTGGTGAGTAGTTTTGCGCTGATTGCCTAAGGCCTGATCTCCCCCTACAATCCATCCACTGAATGTATGTTTGATTTGAAATCTATCTAACAGAGAGATGAGTGATGGAGTTAAGGCAGGTTAGGCATTTTATTGCAGTGGCTGAAGAAGAGAACTTTACCCGCGCGGCGCAGCGCTGCCATATCGTGCAGTCAGCGCTCTCGACCTCCATCAAGTCGCTGGAAGAAGTGCTGGACGCGGTGCTGTTCATCCGCACCACCCGTCAGGTCAAATTAACCATGGCCGGTCGGCTGTTCCTGCACAGCGCCAAGCTGGCGGTGCATCATCTCGATAAAGGTATCGAAGAGGTGAAGGCCGTCAGCACGCTGCAGCGCGGCACGCTTTCTATTGGCACTGTGCAGAGCCTGCCGCCGTTTATCAATCTGCCCGCCACCCTGTCGACCTTTCTCAAAGGTCATCCCGATTTCGAGGTCAAGCTCTCACAGGGCAGCTCGGCGTCGCTGAATGACAAAATCGTCAATCAGCAGATTGATTTGGCGCTGATGCCCTTGGAAGAAGTCGCGCCGCAGCTGGCTAATCGCATCGTGGCCTGTGACTCAATGGTGGTGACCTTCGCCCCAGACCATCCACTGAGCACGCGGGAGAATGTCACTCTCGCCGAGATTAGCAACTACCCGTTTATCGATTTCGAACAGGGGCAAGGCACCCGCAAACTGATAGACCGTGGCTTCAACGCCCAGAACCTATCGCGACGCATTGCTTTTGAAGTCAGTGATTTAGACACGCTGGTTCGACTGGTGAAAGAAGGTCTTGGCATCGCGCTGATCCCACAGGCCGTGGTGGATTTGCACGGCGAAGCGCTGCGCAGCGTCGAGGTGTCTGACGTCGACTTATGCTGGGAGTTGGTGATTGCATGGCTCAACCACGGCCGTAATAATGACGACATCCCTGACCGCCCGACGGCGGAGTTTTTATCTCTGCTGATGGAAGATTTATAAAATGAATGTCCTGCCGATGGCCCGCTACCGTCAGCCTGAAATGAAACAAGGAATTGAAATGCAGAAGCTAACTCAACAGCAGTGTGTGATCCTCACCGGCTTTACCGGCATCCTTCACGGCGAATTCGAATGGTTCCACGCTGATCTCGAAGCCCGTCTAGGCCGCGAAGTACAAACCTCAGAACTCGGCTACCCGGAGTTTATGGACGAGTGTAAGGCATTGTACGAAGAAGATTTTAATGGGCTGATGCCAGAGTAATCCCCCTTTACCTCCCGCGCCCACAGGCCATCTTGCATGTGGGCTAAAAGCTTTTTGGGCGTTTATACGCTCATATTCATGACATCCTGATACGCCGCCACCAGCTTGTTACGCACCTGAATGCCTAACTGGAGGGAGATGGCGGATTTCTGCATATCGACCATCACGTCGTTTAAGCCTACGCCCGGCACGCCGAGTTCGAATTTCTGCGCCTGCAATTTGGCGGTGTTTTGCGTTTCGCTGATCTTGCCCAGCGCGGCTTTCATCTCGCTGGCGAAACCGGCTTCTTGTAAAGGTTCGACAGGTTGTTTCATTCCTGCCTGAAGCGCGGTGGCCTGCAACTGCTGCAAAACACTCTCAATGCCTTGAATTGCCATAGATTCCTCGATTTTCGCACGGTTCTGAATGGGGGATGAAACCGATTTGTGTTTCATGGAACGACACCCTATCACATAGGAATTTCCCTAAACGCGCTAATTGACCGCAAAAACCATGGCTTATCGGGCCATTAACTTTGCATAAAGCAGCAAATAATGGCTCACCTGAAAAATCAGGTTCCTCTTTTATTGTGGAGAGGGGCTAAAAAAATGACACGCTTGTCTGTTTTACATCAGCAGGATTGCGCACTTGGGAGTCTGTTTTGTCACGACACAACACGAACATCAACGTTCAACAGCTGAATAGGGATCTGGTATGAGTTCTGCAATTGCTGGCGCAGAAAACCCTGAAAGCGGATTGACAGCGTTTATCAACCGCCTGCGTGCGAATCCAAAAATCCCCCTGGCCATTGCCGCAGCCGCCGCAGTGGCCATTGTTGTTGTCTTGACGCTGTGGGCCAAAGCGCCGACTTATCGCGTACTGTTCAGCAACCTGAACGACAAAGACGGTGGCGCTATCGTCACTCAACTGACCCAAATGAACATCCCTTATCAGTTCTCTGATAACGGCGGTGCCATCTTGATCCCGGCAGATAAAGTCTATGAAACGCGCCTGAAACTGGCCTCTTCCGGCTTGCCAAAAGGCGGCGCGGTAGGCTTTGAGCTGATGGACCAAGAGAAGTTTGGTATTAGCCAGTTCAGCGAGCAGATCAACTATCAGCGCGCGCTGGAAGGCGAACTGTCACGCACCATTGAGACTTTGGGTCCGGTGCAGAGCGCCCGCGTTCACTTAGCTATCCCTAAACCTTCACTGTTCGTGCGCGAACAGAAGAACCCTTCTGCCTCGGTGACGTTGAACCTGCAATCCGGCCGCGCACTGGATGACGGCCAGATCAACGCCATCGTTTATATGGTCTCGAGCAGCGTCTCGGGCCTGCCTCCGGCCAGCGTTACCGTGGTTGATCAGAGCGGCCACCTGCTGACTCAGGCCGATGGCAACGGGCGTGACCTCAACGCCGCGCAGCTGAAATACGCCAATGAAGTGGAAGGCCGCCTGCAACGCCGCATCGAAGCCATCCTGCAACCTGTGGTAGGCAGCGGCAACGTGCATGCCCAAATCACCGCGCAGATTGATTATGCCGTGCGTGAGCAGACTGACGAAAACTACCAGCCTAACGGTTCGCCGGACAAAGCCGCGGTGCGTTCGCGTCAGCTAAGCACCAACGAACAAATTGGCGGTTCAGGCGTCGGCGGCGTGCCGGGTGCCCTTTCCAACCAGCCAACGGCTCCGGCCACGGCGCCTATTACTAATCAGGCGACCAACGTTAATAACCCGAACGCGGCCAACGGCCAGCAGGCGAATGGGCAGAACAACGCGGCTAACCGCAATGCTGCCACCGCCGCGCCGTCCGGTCCGAGCAGCAATCGCCATGATGAAACCACTAACTACGAGCTGGATCGCACTATTACTCACACCCAGCACAGCGCGGGCGGTATTCAGCGCCTGTCGGCGGCGGTGGTGGTCAACTATCAGCCGGGCGTGGATGGCAAAGCCAAGCCGCTGACCGACGAGCAGTTGAAGCAGGTTGACTCTCTGGTGCGCGAAGCGATGGGCTTCTCCACCGAGCGTGGCGATACCCTGAACGTGGTCAACACGCCGTTTAATGAAACCGCAGATGAATCCACCGAACTGCCGTTCTGGAAATCTCCGGCCTTCTTCGACCAACTGCTGAACGCGGGCCGCTGGTTGCTGGTGCTGATTGTTGCTTGGCTGCTGTGGCGCAAGATGGTTCGCCCTCTCCTGCTCAAACAGCAGGCTGACCGCGAAGCGCAGGCTGCGGCGACTGCTGCCGCGGCAATGCCAGTACCGGAAGGCACTCAGCCCGCCAAACTGTCTAACGACGAGCTGGCCAAGCGCCGCCGTTCACAGCAGCGCGTCAGTGTTGAAGTTCAAACCCAACGAATTCAGGAGCTGGCGGATAAAGATCCTCGCGTCGTCGCCCTGGTTATCCGCCAATGGATGAGTACAGAACAACCATGACTATGACCGGAACCGAAAAAAGCGCCATCCTAATGGTCACGCTGGGTGAAGACCGCGCGGTGGAGGTGTTCAAGCACCTCAACCCGCGTGAAGTTCAGCAAATCAGTGGCGCGATGGCCAACATCCATCAGATTTCTAACAAACAGCTCAGCGACGTGCTGAGCGAGTTTGAAGACGAATCCGAGCAGTACGCCGCGCTGAGTGTTAACACCAGCGAGTACCTGCGTTCGGTGCTGACCAAAGCCTTGGGTGAAGAGCGCGCCGCCAGCCTGCTGGAAGACATTCTCGAGTCGCGCGAAACCACCACCGGCATGGAAACCCTCAACTTCATGGAGCCACAGATTGCGGCCGACTTGATCCGCGACGAGCATCCGCAGATCATCGCCACCATTCTGGTGCACCTGAAACGCGGTCAGGCGGCCGATATTCTGGCGCTGTTCGACGAGCGCCAGCGCAACGACGTCATGCTGCGTATCGCCACTTTCGGCGGCGTACAGCCTGCGGCCCTCGCCGAGCTGACCGAAGTGCTCAACAACCTGCTCGACGGCCAGAACCTCAAACGTTCGAAGATGGGCGGTATTCGTACTGCGGCGGAGATCATCAACTTGATGAAAAGCCAGCAGGAAGAAGCAGTTATCGAAGCCATGCGTGGCTACGACGGCGAGCTGGCGCAGAAAATCATCGACGAAATGTTCCTGTTCGAGAACTTGGTGGATGTCGACGACCGCAGCATCCAGCGCCTGTTGCAAGAGATCGAAGGCGAATCTCTACTGGTTGCATTGAAAGGTGCCGAAGCGCCGCTGCGCGAGAAATTCCTGCGCAACATGTCACAACGTGCGGCCGATATTCTGCGCGACGACTTGGCAAACCGTGGCCCAATGCGCATGTCGCTGGTGGAAAACGAACAGAAAGCCATTCTGCAAACCGTGCGTCGTCTGGCCGAGTCTGGCGAGATGATGATTGGCGGAGGCGAAGATACCTATGTCTGATGCCCTGACGCCACAAGATCCGCCAGTCGAGAAAAAAACGCTGGCCGAGCGCAAAGCCGAACAGCTCAACGCCCTGCCGTGGCAACCGTGGAAGCTCAACGACCTCAATACGCCCTCTTACTCGAGTAAAGAGTACAAAACGCCAATTGAACCCCTGTTTGGTGAAGAAGATGGCGAAGAGCATGAGACTGAGGGCGGCGAGACGCTGAGCCAGTTTCAGGTTGACCAGAACGAGCTGCAACGTCTGCAAATTCAGGCGCAGCAGCAGGGTCACCAGCAAGGCTTTGAAGCGGGCAAACAGCAAGGTTATCAGGCTGGCTACCAGGCCGGTCAGGAAGCGGGCCAGCAGCAAGGTCTGCAAGAAGCCCAACAGCATCAGGCGGTGCTTACCGAGCACTGGCAGCATCTGGTTACTGACTTCCAGCAGACGCTGGACGCGCTGGACAGCGTGATCGCCTCGCGCCTGATGCAAATGGCGCTGACCGCCGCCAAGCAGGTGCTCGGCCAGCCGCCGATTTGCGACGGCTCCGCCCTGCTGACTCAGATTCAACAGTTGATCCAGCAAGAGCCAATGTTCAAAGGCAAGCCGCAGCTGCGGGTTAACCCGGCTGATTTCGAGCGTGTTGAGCAGCATCTTGGCGTCACCCTCAGCCTGCACAGCTGGCGTCTGCTGGCTGACAGCCAGATCCACGCCGGAGGTTGTAAAGTCAGCGCCGAAGACGGTGACATGGACGCCTCGCTGGCGACTCGCTGGCACGAACTCTGCCGCCTCGCGGCGCCGGGTGATCTCTGATGACCGCCCGCCTCAGCCGGTTGCTAAAAACCCTCGATGACGCTGAAAAGCGCATGGAGCGCACCCCCGCGCTACGCCGCTACGGTCGCCTGACCCGCGCCACCGGGCTGGTGCTCGAAGCCACCGGTCTGCAACTCCCCCTTGGCGCGACCTGCCTGATTGAACGCCATGACGGCAACCTAGTGCAGGAAGTCGAAAGTGAAGTGGTCGGTTTTAACGGCCAGCACCTGTTTCTAATGCCGCTGGAAGAAGTGGAAGGCATTCTGCCGGGGGCGCGGGTGTATGCGCGCATCTCGCCAGAGGGCCACACCGCCGGTAAACAGCTGCCCCTTGGGCCACAGCTGCTGGGCCGCGTGCTCGACGGCAGCGCCAAGCCGCTCGACGGCCTGCCGCCGCCGGATACCGGCTATCGCGCCGCGCTAATTACACCTCCTTTCAACCCATTACAGCGCACGCCAATCACTGACGTGCTCGACGTCGGCGTGCGGGCGATTAACTCCCTGCTGACCGTCGGTCGCGGGCAGCGTATGGGCCTGTTCGCCGGGTCCGGCGTGGGTAAATCGGTGCTGCTCGGCATGATGGCGCGCTACACCCAAGCCGACGTGATCGTAGTCGGGCTGATTGGTGAGCGTGGTCGCGAAGTTAAAGACTTTATCGAAAATATTTTGGGTGACGAAGGCCGCGCTCGCGCGGTGGTGATCGCCGCCCCGGCGGATGTCTCCCCGCTGCTGCGTATGCAGGGCGCGGCTTACGCTACCCGTATTGCGGAAGATTTCCGCGATCGCGGCCAGCACGTGCTGCTGATCATGGACTCCCTGACCCGCTACGCCATGGCGCAGCGTGAGATTGCCTTGGCTATCGGCGAGCCGCCGGCCACCAAAGGCTACCCGCCATCCGTGTTCGCCAAGCTGCCCGCGCTGGTTGAACGCGCCGGTAACGGCATCAGCGGCGGCGGCTCGATCACTGCTTTCTATACCGTGCTGACCGAGGGTGATGACCAGCAGGACCCGATTGCCGACTCCGCACGCGCCATTCTCGACGGCCACGTGGTGCTGTCGCGCCGTCTGGCGGAATCCGGCCACTACCCGGCGATTGATATCGAAGCTTCTATCAGCCGCGCCATGACCGCCTTGATTGACGATAACCAGTACGGTCGCGTGCGCGACTTCAAACAACTGCTGTCGAGTTACCAGCGCAACCGCGATCTGGTGAGCGTCGGCGCTTACGCCGCAGGCAGTGACCCGATGCTGGATCGCGCCATTCGGCTCTACCCGCAAATGGAAGACTTCTTGCAGCAGGACATCATGGAGCGCAGCTCCTACGAAGACGCCTGTTTGCAATTGAAGATGATGTTACCGAGCTAATAACAAGAGGACTTGTGTATGGAAAGTTCATCACCTTTAGTCACTCTCTGCTCTCTGGCGCAGAAAGCGTTGGATCAGGCGACCAACCATTTAGGTCAGGTCCGCAAGTCGCACGGTCAGGTGCAAGAACAGTTGTCGATGCTGCTCAATTACCAGAATGAGTACCGACAGAAGCTCAACACCACCATGACTGGCGGGATTGCTGCCAATACGTGGCAGAACTATCAACAGTTTATTTCGACGCTGGAAGTGGCTATCGACCAGCATCGCCAGCAGCTGACTCAGTGGAACCAGCGTCTGGACGCCGCCGTCAGCCAGTGGCAGGACAAGCAGCAGCGGCTCAACGCTTACCAGACGTTGCAAAGCCGCGCCAGCGAGCAGCAACGGGTGCAGGCCAACCGGCTGGATCAAAAACAAACGGATGAATTCGCCCAGCGCGGAACTCATAGGAAATCACAGTCATGAATATGAATATTCAGCCCGCCGCTGCGTCCGCGGTTAAAGGTGCCGGACACGGCAAAGCGACCGGGGCAGCCGCCCTGCTGGCCGACCTCGACGCCGGTAATTCGACGCAAGATTTTGCCAGCCAGTTGGAAGCCCAGCTCGGGCCAAAGCTCAGTTCGCAGCTTGGTCAGTTAGGCCAGCAGCTGGCGGCCAAGGGTCAGGTGGTGGATAAAAACAGCCTGACGCAGGCGGTGAATAGCGGCGAGCAGGAAGGCACGCTGTCGCTTGACGACAATCAGCTGAGCCAAATCATGGCGGCGATTCAGGCTCTGCCGAACGGCAACCTGAAAACCGCCGATGCAAGCCAGCTGAAAAACGCCGCCCTCGGTGACCAAGAAGAGACCAAAGACCCGGCAAGCCCTGACGCCAACGCCCTGCCGATTCAGGCGCTGTTCGCCATGCTCGCCGCCCAGCCTGCGGCCCAAGTGACGCCAGCCACTGCCGCCTCGGTGCAAAATGGCGCATTGGCTAATAACGGCGATAATAAAGATAAAACTGCCCTGCTTCAGGCACTGAGTGGCGACGCCAAATCACTGCTCACGCAGGGTGACGACAAGGCCGCAGACCACAAAACCGCCGTGACCGACACCAGCGGCAAAGTGGTTAGCCAGCACGGAGATACCCGCGCGGCGACCAGCAAGTCGAACGATTTCAATACTGCATTGGCGGCCATGGGCAGCGCGACCAACGGCGCGACCGGTCAGCAGAACAGCACCGATGTGAAGCACGGCGATAACAGCGCGCTGCTGCAAAACCTCAATCAGGTGAATAGCGCGGCGATGGCGGCCTCTTCAGTGCCGGTGTCGAGCACGCCAACCAGCACCACGCTGGTTTCAGCGCCTAACGTGCCGCAGCTTAATGCGCAACTGGGCAGCCCGGAGTGGCAGCAACAGTTGGGTCAGCAAGTCTTGATGTTTAACCGCCAAGGCCAGCAAACCGCCGAGCTTCGCCTGCATCCACAGGATCTGGGTTCTATCCAGATAAGCATGAAGATTGAAGACGGTCAGGCGCAGATGCACTTTGTTTCCGGCCACAGCGGCGTGCGTGCCGCGCTGGAAGCCGCCATGCCGCAGCTGCGCACCTCGCTGGCTGACAGCGGCATTAACCTGAACCAGACCAATGTCAGCAGCGACACCTCGCAGTGGCAGCAGGCTTCTAATGGCGCGCAGCAGCAATTTGGCCAGCAGTCAGGCTCATCGCAAGGCAGTGATGCCAGCTGGGCCGCGTTTAACGGCGTTGGCGCAGCCTCGGCCAGCGACGCCCTTCCCGTTCCAGCCTCGCTTCAGCAGTTGGCTAGCGGCAAAGGCGGCGTCGATATCTTCGCCTGATTGCTTCTATTTGCCCCCGCTATACGTTGAAAGATAGCGGGTAAACGGCAGAGCTAACCGCGTTTAACCCGCCTATTCCCTCTATTGAAATTGGGGATAGGCGGGATAATCATTCACAGAATTATCATTTACAGGAAATTCCCTTATCCATGTCTGACTCTGCTATTGCGACCAAGCGAAAAGGTAAGCGCTCAAAATTAATCATCCTATTGGTTCTGCTGGCGCTGATTGCCGCGGCCGGAGGTGGTTACGCCTGGTGGATGCTGCAAGGTCAATCGTCTGCGCCCGGCGCAGCTCAGGTTAAGAAAGAGGAACCGCCTGCTCCGCCTGTTTTTCTGGCGCTGGACACCTTCACGGTTAATCTGCAAAACGCAGATAACAACCCAGACCGCGTGCTGTATATCGGCCTGACGTTGCGCCTGCCGGATGAGAAAAACCGCACCGCGTTGAATGAATATCTGCCAGAAGTCCGCAGCCGCCTGCTGTTACTGCTCTCTCGCCAGAAAAGCTCTGATCTGGTCAGCGAAGCGGGCAAGCAGCAGCTGATCACGGACATCAAACAAGTTTTGAGTATTCCTTTTGTCAAAGGTCAGCCTAACCAGGTGATCAGCGACGTGCTTTTCACTGCTTTCATACTGCGATAATCAAATTATGGGCGACAGCATTCTTTCACAGGCCGAGATTGACGCACTGCTTAACGGCGATAGCGACGGCGACAGCGCGCAACCGGTTGATACCAGTGCCTCTAAGGTTGACGATGGCGTTAAGCCGTTTGACCCGACCACGCAACGCCGCGTTATTCGCGAACGTTTGCAGGCGTTGGAGATCATCAACGAGCGCTTTGCCCGTCACTTCCGCATGGGGCTGTTCAACTTATTGCGCCGCAGCCCGGACATCACGGTAGGCCCGATCAAAATTCAGCCCTATCATGAGTTTGCCCGCAACCTGCCGGTGCCGACCAACCTCAACGTGATCCACCTTAAGCCGCTGCGCGGTTCGGCGCTGTTCGTCTTCGCGCCAAGTCTGGTGTTTATCGCGGTGGATAACCTGTTCGGCGGTGATGGCCGTTTCCCAACCAAAGTGGAAGGCCGTGAGTTTACCCATACCGAGCAGCGCGTGATTAAACGCATGCTGACGCTGGCGCTCGATGCCTATCAGGATGCGTGGAGCGGCGTGTATAAGCTGAGCGTCGAGTACGTTCGCGCCGAGTTGCAGGTGAAATTCACCAACATCACTTCGTCGCCAAACGACATCGTGGTCACCACCCCATTCCATGTGGAGATCGGCGCGCTGAGTGGCGATTTCAACATCTGTATCCCGTTCAGCATGATTGAACCGATACGCGAACTGTTAACAAACCCACCGGTAGAAAACTCTCGCAATGAAGAGAGTCAGTGGCGCGAAAACTTAGTGCATCAGGTGAAGCATTCACAGCTCGAACTGGTGGCAAACTTCGTTGATATTCCACTGCGATTGTCGCAAATCCTCAAATTACAGCCGGGTGACGTTTTACCGATTGAGAAGCCGGACCGCCTGATTGCTCACGTCGACGGCGTCCCGGTCTTGACCAGTAAATACGGCACGCTTGGCGAACAATACGCCCTGCGCGTTGAACATTTGATTAACCCAATTTTGAATTCCCTGGATGAGGAACAGCCCCATGAGTGACATCAATAAACCGTCTGACAGCGGATCGGAAAACGTAGACGATTTATGGGCTGATGCGTTTAACGAACAGCAAGCCGCCGGTGGCAATGAGAAAATTTCTACCGAAGGCGTGTTCGCGGCGCTGGGCGCGCAAGAAGGCACCGGCAGCCTGCAAGATATCGACATGATTCTGGATATCCCGGTCAAGCTGACGGTTGAACTGGGCCGCACCAAGATGACCATCAAAGAGCTGCTGCGCCTGTCGCAGGGTTCGGTGGTGGCGCTGGACGGACTGGCGGGCGAGCCGCTGGATATCCTGATCAACGGCTACCTGATTGCTCAAGGCGAAGTGGTGGTGGTTGCTGATAAATACGGCGTGCGCATCACTGACATCATCACCCCGTCAGAGCGTATGCGTCGCCTGAGCCGCTAATGAGAAACTCCTTTGACTACCGCTAACAGCTCGACCAACAGTGATTCACCTTACATCACGCCAGCGGCAACACATGGCACGGTGCAGCAACAGGCTGCACCCGCTATTCCGACCGGCTCGGCGTTAACGCAGGTGAGCACCGTGCTCGGCGGCATCTTGCTGCTGATTTTGCTGATTGGCTGGGTAGCTAAACGTCTGGGCTTCGCGCCGCAGACTAAGAATTCCAAACTGTTGAAGGTCACCGCCAGCTGTCAGGTCGGGCGTTCCGAGAAAGTGGTTATTGTCGAAGTGGATAACACGTGGCTGGTGCTAGGCGTGACCTCGCATCAAATCACCCCGCTGCATACTCTGACCTCACCGCCAGTGATTGCGGAGAACGCCGAGGTGACAACGTCACAGAAACCGATTGATTTTGCTCAACTGCTGACCAAAGTGCTGAAACGTCCGGGAAACAAAGAATGAGCGTGCTGAAATCTTCTCTGCGCTGGAGCCTGCCGCTGCTGCTGTTGGCAAGCCCTGCCGCCTTCGCGCAACTTCCGGGCATTGTCAGCCAGCAATTGTCGAATGGCGCACAGAGCTGGTCGCTGCCGGTACAGACGCTGGTGTTCATCACCACCCTGACCCTGCTGCCCGCCATGCTGCTGATGTGTACCAGCTTTACGCGCATTATTATTGTGCTGGGTTTGCTGCGAAACGCGCTGGGGACCCCTTCTGCGCCGCCAAACCAAGTGATGCTCGGACTGGCGCTGTTTCTGACCTTTTTCGTGATGTCGCCGGTGTTCGACAAAATCTATACCGACGCCTACCAGCCGTTCAGCGAAGACAAAATCAGCATGCAGGTGGCGATGGACAAAGGCGCCGAGCCGCTGCGCCAGTTTATGCTGCGCCAGACCCGTGAAACTGACTTGGCGCTGTATGCCCGTTTAGCCAATCTGCCGCCGCTGGCAGGCCCAGAAGCCGTGCCGATGCGTATTCTGCTGCCCGCCTATGTCACCAGCGAGCTGAAAACCGCATTCCAGATTGGTTTCACCGTCTTTATTCCCTTTATGATCATCGACTTGGTGGTCGCCAGCGTGCTGATGGCGCTGGGTATGATGATGGTGCCACCCGCCACCATCTCGCTACCGTTCAAGCTGATGCTGTTTGTACTGGTCGACGGCTGGCAGCTGCTGCTCGGGTCGTTGGCACAGAGTTTTTATAGCTAACTCGAACAGTTAACTTGATGGGCGTCAGCGTCGTAGCCAGTTTGTTCACCGCCAGCGCGCAGAGCCCGCAGCGTACATGAGTACGTGAGGAGCTCGAGCACTGCCGGGGGACAAAATGGCAAGTAAGCTAGCCCAAGCACATTCACATTGGAATACAAAGTAAATGACTCCTGAATCGGTAATGGCGATAGGTAATCAGGCGATGAAAATCGCGCTGGCGGTGGCTGCGCCGCTGCTATTGGCCGCGCTGGTGACTGGCCTGATCGTCAGCCTGTTGCAGGCGGCAACGCAGATCAACGAACAAACCCTCTCCTTTATTCCGAAGATTCTGGCCGTGGTGGCAACCATCGTTATCGCCGGGCCGTGGATGCTCAATCTGCTGCTGGACTACATGCGCACGCTGTTCACCAGCCTGCCTTACATCATCGGCTAGCCATGGTTTCCTTCGACAGCACCCAGCTTGCCGCCTGGCTCAGCATGTACTTCTGGCCGATGCTGCGCATTCTGGCGCTGATCAGCACCGCGCCGGTCACCAGCGAAAAGCAGGTGCCGAAGCGCGTGAAGCTTGGCCTCGGCATGATGATCACCTTCCTGATCGCCCCCAGCCTGCCGCCGATTGAGGTGCCGATGTTCTCCAGCGGCGCACTGTGGTTGGCCGTTCAGCAAATTATTATCGGTAGCGCCTTGGGTTTAACCATGCAGCTGGCCTTTGCCGCCGTGCGTATGGCGGGTGAAATCATCGGCCTGCAAATGGGCATCTCCTTCGCTACCTTCTTCGACCCCAGTAACCGCCTCAACTCACCGATTTTGGCGCAG
>Ga0207655_1000609_pt1 | contig 43286 bp, 33 predicted proteins | sample KBSM44metaG_FD_184398 | JGI IMG/M metagenome (GOLD analysis project Ga0207655, IMG submission 184398) | Miscanthus rhizosphere microbial communities from Kellogg Biological Station, Michigan, USA - KBS M4-4 metaG (SPAdes) (version 2) | ecosystem: Host-associated > Plants > Roots > Rhizosphere >...
AACGTCATGTCATTATTGAATTTGCTGATTTAGAAACAGCACAAGCTTGTTATCATTCAGAAGAATACGCTAAAGCAAGGCTTGCTCGTCAAGATTGTGCCGATGTCATGATTAGTATTGTGGAAAGTTTAAACTCGCTGGATTTATAAAGACCAAAAATGAATGGATTAAAACAGATAAAAATACTTTTCATCACAATTTACTTAAACCCACACTCTTCACCATTAAACTGAATTTTAAAACGGTTCTTTAAATCAAAGAACCGTTTCGAAATACAGAACCCTTAGAACTTAAAGCTATAATCTATATTTAAACGAGTTTCATTGGCTGAGTGAAAGACCATATTGGTTGGCATATCATTTCGGTAATGAGAAAAACGTGCTCGCATACCTATGCCTTTTAACTTCCCTTCTGGGATTTTATAAGCTAAATCCAGCTCCATCGATTCTTCTTTAAAACGCTTATCGCCATAACTAAGTAAATCAATATCTTGCCCTTTGGCATAGCGGGTCATAAAACGCAGTCCATTGAAAGAAATATCAGCTAATTTTACATTTTTAAAATCATATTCATAACGCAGTGAATAGACTTTCTCGTCTTTATTGGAATAATCCGAGCTCATAAAATCAAGCACCACTGGACTTTCTGTTCCCGATAAAAATGGTAACCCGGTCGAACCAAAGGCCTGCATATAACCCAAAGACAGGGTATGGTTTTGATAATTTAAGCCAAATAATCCACTTAAATGCTGGTTATCTACATCACCGATTTTTTGTCTACCTGCCTCCTGACTATTGAAAAATCGTACATCGCTTAAAAAAGTTAACTGTTCATTTAAAGGCTGCTTACCATTGAATCCTAAAAATTGCTGTTGGTAGATATCGTGCAGTTCAGCCTGATAAGCACGGATTCGATATGCATCATTGAGTTGATAAGCGCCACCAAAACTATAGAAGTAATCTGTTGTTGCTGATTGATCAAAACGGCGATTGATATTGTCCGTACCAACATCACTATAATGAATCGAATCACGCTGTCGCACTTGGTCTACATAAAAACCTTCCAATTGTAACTTTGGAATTTCATTGGAAACAAACCGAGCACCTCGATAAGTTTGAGGGAACAAACGTGCAGGTGAAGAAAAAATCGTGGGCAATCGTGGAACCAAATCTCCCACAAAAAGCTCATTTTTCTTAAATTTTGCTTTGGCAGTCACCCCTATTTTCCCATAATAATCATCTCGTGAATTATCTGCATTTACAGGTAATAAGTTACTCCGTGCATAGTCATCGGCTCGATCTCCAATTAAGTTAAATCCAGCCATTGCCAATACATCAACACCAAAACCAACTGTTCCATCGGTATAGCCCGATTGACCATTAAAGATGATACCTTGTGCCCAATCGCGCGCAGCAGTATAAGGATATGGATCTTGTTTATAGTCTCGGTCAAAGTAAAAATTTCTAAGCGTTAGCTCTGCACTACTGTCTGTCACTAAATCGGCATGCGCCAGGGCACTAAATAATGGGCAAAAGTATACCCACACCCACAAAGATGTTTTTTTCATTTTTTATCTCAACCATTTAATTTTTAGAGGATTAAGTTGTTGTTTTAAGCGTATAGGCTGCTTCATTTTTATGTCGATAAAATGCATTACCTAACATTAAAATAAGTACAATTGCCAAAATAAATACCACCCCGTAATATGCATAAAGCGTGGCTGGCGCTATACCTTTATCTAAAAAAACGCCTGCAATTGTTGGTGATAAAATGGCACCAATACGTCCAAAACCGATGGCATAGCCTACGCCACGGCTACGAATATCGGCATCGTAAATTGTAGGTGAAATAGAATATAAACCAGCAATACAGCCATTAATCAGCGTTCCAAGTAATAGGCCAACAATCAATGCCACGCTCACTTGAGCTGAGACAGCCACGAATAAAAACACACATGCGGCAGTTAGTCCTAGAAATAGACTTAAGGCATAGAAGATTTTGATACGGGATGCCAGCAAACCAATAATTGCTGCACCAAAGATCCCGCCAATACTAATTAAAATACCTGTGGTAACCCCTTGTTCAGGCGACATTCCCATTGAAATTAAAATTTTCGGTGTCCAACTCATCACAAAATAGAAGCCAAACATTACGAGAAAGAAAGCACCCCATAGACACAATGTTTGAAAGCCCTGTTGTCCACCAAATAATTTAGCAAAATCTCCGCCACCCTTTGCATCACTTTTTGCATAATCAGGTAAGGCATCTAGATGAGTTAAGCCCATACGCTGTAATACTGAGTTCATTCGCCCTAACGCTTGTTGCGGTCTTTTTGCCAACAAATAATCTAAGGACTCAGGCAATAACCATATACTCACCAACAGCATTGCAATGGTTGTGATCCCACCTGCAAGGAAAATCGAGCGCCAGCCTAAATGTTCAATCAGTGTCAGTGACAATATCCCACCAAGTGTGGCACCAATCCCATATCCTGTAGACATTAAACTGACCGCAAAACTTCTCCAGCGCGTATTGGCATATTCACTGGCCAAAACATTGCTACTGGCAAGAATACCGCCAACCCCAATCCCTGTGACAAAACGAAGCATGGCCAACATGCTATGACTATTGACAAAAGCGCATGCCAGCATGCTGATTCCAGCGATCACCAAACAAATTAAGATCAGTAAACGGCGACCAATTTTATCGGCAAGTGGTGCCAGAAAAATCGAACCAGCAGCCATACCAAATAGACCAGCACTTAATAACAAACCGATTTGAGCACCAGAAAGCGACCAATCCGCTGAAACTGAAGGTGCAGTAAATGCCATGACCATGACATCAAAACCATCAATAATATTGAGGAAAACACAAATCAAAATCACAAACCATTGATAGCGGCTCATCTTATTTTGACTTATCTCACCAAGCACATCTCTTTCCATTTGTGTATCTCCCAATCTGGATAGGATATACACACGACATTGCTGTGCTGCGTCGTTGGGTGGTTATGCATATCCGTATCCATAATTACCTAGAGGAATAATTTAATTTTTAAAACTCGTTTTTGAACAAGAATATTTTTTTGGAGCGTCCTGCTCTATTTCATCTTGATTAATTGGATCTAAAAAATCAATAGTATTATTAAAAAATATTTACAGAGTTAGATTAAAACCCATCAAATACATGACTTAACTAAATATATTTAAATTAAAAGAATGAAACACGAATATACATATTTGAAAATTACACTAAAATGGATCCATTTAGTTCATTTAACCTCTTCTAAGTCAGTGACCTTATTGAGGATATTAAAAAAGCCCACCCCCTTATTTTTAAATATTTCAGTTTTCGCAACGTGATAGGTATTCAGCAAAAATACAAATTGGATCCAAAATATAAACAAAAGCACAAATAACCACATAATCTCGTAGAGATATTTTTTAAATAAAAACAGTAAAATACCGATAAACACAAAGCAAACGAGCCTAAATCAAAGACTTCAATGATCAAAAATGATCATTTTATCGATTGACCATTTACTAGTGTTGATATAAATTGGATCCAATAAGTGATAAGGAGTCATCACAAATGTTTATAAAAAATGCATGGTATGTTGCTTGCTATCCTGAAGATATCCAAGATAAGCCACTTGGTCGCACCATCTGTGGTGAAAAAATTGTTTTCTATCGCGGCAAAGAAAATAAAGTCGCTGCTGTTGAAGATTTTTGTCCACATCGTGGCGCCCCATTATCATTAGGCTATGTAGAAGATGGCAATTTAGTTTGTGGTTATCATGGTTTAGTCATGGGATGCGAGGGAAAAACCATTTCTATGCCAGCTCAACGTGTAAACGGTTTCCCCTGCAATAAAGCCTATGCAGCCATAGAAAAGTTTGGCTTTATTTGGGTTTGGCCTGGTGATCAAGCTTTGGCTGATGAGTCCAAACTTCCAACACTAGAATGGGCAGAACATCCTGAGTGGAGCTATGGCGGTGGTTTATTCCATATCCATTGTGATTATCGTTTGATGGTCGATAACCTTATGGATCTGACCCATGAAACCTATGTTCATTCGAGCAGTATTGGGCAAAAAGAAATTGATGAAGCCCTTCCTATCACCAAGGTCGATGGTGATCATGTCATTACTGAACGTTATATCGAAAATGTCATCGCTCCCCCATTTTGGCAAATGGCACTTCGTTGTAATAACTTAGCAGATGATGTTGCCGTAGATCGTTGGCAACGCTGCCACTTCGTTGCACCAAGTAACGTACACATTGAAGTGGGTGTCGCTCATGCTGGACATGGCGGATATCATGCCCCTAAAGATAAAAAAGTGTCATCGATTGTGGTTGATTTTATTAGCCCTGAAACAGAAACCTCGCATTGGTATTTTTGGGGAATGGCACGTAATTTCCAACAAGATAACCCGACCCTCACTGATCTCATTCGCGAAGGTCAAGGCAAAATCTTTACCGAAGATTTAGAAATGCTGGAACAACAGCAACAAAATATTTTACGAAATCCCCATCGCCAGTTACTGATGCTAAATATCGATGCTGGTGGCGTACAGTCACGTAAAGTGATTGATCGATTATTGGCACAAGAAAGTACGCTCACGCCTGAAACAACAAAACATAAGTTTCCAAATATTCGGGTGATTTAAAGGAGAATAAACATGGACGTTGTTATTAATAAAATTCATCGACTTACCCCATCAATTCGTGCCTTTGAATTGATTTCAAGTAATGGCTCTGCCCTTCCAAGCTTTGAGGCAGGTGCACATATTGATGTACATCTCAAAAATGGCTTAACACGCCAATACTCACTTTCAAACTGTTGTAGTGAAAAACATCGTTATGTGATTGGTGTTTTGCATGATGAGCATTCCAGGGGGGGGTCTCGTTGCATGCATACCGAGTATCGTGAAGGTGATCAATTACGTATTGGCGCACCACGTAACTTATTTGAAATCCATCCTCATACCCAAAAGGCAATCTTATTTGCAGGTGGTATCGGCATTACCCCGATTCTTTCAATGGCATATCGGCTTAAAGCTCAGCGGATCCCATTTGAATTGCATTATTTTGTACGTAGTCATGAAATGATTGCTTTCTATGGAAATTTAACCGAACACTTTGCAGGTCAGATTCATTTTCATATTCAAGGTCAACCAGAAACTCAATGTGATATGTCGTCCGTCTTGGAACAGAATTCATCCGATAGACATTTATATGTTTGTGGGCCAGCAGGTTTTATGGCATTTGTGATGGAGTCAGCTCAACACATGGGCTGGCAGACAGAGCAGCTACATCAAGAACACTTTGTCGCACAAAAGTCAGAGGCATCTAACAATGCTGCTTTTACCATTGAAATCAAAGGCAGTGACCGTCGAATCGAAGTACAGCCTCATCAAACAGCAACCCAAGCCTTAATTGAGAACGGTTTTGATGTCCCTATTTCTTGTGAACAAGGTATCTGCGGAACCTGTATCACGCGTGTGCTTGCAGGAATTCCAGATCACCGTGATGTATTTATGACTGACGAAGAACATGCATTAAATAACCAGTTTACCCCCTGCTGTTCCCGCGCAAAATCTACCAGTTTGCTGATTGAATTCTAATGAAAAACAGCCCTTTGATTCGATTAAAAGAGCTGCTGAGGGTCTGTTGATATTTCTTTTCGGTTTTATTGAGACAACACGTTTCTTAAGGTCTCGCCCAAAACCACAACACTACTATGTTCCCGCATCAATGTTTCAGCACGCCCAGCTTGTCTATGCATTAAAGCATCGTAAATTGAACAGTGTTGTAGATGGGCATAATGTAAGCGACGATATTCTGAAAGTGCTTGAGTTTGGTCATAGGTAATGGCTTGGGCCGAGGCCATGGGCAATTGATTGTTTTTGGCTAAGGCTTGGATCAATGCAACATTTTGCGCGCCTTGAATAATGGTATCGTGAAAAATCACATTAAAGTGATGGTAACGTTCCAGCTCATGATCACCAAACTCAGTTTTTCCATCAAAAAGTTTTTCAGTTTCGACAATGCAATTTTGTAGTGTTTTTTTCTGTTCTTCCGTCAAACCTTGTTCTGCAATGGTTTTAGCAGCCAGTCCTTCAAGGATGCCACGCACTTCAAGTGCATCATTGATCAGTTTTTCTGAAATTTCTCGAACCGTATAACCTCGAGTCGGATTTTTAATCAATAAACCTTCTTGCTCAAGCAAACGAAATGCCATACGCACAGGCTGTCTTGATACCCCAAGCAACTCAGCCGTTGGGATCTCTGCCACTCTGGCACCACCCTCTAGCTCCCCAGCAATAATCATTTTTCTAAGTTTAATTAAAACTTGTTGACCTGAAGACATTCACTGTCACACGCTATCAAAAATACTCTTTGATGCTAACAAGTTCATCTATAAAATGAAAACAAATTTTCGATTTGAATCTATTTGGTTTAAAGCTTCAAAAAAAGCCTGATCAGCTTTGTTGTATAAAAAAGAAAAAGAAAGCCACCTATATTTAATTAAGATTTAAAACCTTGCTCAAAATAGGTAACTTTCTATTTTTTAAAATTAATGACTAAGCAAGTCTGAACGACTCCCCTGCACCTCATTAAATGTTTTTATTTCATAAGGTAAACCCACATAGTTTTCAGCCAATGTGGTTAAACCCGCATGTGAATCTAAAATATAACTCAATTCAGCCTGCTTAATTTTATGATCAAACTCACTTTCCGTTTCAAAACGATGTAGTAAATGCGTCATCCACCATGAAAAGCGTTCTGCTTTCCACACACGTTTTAAGCATTTTTCAGAATATTCCTCGATGCCTTGTTCTGAACCATTGAGATAAAATTCAATTAAGGCATTTGACAAATAAGCGATATCAGATGCAGCTAAATTTAAACCTTTTGCTCCTGTCGGTGGAACGATATGTGCCGCATCTCCTGCTAAAAATAGTTTCCCAAATCGCATTGGTTCTGTCACAAAACTTCGTAAAGGTGCAATACTTTTTTCAATAGAAGTGCCTGTAACCAAATTTTTACGACTTTCGTCATCAAGGCGATTTTTTAACTCATCCCAAAATCGTTGGTCAGACCACTCATCGACATGATCCGTCACAGGAACTTGTAAATAATATCGGCTACGGGTTTTTGAACGCATACTACATAAAGCAAAACCACGTTCTGACTGTACATAGATCAATTCATCTGAAACAGGTGGAACATCTGCAAGTACACCTAACCAACCGAATGGATAAATCTTTTCAAAAGTTTTGATTTTATCTTGTGGCACGCTTGCACGACAGACCCCGTGATAACCATCACAGCCTGCAATAAAATCACATCTAAGCTGGTAAGATTGACCATTTTGCTGAAAGCTAACATACGGGTTTTGCTCAAAATCATGAATTTGCACATTCTCTGCTTCATAGTAAGTGCATAAACCTGCCGCTTCACGTGCATGCATTAAATCTTTTGTGACTTCCGTTTGTCCGTAAACCGTAACTTGCTTACCCTGAGTTAACTCAGATAAATCCACACGATGCTTTAGGCCATTGGTTAAAATTTCAATACCATCATGTGCTAAGCCAAACTTGTTTAGATTTTCATCCACACCCGCTTGCTTCAATAAATCAACCGATACTTGTTCAAGTATTCCTGCTCGAATACGTGCAGCTACATATTCAGCACTGCGTTGCTCAATGATCACGTGCGAGATACCTGCTTTAAACAACAGTTGTCCAAGCAGTAGCCCTGCTGGGCCTGAACCAATAATCGCCACTTGTGTGGTTAAATTTTCCATAACATTTTCTCCATATCCTGACCATTAAATTAATTTTTTTGATCTCTTTTTGATATGGTGAAAACTGAATAATCGCCGTATAGTGGCAACAATGACCGCATATCGGCCATAAAATTATAATCGGGAATGGATGAACGATGAGATACGATTTAATTGAGAACGAGGTTTCAGGTGAAACGATTAAGCAAGACGATTACATCGCTGGACTCGCCAAAGGACTAAGTTTGCTTGAAGCCTTTGGAGTTGATCGTCAAAAACTCAATTCGACTCAAATTGCAGAGCGCACAGGATTGAGCCGTACAGCGGCACGAAGATATTTACGAACTTTAAAATATTTAGGTTATTTAGAAACTGATGATCACTACTTTTGGTTAACTCACAAAGTGTTACGCTTATCGAGCTCCTATTTAAGCTCTGCACATCTGCCTAAAGTTGTGCAACCTATTCTCAACCTGTTAAGCGCACAAACCAGTCTGACTTTTTCGCTGGTGGTTTTAGATGAACATGAAGTTGTTCCGATTGCGCGAAGCTACTTACCTCAACATGATAATTTACGCCTCAGCCCGTATGGGATGCATTTGGGCAATCGTTTGCCTGCACATGCAACCTCAACAGGCAAAGTTTTATTGGCAGCATTAAATTTAGAAGAACAAAAACACTGGGTAAATAAATATAGTTTGAAACGCCTCACCGCTTATACCATTCAAGATGAAGTCCAGTTTTATCAAGTATTGGCAGAAATTCAAAAACAAGATTATTGTCTATCAAAAGAACAACATGAATTAGGGGTTATTGCCATTGCAGTCCCAGTATTAAATGCACAAGGCAAAGCCGTCGCTGCATTAAACTGTATTGCACAAACACATCGTGTCACTGAAGAACAGCTGATTCAGCAGGTTTTGCCTTTACTGAGAAATACAGCCTATGAGTTAAGGAGTATGGTTTAAAAATACGTTGAAGAAATTTTAATGGGAACCATAGTACTTAAAGGCTAATTTTTTTAAACGCATAATTTTTAACTTGTTCATGACAGCGCAAAACAATATAAATTTATAAAACATAAAGATCCATATTGATTTTTACCACCAGCTTAAAAGATAATAATTATTATTCGCATATTTATAAAAATCAATTTTATGATCCAATCTATTCTTATTCAGCCAATAGCAAATCGTGTACTCAACTCTATGACTTTGGTCAGTTATAAAAATACAAACAGATGCTGCAAAACACCTGTTTCTGCTAAAAGCTCTGCCAGCCAGCAACAAAGCCTGAACTGAATTTAATCTTTTTTTATTTGTAAATCATCAGTACCCATACTTGAACAATTAATAAGTTTCTCAACAGGCGTAATCACATCACTGTTATCGAATAGGTCATTTTTCATGTTGAAGAAAACTTCTCTCTACTTGGCGCTAGGCGTGTTGATCATGCAAATCTCAATACATACTTTTGCCGATAACAGCATTCGTATTGGAGAAACACAAAACATATCTTCCGCTATTTTAAATGAAAAAAGACCAATCCAGATCTATCTCCCTGCTACATATGGCAAATATCCCAAGCAAAAATATCCTGTGATTTATCTATTAGATAGCGAAACTAACTTTCATTATTTAACAGGAATTGTCGAGAAATTATCGAAGTCACCTTATCCCTCGATTCCTGAAATGGTCGTTGTGGGCATCGTCAATACAGATCGTGCTCGAGACTTAACCCCAACCAAGCAAAAGCCTGAAATTAATGAAGGACGTGTAATTGAAAGTGAAACTGGTGGAAATGTCGCATTTTTTAAATTTTTAGAATCTGAGCTCATGCCTGATATTGAGAAAAAATATAGTACGAATGGGTTAAATATATTGATTGGTCATTCTTTCGGAGGTATTACCGCACTCAATCATATGCTCAATGGTCAACAAAATATCCAAGCCTATATTGTCCATGACCCTAGTATTTGGTGGGATGATGAGATCATGTTGAAACGTTTTAAGGAAGCGAACAATCAAGATTTTCAGCATAAAACTTTATTTTTAACCCAAGTTGGTGCCAGTGAAAATACAGACAGTTTAGACAACCATTACAAGGGTATCAAAAAGTTCAATCAATATTTAAGTCAACAGCCTTTTACTCAACTGAACTATAAATATGTCCAGTACGAGGGTGAAGATCACGGTACTGTGCCAATGAAAGGTAATCTTGATGGTTTGCGTTATATTTTTGAAGGTATGCGAGTCAATATTAAAGCGATCCCAGAAAATCCCAATCTTATAAAACAACATTATGCTCAAGTAAGTCAAAATTTAGGTTTTGAGATACAACCCAGTGAGGCTTACTTAGATCGTGTTTTAGACTATTTAAAGCGTTCAAACAATCCAAAAGTGATACAACAATTTCAAGACTACATCCTTTCGATCTATCCTCAATGGCGTGTTAAAACATCATCATAAAAACGTATATGATTTAAATGTGCCGCATCGATGTGACTGCTTATTTAAAGTGTTCACATCGATGTGATTTTATTCTCTTTACACACTGTTGTTTGGGTATGAATTTCATACACGCAAAAATTAAATGCTTAAAGTATACAATTTTAAAGCCTTCAACCATCTACTCGCTTATTTTTACTTTAATTCAAGAGAGGGAGGACATAGGCCATCTTTAGGCTGTATTGGATTCCAGTAAAAGCTTCTTGCGATCTTTTCCTGGTCAAATAAAATTTTAAACTGACATGTTGTAATAGTGTCATTGCTACGGTCTGCAGCTGTGAAATGGAACAAATAATTCCATTCTCTAGCTCTCCAACCATCCTCATATTGAGGTCGGCCAATCAGTGCGTAAAGTTGATCTTTGGTCATTCCTGCTCTGACTTGATTCAAGTTCTGTACATTTGGGAATGTTCCCGCTTTTTTATTTAAAATGACATCATCCACCTTGTGCCATTTCGCTTGCTCGGTTTTACCCTCTTTAGAAATAATGGTTCCTGTGGCACAAGCACTCAATGTTACGGCAATTAAACTCAGTATCAATAAATTTTTCATATGTCGACTCTCGCATAAATTCTTTTTTCGTTAATTTGAATCCCAAAAATGGTAAGCTAAGACACTGTTTACATGGCTAAAATGCCTTAGCTTCCCTAAACTACCATTGGATCCCAGTACCTACAGTTCCCCCAAAATCACCACGCGAGTTACCACTTCCACTCACCTTAAACACCCATCGACCATTATCTGAAATTGATGACATCCCGATCGCATACCCACTTTCTCCACGGTAGGTCCCCCCACTGATTGCCATCATACTTTTGCCTGGAATATAAGCTTGAGGTAAACCTGCTGTTGCAAGTGCTTGCGCATTGCCTGCACTGGTTCTTTTCTCTAAATCATCTATGCGACCATTGGTGTCATAAAATACTTGCTCTAAACGATCACCTAGATTGGTAATTTTATTACCTAAATCAATATCAGCCTGATTAAGCGCACCTAAAGCATCACCCACATTATGATATGAGCCGTTATTTACATTGTAGGTTGGCGGAGTGAACTGACCATTTTCATATTTTGCGCCACCGCCTAAAGATGTTGTGATGTATTGGTTTGATGTATTGAGTTGTGAACCATTAACCGCATCTTTTGAGGTGCTGGATACTTCACCTGCTGCAACATTGGTGATTTTTTTATTCCCAGCATTTATTCCATTTTGATCTATTGCAACATCACCCACTTTGACTGTGTTTGCTATGACATTATCTGCAGTAACCGTATTTGCGGTAACTGTGTTAAATTTTACGTCATCCGCTGTTGCAACCTTATATTCCTTACCTCCTAGGCTATTGGTTGTTTCAGTGACCGTCATATTCTGCCCAGCAATAACTGTAGAATGTTGCCCAGCTTTTTGGTTGATTGAGCTAATCGCATCATTAATGTTGGTTGCACCTGTACCACCGATGTTGGTAATGGTATTACCATCTCCGCCTTGGAATGCACCATCCCCAATAATATTATGAATCTGGCTTCCATTCACCGCATCTTTACTGCTCTGAGCAATACTCCCCTCTGCAACATTGGTGACTTTATTGCCCGCAGCATCAATACCATTTTTAGTCACACTTGGCCCGCCAGAAATGCTAAGACCATCATTATTGATTACGGTATTGCCTGCGGTCACACTGTCAACCTGAATATCTTTGGCTAATTCGACACTGACATTATTGGCATTGTTACTGATATTAATATTGCCATCTTTGTTACTAAAATCGACCGTATCGCCTGATTTGACTGGATTACTATTGGTTCCATTGGTGGTCAAATTCCAACCTTGGTTTGCTGTTTGTATACGATCGCTCACCGCTTTAAGCTGATCTTCTGTTGCAGCTTGACCACTGACAAAGTTATTTGGATTAAATGTTTTATTGGTCAGCCCACCAATAGTCCCTGTTGCACCATTCACAGTTACAGGGTTTGCACCGCCCACAATAATTTGCGTTGGTCCCATTTGGGTTTGATAAATACCATTACTTAGATTGATACTGCCTGCACCGATCCAACTACTATTGCTTGCATCACTCACCAATGTGCCATCAACAGTACTGATATTCGATTTGGTAGCATCTTTCAGTTCGACTTTGCCATCGCTGATTTTGCTTTTACCAACCGTTAAGCTGCCTGCAGAAGTGAGATCAATATTTTTTGCTAACTCGACTTGTACTTTTCCAGCTGCAACCTTGGTACTGATATTACTGTCAGCGCCAATCACATCAACGCTTTCACCTAATTTCTTGTTTACTGTATTGCCGTCCTGTGCGGTTAAGGCAAAACCTGCATCATTCAGTCCAGTTTGGATTTCTTTAAGCTGTTCCTCTGTGGCTGCACGACCTGTGGTAGCAAAATCTTTACCTGATGTAGTCTTATTGGTTAAACCTTCTAGAGTGCCTTTATTAGCATCAAGTACAACTTGATTGACGGTATTTTTGACGCTGATCACACCAGAACCCACCACACTTTGAGTGCTACCATCTTGTACGGTAATACCATCTTTATTCAGCACAGTGGAGTCCGTTGCTGTACCCGCAGTGACGCTTTCAATATTCAGATCTTTATTTAAACTGAAATCAATGGTTGTCGTTCCATTACTATCATTTTTTGCACTGACATTTAAATTAGTTTCACCTGTTGCTAAGCCAACATCGACCGTATCTCCTGGTTTGACTTGCGTTGTCCCCAAAATAGCATCCGTTTTGACGTTCCAGCCTTTATTGGCATTCTGAGCAACATCACTGACTTGTTTTAACTGCTCTTCAGTCGCAGCTTGTTTTTGATTGTAATTTGCATTTGGATCCCAAGTGGTATTGCTTAAACCACTCACCCGTCCTGTTGAACCATTCACCGTAACTGGATTTGCACCACCTACAAGAATTTGTGTTGGGCCGACTTGGGTTTGATAAGTGCCATTACTGACATTGATATTTCCTGCACCTAACGTACTGCTATTGCTACCATCACTGACAATTGTACTATTCACCGTACTAATATTCGATTTGCCCGCATCTTTTAATTCAACTTGACCATCTGTAATTTTACTGGTACCGACTGTTAAGCTGCCTGCAGTACTCAGATCAATATTTTTGGCGAGCTCTATTTCAACCTTGCCACCTGCAACCTTGGTGGCAATATTGCTATCGGCACCAATAACCTCAATACTTTCACCCAATTTTTTGTTGATACTATTACCATCGCCAGCCGTTAAGCCAAAGCCCGCATCACTGAGCCCAGTTTGCATCTGTTTGAGCTGTTCTTCTGTGGCCGCGCGACCGACTGTAGCAAAGTCATTACTGGATGTGGTTGTATTGCTTAGGCCTGTAATTGTTCCTGTATTGCCGTTGACTGTTACTGGATTTCCACCTGTGGCAGGTCCAATCTTGACCACTGGCTCAAGCCCAAAGCTAATGCCATTATTGCCTGTGTTGGTAATTTTAATGTTGCCATCGGTTGCACTAAAATCAACATTTTCACCGAGACCAATCGTATCTTTTGCTGCACTGTCAGCATTTGCACTAATACTAAATCCTTTATCGATGATCTGTTTAATCTGGCTCCCATTTACCGCATCCATAGAGCTATCACTAATATCACCCAATGCAACATTGGTCACTTTATTGGTCCCCGCATTGATTCCTGCCACCGTCACACTTGGTGAATTCGGCACGGCACCGCCACTTGCGTTTACAAAAGTTAAGCCTTTGCTATCGATCACTGTACCACTCGCATTTACACTATCGAGCTGAATATCTTTAGCGAGTTTAATGGTTAGTTTATTGTCGATACTGTCTGCAACCACACCGATGTTATTGTCGGTTAAATTACTCGCCACAGATTCACCGCCGACAATACTCAAGCGTTGCCCCAATCTACGATCGACATTCACACCGGCATTGTCTCCAGCAAATGTAATTGGTGTTGCCAATTGATCCTCAGTTGCAGCGCGCCCAGATAAATAGTTACTTGGATCAAAAGTGGTATTGGTTAATCCTGTAATGGTGCCATTTTTGCCATTAATGGCAATGTTTGCCCCACCTGGAAGTCCGCCCACATTAACGATTTCTGCAAGTTTTAGATCGACATTTGCACCAGTGTGGCCAATGGCTAGATTGCCATCACTATTTGAAAAATCGACTGTATCTGTAGCTGCAATATTTGTAGTACCTGCACTGTCTTTATTGGTGGTTAAATTCCAACCTTTATTGGCATTTTCAGCCACCTCGTTGACTAACTTAAGCTGTTCTTCGGTCGCTGCACGCCCCGCTTTGGCAAAGTCTGATTCAGTTAAGGTTTTGTTGGTTAATCCAGTCAAGGTGCCCGTCGTACCACTTAATACAACATTATTGCTCGCATTGTTTAAGTTAATGCTACTGGCATTGGTGGTATTACTGTTTGTGCCCGCAGTGATCACTGTCTGAGTGGAGGTGCTGATATTGCTATTATTTGCGCTGTCTTTAATTTCCACTTGTCCATCTGTAATTTTGGAAGTTCCAACGCTTAAGCTTCCTTGAGCAGTCAGGTTGACATCTTTGGCCAGTTTTAATTGCAAAGTATCTGTACCATTACTTACCACCCCGAGATTGCCATCTGTGAGTACCCCTGTCGCTCCACCAGTAAGCTTTAATTGCTCACCCAATTTACGATCCACTTTTGCACCAGTGTCTCCTGCAAAGCTTAATGGCGTGTCTGCTAAATCGGTAATGGCTTGATTGGTTTGATATAATTGACTGCCATTGATTGCATCTGTACTTGAGCTACTGATACGCCCAGCAGCAACATTGACAATGGTTCGTTCAGCCCCAACATCCCCAACACTTACACTAGAAGATGCCGCGGGAGCTCCTGCAAAGTCATAAGTTTTGCCATTAATTATGGCTGATTTGGTTGCCACATAAGCTGCCGAAACTGAGTTATTTCCTAAAACCACAGCATTTTCATGTGATGCTGTTGCAGACTTACCCAATACAGTTGCGCCTTTAGCACTCACCGAAGCACTATTTCCAATCGCAATCGCATCTTCTTGAAGTGCATTGGTTCCTGTGCCCAGTGCAATTGAATTTAAAGCATTTGCATTGGATTGTTTTCCAAGCGCAATCGCATTGATTCCATTTGAAGTTGCATTATTGCCGATCGCAGTGGCATCTTTAGCACGACTTACACTGTTGACACCAAACGCTATCGCATTTTCACCCGCACTTTCTGCATTTTGCCCAATTGCCGTGGCTTTTGCTGCATAGCTTTTTGCTTGTGAACCAATTGCCAAACCGTCTTGGGCGGTACTATTTGCATCTGAACCCATTGCAGTTGAGTTCACACCTGAAGCTTTAGCATTATCTCCATAGGCCATACTGTCTTCAGCAGTTGCTGTGGCAAAGCGCCCTAAAGCAACACTCTGTGCACCATTTGCTTTAGACTGATAACCGATTGCCGTCGCATTATCCCCTTGAGACAGTGCTTGACGACCAATTGCGATCCCTTGATCTGCGGAATTAACTTCAGCGTCACTCCCTACAACGACCGCATAGTTTGACTTGGTGCCATCTGCCTCTGAACCATTACCAATGACAATACTATCTTCACCACGGCTTTCTGCGCTTTTACCCATCGCAATATTATTTGTACCTGAAGCAATCGAAGAATCACCGATTGAAATCGAGGAAACCCCCACTGAACCCGCGCCCGCACCAATCGCAACTGATCTTTCTCTTGCCACAATCACATTACTGCCTAAGGCAACACTGCCTGCAGCAAGTGAAGACGTACTGGCACTCGGGCCGATTGCTAAAGAATTATCTCCATTTGCCCCTGTATTATTTTTATTATTAATATCAGTGGTGTTTACAGAAAAGTATTGTGGCCCTGCTTCGGCAACAGCTGTTTTTAATTGCCCAAAATTCACCGCTGAGGACAAATCATTTTCATCGCCTTTTACGTTGCGAATAATGGTTCCATCTGTACCGACTAAATTCACAACCGATTTGTCTGAGTTATACAACACAGCATCAGGTACTATCCCACCAATCTGTCCCGAACCCAGTAAATCAAAAGCATCTTGAATCGTCGTTGGAAGTTTACTGGTATTGCCTGAAGGATCTTTAACATTGACTTGGATTAAAGGTAAAGTACCGCCACTTCCAATAGTTGCAGGATTACCATTTGCATCTGTTGCACCCATCACACGGATAATGTCATTTTGTAAGGCTTTAATCTGATTGACGGTTACCGCATCTTGCAAGTCAGCACCATCAGCAACATTGGTAATTCGACGTTGCTCATTTTTATTCCCGACCGAAACAATGTTAAAGCCTCCCACACCACCAGAGACATTGGTAATATAACTATTTCCGAGGGAGTTATTTTGCGCAATACTTCCAGAGCCTAATGCCACATCACTTTGCCCGGCTAAAGAATCTAAGCCTATTGCAACCCCAGATGTCCCTGTCACAATCGAGTCATAACCGAGTGCCACACCGCCTTGAGCAACACTTGCTCGTGTTCCAACTGCAACCCCTAAACTTTCAGTAAATGTTGCCGCACCGATCGCAACTGAGCTTTGTACGGTGGCGTTTCTGTCTTTATTGCTGCCAAAACCAATTGAAATATTTTGATTACCAGATAAATTGGTTCCCGCATCGCTACCTAAAGCAATATTGTAATCAGAACTTGACGAGTTGCCTGTTGAATTGCTACCCGCACCAACCCCTATAGCAATCGATTGGTTACCACTAATATTTTGTCCTGCGTTTGCTCCAACGGCGATATGTCCATTGCGGTCAAATGTACCTGAACCAATAGAACCTACTCCTGCTGCACTACCAATTGAAACACCATTAACCACACTAGATTTTGCGCCATCACCCAATGCAATTGAACTCGCACCTCCTGAAGTCGCTTGATTCCCGATTGCGACGCTCGCAGTTCCACTTGCAGACACTGAATTTCCGATCGCATTGGCATTTGTCGCAGCGGACGCTAAGGTTCCTATTGCATTGGCATTGGTTCCTACAGCACTTGCACCCTGACCAATCGCATTTGAATGGGTTCCAGTTGCTAAAGCAGCATCCCCAATCGCAATACTTGAAGGCCCACCTGCTAATGCAGAAGATCCCAATGCAACACTTTTATCGCCAACAGACATATTGGCGCCATTTTGCAAAGCTGTTAGGAACTGATTCACTTGCGTGGCAGAAACTGCAACCCCATTAATTTCAGTAATTGTACTGGGATCCGTTCCCATTGCAGTGACAGGAATACCATTGATTGCAATCAGTTGCGTATTGGACACGTTATACGTTGGGGTTAATGCTCTGGCTTGCCCACCATTTCCGATAGAGGTTGAATTGGCCCCAAGTGCGCCAGTTTCTTTACCAAAAGCAATAGAATAATCATTTAATGCATTGGCTGTATTTCCGACAGCAATACTGTTGAGTCCTGTAGCATTTGAGAGATGACCGATAGCAATTGATAATTCACCTTCGGATTTTGCCACTGGGCCAATAGCGAGAGAATTTAAGCCATTGGCTTGTGAGTCAACAAGAGATGAATTGGTGTGGAAGTATTTGATACCTTGACCACTTTGGAAAAGTAAATCATTCACTTGTCCACCAGTCACCGCATCTGTAGATCCAGCAGCAATGCTACCGTTGGCTAAATTTGTGATTTTGTCACCACCAAGATCTAAACCATTTGCAGTACTGGTCAATACGGTATTATTTGCAGTATCACCAATTTTTACCGAGTTAAACTCTGGATCATCCACTGTGGAAATTGAAATATCAGTACCCGCATTGGTCACGGCAATATTTTTACCATTCACAAAGTTCACGGTATCTGTAGCTTTTACAGCGCTAGACGTCCCGCCATTGCTTTGTATATTCCAAGTTTGATTCTTGAGTGAGTTCAAATCTGTCGCTGATGCCTTAGTACTTAATCCTGTGTTTACATCATTAACTTGATTATTCAAACTATTAAAATCGGACTGTGATACTTTCGTTGCCAAACCTGTATTTGAATCATTCACTTGATTATTCAAGCTATCAAAATCAAGCTGGGAAGCCTTAGTTGCCAAACCTGTTGAGGTATTATTGACTTGATCATCAAGGGTATTTAAATTATTTTTTGTTTGATTTAAATCAGTATTTACTGTTGTTAATGATACACCGTTTGCAATAACATCCCCTGTTACAGTTAAACTACCATTAACATTTAAACTCTCATTAATATCTTGTGCCAAAATGGCACTCGAGCTAACAGTAAATAATAAAAACATCGACCCCTTCACAATTTTATTAACTTTTGACTTTTTATTACCTTTTACAATTTCAGAAACTACAATCCAGCTTCCAATCGTAGTATTCCAGACCAATTTATACACTTTATTCATAATATATATACCTGCATTTATAATGGCGTTTTTAATTTATTAATTACTTTTCAAATAAAATGCACAATATATTTATATTTTTCCATACTGTTTACCAAACGATACATTTTGCTAACATCGAGAAAACAAATATACAACATCAAAAATAATAATATTTTATTTTCAACAACTTAAACAAAAACAACCAACAATATAGAAATCTTAAAAACACAAAAAAAATTGTTTATTTTTCTTAAATTTATTTTTTAAACAAATTAACTTTTAATAAAAAATTACCAATCAACAAAATCTCATTAAAAACAAATAAGCAATCCAAGCACACTAAGATGATTAAAATACCTCTTTACTTAAGCAAAATTTAATATTCCCTATATTTCTTATATTATTTAAATGAATAAAAAAACAATGAAATAATATATTTTAAATATCGATGTTTTACACAACCTCGATTGATATAGTATTTTCCATTTAACGTAAAAAATAAACTTTCTACTCATAATCAAATATAGATTAAATAATAAAGGTGGGGCCGTAAAATGATTGAATGGCTACAAGGTGAATTAAAACATAGTCCTGAAATCCTATTATTTTTATCCTTAGCAATAGGGTTTTGGATCGGTCAATTCCAATTTGGAAAGTTTCAATTTGGTGGTGTTGCAGGATCATTACTTGTCGCTGTTATTCTAAGTCTTATTGGCGTACCAATCGACAATGGTGTAAAAGCGATTCTTTTTGCTTTATTTATTTACGCAGTCGGTTTTGAAAGTGGCCCACAGTTTTTTAAATCGCTTGGACCACAATCTATTAAAGAAATTTTGCTGGCTATTTTCATGGCCGTATGTGGGCTCATTACAGTCTTAGTCATGGCAAAAATCTTTAATCTAGATAAAGGTTTAGCGGCGGGTCTGGCTGCAGGTGGAATGACCCAATCTGCAATTATTGGTACGGCGGGCGATGCGATTTCTCGTCTAGACTTACCGCTTGCAGAAATTCAGAAACTTCAAGCCAATGTTGCGATTGGATATGCCGTGACCTATATCTTTGGTTCTCTAGGCGCAATTATTGTCTGTGTGAATATCTTGCCAAAATTTATGGGCCGAGAAATTCATGATGATGCCTTAAAAGCACAAGCGGAACAGTTAAAAGGTGCATTTGAACTGGCACCTGGTCAAGAATTGGCTATGCCTGAAATTGTTGGTCGTATCTACAAAGTCAAACAAGCATCAGGACACACCATTGCCGAACTCGAAACACAAGTACCGAGCGTCACCATTGAACGATTAAAACGCAAAGATCAATTTATTGATGTTGCTGCTGAAATCACCTTACAAAAAGATGATGTTGTTCTGGTCGTTGGTCGCAGGGCGAGTATCGTTTCCATTGCCGAGTCTATTGGATCTGAGTTGCAATCCTCACAAGGCATGGAAATGATCATGGATACCACAGATGTCATATTACGAAACTCAAAATATGCCAATCGTACCCTTGGGGATATCAAAGCCAATACACCAGATTACTTAAAGCATGGCATTTATGTGCTTGGGATTAAACGTAACAGTGAAGCGCAAGCTTTAAGTGATGATACGGTCCTGCGTCAAGGCGATGTGGTCACCGTATATGGAACTAAAAGTGATCTTGAACGTTTAGTTAAAGAAGCGGGGAAAGCTCTACCTGAAAGCTTAAAAACAGACTGGATTTTCCACGGTGCAGGTTTAGTTGTTGGTTTAGTCATTGGTCTATTCGTTGTCCGTATTGGTGATGTTCCTTTAACCCTTGGTGCAGGTGGCGGTGCGCTGTTATCAGGTCTGTTATTTGGTTGGCTACGTAGCCGTAACCAAGTCCACGGCAATATGCCTTTAGCCGCTTCACAACTTCTCAAAGATTTAGGTCTTGCTGGTTTTGTTGCTGCTGTCGGTTTGCAATCAGGTTTACAGGCCATTCAAACCATTAAAGAAAGTGGTTTATCACTATTTATGATCGGGGTGGTGGTCACGCTGGTACCGCTAATTCTTTCAATGCTGTTTGCCCGTTATGTACTCCGTTATAACAATGTCGCAGTAATGGCAGGCGCATTAACTGGCTCACGCAGTGCAAATCCTGCTTTTGGTGGTGTACTCGACAAAGCTGGAAACTCAATTCCGACCGTCCCATTTGCAATTACCTATGCACTCGCAAATGTATTTTTAACCTTGCTTGGCCCTCTGATTGTCGGTTTAGCATAAATAATTTTATAAATTTCAAACTCATTCACTTCAAGATAATTAAGGAGACTTCCCATGGGGAACGTTGATTATTCAAAATACGCAAAACTGAGCCCATTTGAACTCAAAGATGAATTGATTGCTTTGGCACAAAGCCATACCGACCGTATGATGCTCAATGCGGGACGAGGAAATCCAAACTTTCTTGCAACTGTTCCACGCCGTGCCTTTTTCCAATTGGGTTTATTTTCTGCCACTGAATCAGAATTTTCTTTTTCCTATATGCCTGAAGGGCTTGGTGGATTTCCTCGTGCAGAAGGATTGCAATCACGCTTTGACCACTTCATCCTAGAAAATCGTGATAAGCCCGGTGTTGTTTTCCTGGGTAAAGCGATTTCTTATGTTCGTGACCAATTGGGACTTGATCCCGATGCATTCTTACTCGAAATGGTTGAAGGTATACTTGGCTGTAATTACCCTGTCCCAGATCGAATGCTAAGAGTCAGCGAAAAGATTATTAAAGAATACGTTTTACGTGAAATGGGCGTACAAGGTATGCCTAAAGAGGAACTCGATTTATTTGCAGTGGAAGGTGGAACCGCTGCAATGGCTTATATTTTTAATTCATTAAAAGAAAATAAAATTATTTCACATGGTGATCGTATTGCCATAGGTTCGCCTATTTTTACCCCTTATCTCGAAATTCCAAAACTCAACGATTATCAGCTTGAAGAAGTACTCATCAAGGCTGATCCTAATCTTGGTTGGCAATACCCTGAATCAGAATTACGTAAATTAGAAGATCCCTCAATTAAAGCATTTTTCTTGGTGAATCCAAGCAATCCACCTTCGGTTAAAATGAGTGATGAAGGTTTAGCGATTTTGGCTGATATTGTCAAAAAACGTCCTGACCTGATTATTTTAACAGATGATGTTTATGGCACATTTGCAGATAACTTTAAATCCTTGTTTGCAATTTGCCCTGACAATACCATTCTGGTTTATTCTTTCTCTAAATATTTCGGTGCGACTGGCTGGCGACTTGGGGTCATTGCCTTGAGTAATCATAATATTTTAGATAAAAAAATTGCAGCGCTTTCTAAAAAAGACAAGAAAGAACTCGAAGAACGTTACTCATCCCTCACCACAGATCCATCAAGTATTAAGTTTATTGATCGCCTAGTTGCCGATAGCCGTAATGTTGCTTTAAATCACACCGCAGGATTATCCACACCTCAACAAGTACAAATGGTTCTTTTTGCTTTATTTAATATGATGGATTCTCGTCAAAGCTATAAAAAAGCAGTGAAATCTGTGGTTCGAGAACGCGATGCTGCGCTTTATAGACAGCTTGGGGTTGAAGTCCCACAAGATCCGAATGCCGTTGATTACTATACCTTGGTCAATTTAGAAAATACCTCACGAAAACTATATGGTGATGCGTTTGCTGATTGGGTGATGAAAAATAAGAATCCAACGGAATTACTTTTCCGAGTTGCTGATGAAACAGGTGTCGTACTCCTTCCGGGTTCAGGTTTTGGTGTTCAACACCCTTCTGCACGCGCCTCGCTAGCCAACTTAAATGAATTCCAATATGCAGCAATCGGGACTTCATTACGAAAATTTGCTGAAGAAGCTTATCTGGAATATAAAAAAGTCAGCAAAAAGAATAAATAAGCATGAATAGCTTAAGTATCAGTTTTAAAAAAAGATCGCATTAATGCGATCTTTTTTGTTTGCGAATGACTAACCAAGTTAAGTTCTATTTACTTGTAGTTATCAAATCTCATCACAGTATTCAAACAGTCTTAATTCTGCACTTTACATTTTATTGCTTTTGCAGGAGTAATATTGGTCGCTGAAACTAATTGAGTTGAATCAAAACCTTCAGTTTCCTCTATAAATAAATGATAGTCTTTAATTTGAATCGTTGCCTGTCCTTCATATTGGCAATAACCTTTTTTAATATTGTCTGGTAACTTAAAAGTCTTTTTTGCTGCATCAAAGTTGCTAAAGCAAAACCAGACATCTCGTGTATCACCTTTTGGACGCGGAATGAGTGCAGCTGATGTTTTGTTGGGTTCAAAACAAATATCATCACCCATATAATCCAAATATTCAGGGTCTAAATTACGTGAAAATTTTCCAGTTAAAGTGGCTAATCCCTGATAATTTTTAAAACCAGACTCAGTGTTTTTGTATTTGAAGCTTTGTGCTTGTGCAAATACTGGCAATATCCCTAAGGCGATCACTAAAATTTTGTTCATCATCATCCTAATCCACATTTTATAAAGTGCTAAATTTGCAGTAATTTTACCCAATCTCAACAAATAAAAGAACCACTGATACATCTATGACAACAGCCTTTTACTCAACAGCTTGGCCTGTTCACTTTGTTGCATGGTCACTATAAGCTTTGGATAATCGTCAGTAAGAGGATGTTTTTCCTGATTTTAAGAGATTGGCGAAAAAATGATATGTGTGAAAAAGCAAGAACCGAATTCATTGCTTAACTTAGTTCTCAATGAAATATTGTTAAACTATTTTAGGACGAGACAAAAACAATGTGTTGAACCTATTTTCTGATTGTAAATTCAGTACGCATTGATCCAATTCACAATATTGTGATACTCGCCATCAATGAAGATTAAACCACAAATTAGTACAACTTATGCTCAGCTTTAAAGTTTGTAAAATCCAACCGATTTTCTAAAGAAATCAAAGGTTCCACCTCTCGTAATGAATTTATACAACGCTGTGTAAGATGAATATATTCATTTGTTCCATTTCGCTTCCATTCAATTTCTTGTTCTAGTAAATCACGAACGACTTTTGCAGGACTTCCAAGAGCGAGAACATTTGCGGGTATAACAGCCTTGGCTTTAACTGTGCTATTGGCACCAATAATGGTATTTTCACCAATTTCAGCTTCATCAAGAATGACACTATTCATGCCAACCAAAACATTTTTGCCAATCGTACAGCCATGTAAAATAGCAGCATGACCGATATGCCCATACTCTTCGATTAAGGTAATACTTTTCGGAAAGCCATGAATCACACAGTTATCTTGTACATTGGAATTTTTACAGACATGAATCTGTCCAAAATCAGCACGTAACGAAGCAAAAGGGCCGATATAAACGCCCTCTTCAAGAATAACATCACCAATTAATACAGCAGTTGGATGTACAAAGGCGTTAGGGTGTACGACTGGAATTACATTATCAATGGCATAACAAGGCATGTGAATAATCCATATTTTTCAAAGCCCAATTCATTTAAATAATTAAATGAACTAGTGGGTTTAAACACCCATTTCCTCAACTTTTAAACCACCAAATCGCTTATAAAACATAGGATGTAAAGGTGGCATAAAACCTTCTGATGTACGAGCAAACTGCATAAAGTACTCTTCCCCTGCAAAAACAACCAGTTGATAGAGGTTACTACTTAAGTTTCTCGCATTCAGTGACAACCAGTTTGAAGGTAATAATTCAAATGGTAAATTTGGGTCTTTTAATAAAATTCGGCGGAATTGATGAATTAGCAAAATACGGATTTGAAATGCTTGTGCGGCATCCATATCATCTGAATTTTCCACAAGATTTAAGAACTCTCGAAAATCTTGGATAAATTTTTCATAACGTGAATGTAACTCAAGAATTGGCCAATTAACTTCCACCATTCGTTTTACCGTTGGATAAGATTCTTGCCACAGTTGCAAAGTTTCAGCTTTAAAAATTACCACTTGATCTGTCATGTTCTGACTGAGCAATAAATTCTGTAATTTCAATTTATCGCAACTTGGATAAGCCATTACATTACTTGCGATACTGGCAAAACCCAGCCACTCCAACTCTTTCTTTAAAATTTGTTTATTATCAATATCCAATGAACTGAGTAAGACCAAATCCCAACTTTGATCCCATTCTTTATGATTAAAATTATAAATTTTAGTATCTGCGAGTGTAAAACCGTTGAGACTACTTTCAGTCACACGATAATAACTTGTACGACCAATTTTTTCAGACACTAACCAGCCATTTTGTACCAGTCTAAATACAGCAGTCCGTACCGAACGCTCATTGAGTCCAAAAACACTCATTAACTGAATCAAACTTGCAAGACTGATAATCCCACCGTGATGATGCACACAGTCACCAAAAACCGTCATGATCAGTGACGTTCCACTTAACATTTCTTTGGTAATAAAATCATCTATAGCAAGTTTTAATTTTGAATTCATAATGTTCGATAGGACCTTAATTTAACAATCTCAAATAACAACACTCAAATTAACCAAGGCTAAGCGTACTTGATGGATGTGTAACATGATTATTGTTGCGCAAATCAAATACACGCTGAGCCTTACCTTCTGAACGTGGCAATGCCCCTTCTGCCAAAATTTCAATGCTTACCGTAATTCCAACCATCGTTTTGATCTTAGTTTTGAGCTGAGTACACAGTTTTGCGTGTATTTCCTGAGGTATATCTTGACGCATTTCTGTACGGATGTGCAATCCATCTAGATGACCTTGTTTACAAATCTGAATCTCATAATTAGGAACCAATTCAGGGATTTGTAAAATTTGTTCTTCAATTTGAGATGGAAACACATTTACACCACGAATAATCATCATATCATCACTACGCCCAACAATTTTATCCATACGGCGCATTGTTCTTGCTGTGCCTGGCAATAAACGAGTCAAATCACGGGTTCGGTAACGAATGACAGGCATGCCTTCTTTGGTAATCGTGGTAAAAACTAATTCGCCCAATTCACCATCAGCCAGTACCTCTCCTGTTTCTGGATTGATAATTTCAGGATAAAAATGATCTTCCCAAATGGTCAAACCATCTTTAGTCTCCAGACACTCCATCGCCACACCGGGTCCCATCACTTCAGATAAGCCATAGATATCCAGAGCATCAATCCTTAAACGGTCTTCAATTTCTTTACGCATCTCATTGGTCCACGGTTCCGCGCCAAATATTCCGGTTTTAATGGAGCACTCTTTGGCAGTACCAAATCTTTTTTCCAATGCTTCAATAATATTTAAGCAATAGGATGGTGTCACCATAATTGCCGTGGGTTTAAAGTCATGTATCAATTGTACTTGCTTTTCAGTTTGACCACCTGACATAGGAATGACCGTTGCGCCTAAGCGCTCAACACCATAGTGCGCACCTAGACCACCAGTGAATAGTCCATAGCCATAAGACACTTGAATAATATCTTGATTACTTAAACCTGCAGCACGTAATGAACGCGCCACAACATCAGACCAAACTTGAATATCTTTTTGAGTATATCCCACGACAGTGGGTTGCCCCGTTGTACCTGACGAGGCATGTACTCTGACTATTTGCTGTTGTGGAACTGCAAACATGCCAAATGGATAATTTTCGCGTAAATCTTTTTTAGAGGTAAATGGAAATTTAGCTAGATCTGCTAAAGTTTTAAAATCATCAGGATGTATCCCAACTTCATCAAATTTCTGACGATAGACGGCACTATTTTGATAAGCATGATGTAATGTTTGTTTTATACGTTCGAATTGAACATTGCGTAATTCATCAACCGATGCTTTTTCTAAATGTTCCAATGTATTGTTATTCATATTGTTACTCCCTGAACAGCCATCCTTTGGCTGTTTCTTAAAATCCTTGGTTTGGTCTTGCAGTGGCTGTTATGCGTCAAAATTTTCCAAAATAAGCGCAACACCTTGCCCAACACCCACACACATCGTACATAGTGCATATTTTCCATTACGGCGTTTCAATTCTTTCATTGCCGTGATCACCAAACGTGTACCACTCATACCCAATGGATGACCTAAAGCAATTGCTCCGCCATTGGGATTGACACGTGCATCATCATCGTCCAGACCCAGTTCACGCATTACTGCAAGTGATTGTGCTGCAAATGCTTCATTCAGCTCAATGACATCCATTTGATCCAGACTTAAACCTGTCTGTTTCAGCAGTTTTTGTACTGCTGGTACTGGACCAATTCCCATATATTTTGCTTCAACGCCTGCACTCGCCATTGCAATAACTTTGGCAAGTGGTTTCAACTGATTTGCCGTTGCAAAAGCTTCACTGGTCAATAACACACAAGCGGCTCCATCATTTACCCCCGATGCATTTCCTGCTGTGACAGAACCATCTTGTTTGCGGAACGGCGCTTTTAATTTTGCCAAACTTTCCAGTGTGGTATCTGCGCGTGGATGTTCGTCTTCAGTTATACGTGTCAGATTTTTTTTACGATCGATTATTTCTACAGCACATATTTCTTCTGCAAACACGCCATTAAGTTGCGCAGTTGCCGTTTTTTTCTGACTATTGAAAGCAAATAAATCCTGATCTTCACGGCTAATCTGATACTTTTCAGCAACGTTTTCTGCGGTTTCAGGCATGCTGTCCACCCCAAAATTTGCTTTAAATTTTGGATTGATAAAGCGCCAACCAATAGTTGTATCATAAATACTTGGCGTTCGGCTAAAAGCGGTTTCTGGCTTGGACTGTACAAATGGCGCACGACTCATTGACTCAACACCACCTGCCAATACAAATTGTGCTTCACCTGACTTAATAGCACGTGCAGCCAAACCAATCGCATCTAATCCCGAAGCACATAAACGGTTTACCGTAATCGCAGGAACTGAGTCTGGTAGTCCCGCAAGTAATGATGCCATTCGAGCGACGTTACGATTATCCTCACCGGCTTGGTTGGCACAACCAAGGATAAGCTCATCTAACTGATCCCAAGCCAACCTAGGATGTTGTTGTTTTAAATATTGAATCGGCAAAGCAGCCAAATCATCTGTACGGATACTACTTAAAGCTCCTGCATAACGACCAATTGGAGTACGAATAGCATCACAAATAAACACTTGTTCCATTTTTTACTCCTTATCCTGCTTGTTTTAATTGTTGTGTTTGCTTTACGGGTAAAGCTGAAGCTGCAACTTTTTTTCTTAAATACAGACTTGGGCGATAGCGTTCTTCACCATAAACTTGATGTAAATTTTCTAAAATCATCAAAATCTGTTGTGCACCCATTTGCGTCATCCATTGGAATGGACCTTGCGGATAATTCACTCCAAATCTCATGGCAGCATCAATATCGTGTTCTGTCGCGACATCATGCAAAACCGCCTCGCAAGCTTCATTGACTAACATTGCAATGCTTCGCATTACATATAACCCAGGATGATCTTTTGTCCAAATTACATGAACACCAATTGCAGCAAAGAATTGTGTCATTTTATCTTGATCTGCTTGGCAACATGCTGGAGATACAGTCGCTGCAATTGCTTTAGCTTTGTTCCAATCCGCATGCCAATCCATCAGTACAACTTTTTGATGTGTATAAACAATATCGGCAGATTCGCCTTGCGTGAGTTGGAGATCAATATCATCAATTTGAATATAATTTTGTTGAGACACAACTTTGTTGATATTGAATGTCGTTTGATTTTTTAGGCGCTGAATAAAATCAGCTTGATTGGCCCATTCACCATGGATACTCACATTCATGTTCTGTGAGCTATCCTGAGTCATTTCAGGTAAGCGATACACTGGTGTTGGTTGTTCTTGATGATAATTATAGAAGCCTTGTTTATTTTTACGGCCTAAACAACCTGCATCTACCAATTGTTTTTGAATAAGAGAGGGGCGATAACCCGGCTCGTAAAAAAATTCCTGATAAACACTCTGTGTCACTGAAAAATTCACATCTTGACCAATTAAATCCGTCAATTCACATGGTCCCATCGCAAAGCGACCACATTCACGTAAAATGAAATCTAACTGTTCAGGTGTCGTCACATTTTCCTGTAAAGCGCGGAAAGCTTCAGCATAATACGGACGAGCTACGCGGTTCACAATAAAACCGGGCGTAGATTTGGCTAAAACAGGTACTTTGTTCCAAGTCTGCATCAGATTAAACAAAGCATCTGCATTCACTTTGGCAGTTTTTAAGCCTTGCACAATTTCAACAAGTTTCATTACCGGTGCAGGATTAAAAAAGTGTAATCCAATCACACGTTCAGGTTGTGGAATCACAGATGCTATTGCAGTTATTGAAATGGAGGAGGTATTAGAAGCAAAAATAGTCTGTTGTGAGCAAATCGCTGCAAGTTGTTGAAAAATGCTTTGTTTCACTTCTTTATTTTCCACCACAGCTTCAATAATTAATCCTGCTGCCGCAAGTTGCTGAATATCATCCACCACAGTTAAATTTGCCAATGTACTGTCCACAAGGGCCTGTGTTATTTTCCCAGCTTGTACACGTTTATTCAGTTGTACTGTCAGCCGTGCAAGTGATGCCTTGGCTGTATTGAGATCAAGGTCAAAGAGTAGCGTTTGATGACCATTCATCGCAGCCAGTTGGGCAATCCCGATGCCCATCGTTCCTGCACCAATAACAGCGACATTTGCTTGCTGTAAATTGAATTGTTGCATGATTAGCATCCTTTAAATTCAGGGCTACGTTTTTGCATAAATGCTTGTACGCCTTCTTTATAATCGCTGGAACGACCGGCTAAACGCTGTAAGTCACGCTCTAAAATCAATTGATCATCTAGGCTATTGTCAGCAGCAGCATGGATTGCTTTTTTAATTAAAGACAAGCCATAGGTGGGTTGTGTTGCCAAATGCTCAGCCAATTTTTCCGCTTCAGCTTTGAGTTGTTCATCTGCAACACTTTGCCAAATCATGCCCAGTTGCTCTGCCTTTTCAGCAGGAATTTTATCGCCCAGTATTGCCAAACCCATTGCCTGCGCGCGCCCAACCAAACGGGGTAAAAACCAAGTACCTCCTGAGTCAGGCACCAAACCTAAGCGACAAAAGGCTTGAATAAATGATGCAGATTTTGCGGCAAGAACAATGTCACAGGCCAAGGCAATATTTGCACCTGCTCCAGCCGCCACACCATTTACTGCACAAATCACGGGTTTCTGCATTTCTGTAATCAGTTTGATTAATGGGTTGTAATATTTTTCAATCGATACCCCCAAATCAGGTGCGTCTGCATTGGGATCAACCACTCGATCAGCTAAATCCTGCCCTGCACAAAAACCACGACCTTCGGCTGAAATCACCACCGCGCGAATATTTGAATCTTTGGCCCAGACCTTTAACGTTTGTGATACTTCATGATGCATCGTTTCATTAAAACTATTCAGTTGCTTTGGGCGATTAAAAGTTAAATAGCCAACTGCATTTTTTTCTTCAACAATTATGGTTTGGTAATCCATTACACACCTCTAAATTCTGGTTTTCTTTTTTCAAAAAATGCATCAATACCTTCCTTACGGTCTTGAGTTGCCGTAAGCCAGACAAAATGCTGACGTTCTTGCTTCAAGCCTTGGCTTAAAGTCACTTCATGGATGGATTTCAACGATTGTTTAATGACACGAATTGCCAATGGTGCTTGTTTGGCAATTTTTTCAGCCAGTTCAATTGCATATTGCACCGTCAGTGCGCTTGGGCAAATTTGGCTACTAATGCCATGTTGTAATGCAAGCGCTGCAGAAATACGTTCCCCTGTCATTGCCCAACGCATGGCCAATTGCTGCCCAACCAAACGTGCTAAACGCTGCGTACCACCTGCACCAGGCAACATACCCAAACCAATTTCGGGTAAAGCAAATTGTGCATTTTCACCAGTCAGCACAATATCGCCATGCAAGGCGAGCTCAAAGCCTGCACCAAAGGCAAAGCCATTGATCGCCATAATGATTGGTTTTGAAAACTCATCAATGTGTTTCCATAGTAGCGGACGTTGATCTTGCTGGATTGTCACCACATCAAGGGCTGCCAATTCTTTTAGATCAGCACCCGCTGCAAAACATGTTTCATTACCAGTAATCACAACGGTTTTAATACTTTGGTCCCGCTGTAAATCTTGCAGCACATCCACAAGTTGTTTTAAGGTGGCATTATTTAGCGCATTATGTTTTTCTGGACGATTTAACTCGATAAGCATCACGCCTGTTTTCACTAAACTGGTTTTTATGAAATCCATCTCTTTGCTCCAATGTTATTCCGTTTTATTCATCAAAACTCAAACGCACATTTGGAGTCGTTGGCAATGCTTGACAGCTGAGTACATAACCTTTTGCAAGTTCTTCAGGTTCAAGACTATAGTTAATTGCCATCTCGACCTTACCTTCAAGTACTTTGCATTTACAGGTTGCGCACACGCCACCTTTACATGCATAAGGTAAATCGGCACCGGCACGTAATGCAGCATCTAGAATACTGTCATCTTCTTTGGCGACTTCAATGATCAACTCGCGCCCATCCAGCACAATATTGACTTTTTCTTCATTACGATTGCCAATGTGCTGCGCTGTGGCTTTTTTCACAGCTCCAGTATTAAAACGTTCAGTATGAATTTTGCTGCGTTCAATGCCAAATTCAGGTAAAACCGTTTCGACAGCCTCCATCATTTCATTGGGACCACAGGCAAAACAATGATCAAATTCTGCATGAATCAGATTTGCTTTAAATAACAATTGCAGTTTTTCAGCATCAATCCGACCATTAAACAAAGCACTGTCATTCATTTCACGAGAGAAGACATTGATCAATTGAAAACGCTCTTTAAAACGATCTTTTAAATCCATGATTTGCTCAGCAAACATGGTTTGTTTCCAAGTACGATTGCCATAAATCAGAGTAAAACTGGCAGCTTGTTGCTGTAATAACACTGTTTTTATAATGGATAAAATTGGGGTAATTCCACTGCCTGCGGCAAATCCTAAGTAGTTCTTTCCTCCAGTTTTGGCAACTTTTTGAAAAAAAATCCCTTGCGGTGGCATTACTTCAAGTTGATCACCAGCTTTTAAATTGTCATTTGCCCAAGTTGAAAATTGACCTTGATCAATTTTTTTAATCGCGATACTCATATCTTCTTGAACATCACTACAAATCGAATAACAACGACGAATTTCACCACTTTCTGTTAAATGGCGAATGGTTAAATGTTGCCCCGGTTGATACTGAAAGTGCTGTTGCTGTTCTGGGGTAAGATCAAACGCAATACAAATCGCCTGCTCAGTTTGGGGCGTAATTGATTTTATGGTTAATGGTACAAATTGACTCATGTGAAAATCCCTCTTTCATTTTAACTTTTCAAACTGTTGAACAATGTTCAACTTAAATGCATTTGAAATAGTCAAATGGTTCTAAGCAGTCTTGGCATTGATATAAGGCTTTACATGCAGTAGAACTAAATTCGCTTAATAATTTGCTGTGTATGCTGTGGCAATGCGGACATTCAATCCCATCGGTTAATGCGACATGCGTACCACAACTGTGTGCCTCGCCTTTTGGAGGTGCGATACCATATTGTTTCAGCTTGTCTTTGCCATTTTGGCTCATCCAATCGGTGGTCCAAGCTTCAGATAAATCCACCACAACTTGAATCGGTGTGAAACCTTTTGCAGTAAACGCGTGTACGATTTCTTCTTTCAGCACGTCTGTTGCAGGGCAACCGCTATAGGTGGGTGTAAGTCGAACAACAATATTATTGTCCTGATTCAACTCCACCCCACGAATCATGCCTAAATCCACAACCGATAACACCGGAATTTCAGGATCAGAAATCTGTTGTAAAATATCCCAGCAATCATCGCTAAATTGTCGAATTAAATTCATGTGCTTCACTCCTTGTGAAAAGCTGAACTTACCAACTCATATTGGGATAAGTACGTTGCATATATTGCAATTCAGCCAAAACGAAACCTAAATGTTCGGTATGCAGGCCTTGTTTTGCACCACTACGATAAGCCCCTGTTTCAGGTAAACTAAGCTCAAAACGTTGCAGTTCAACTGTTACGACATCCAGCCATTGCGCTTTTAAAGGTTCAATATTTGGAATTAAGCCTTCAGTCACCAAGCCTTGTTCTTCGGTGGTTAAGACAAATAATTCTTTGCTAAAACGCCACAATTCGTTTAAACCTAATTGGGTTTTTGCATGTGCTTCGCTTGTTCCTAAACTTAAACGTTCCATCCAAGCGGTAGAAAAACGTAAGTGATATTTCACTTCACGTAATGATTTCAGCGCAAATGCAGCTAAGGCTTTGTGTTGGCTATGGCTTAATGCAGCAAATAACAAATGATGATAATGATCCATTAACCACTGGCGTACCATGGTTTGTGCAAAGTCACCATTGGGTTGTTCACATAACAATAAATTGCGATATTCACGTTCGTTACGGAAAAATGCCAATTGATCTTCGTCACGACCTAAACCTTCCTCTTCACCCGCAAGACTTAACAATGTTCTGGCTTGGCCTAGCAAATCCAAACCAATATTGGCTAATGCAATATCCAGCTCTAGCTCAGGCGCATGACCACACCATTCAGCCAAACGATGCGATAAAATCAGTTGGCTATCACCCAAATGCAATAGGAACTGTGAAAATACTGAATGACTCATCTTCATCCCCCTTACATATGCTCAATGCCATCTGGAATATGGTAAAACGTCGGATGACGATATACCTTGTCTAATGCTGGATCAAAAAATTCATTTTTTTCATTAGGTTGAGATGAAGTAATCCATTCAGATTTCACCACCCAAATACTGATCCCTTCATTGCGGCGGGTATAAACATCACGGGCATTCTGGAGTGCAATTTCTGCATCTGGCGCACGTAAACTACCCACATGACGATGGCTTAAACCTTGTTTACTTCGTACAAAAACTTCAAATAGCGACCAGTTATTTTTATTGTCCATCATACAATCCTTATTAAATTTGACTAAAACGCTGAACTAAGCAACTTTGGCAGCAGCTTGTTGTTGCTTTTTTTGTGCATAGACCACAGCGGTATCACGTACCCATTTGCCACCTTCCCACGCTTTACGGCGTGCTTCGATACGTTCGTGATTACATGGGCCTTTACCTGCAAGAATGTCAAAAAATTCGTCCCAATTAATTTCACCAGACTGGTAATGTCCTGTTGCTTCATTAAAACGTAAGTCAGGATCTGGCACAGTCAAACCCAGCTGTAAAACTTGAGGTACCGTGTTATCCACAAATTTTTGACGGAGTGCATCATTACTAAAGAGTTTAATTTTCCATTGCATGCTTTGCGCGCTGTTTGGAGAATTGTCATCACTCGGACCAAACATCATTTGTGCAGGCCACCAAAAACGATTCACTGCATCTTGTGCTAATTGTTTTTGCTCAGGTGTCCCATTTGCCAACTGCATCATGGCTTCAAAGCCTTGGCGTTGATGGAAACTTTCTTCTTTACATACACGCACCATGGCACGTGCATAGGGACCATAAGAGGTACGACATAACGCAACTTGATTGACAATTGCTGCACCATCAACCAACCAGCCAATGGCAGCAACATCGGCCCAAGTTAAGGTTGGATAATTAAAAATTGATGAATACTTCATCTGTCCAGCAATGAGTTTATCCATCATGTCATCACGATCGGCACCCAAGGTTTCAGCCGCACTATATAAATACAATGCATGCCCTGCTTCATCTTGAACTTTAGCAAGTAAAACAGCTTTACGTTTTAAGCTTGGTGCACGCGTGATCCAATTGCCCTCAGGTAACATTCCCACAACTTCTGAGTGTGCATGTTGTCCAATCTGACGAATTAAAGTTTTACGATATGCATCTGGCATCCAATCTTTAGGTTCAATCGAAATATCCTTTTCGAGAGATTGATCGAAATATTGTTGATGATTATTCATTGTGTCCTCACTTATCCCAAGTGTTATGCTATTCAAATTAAAACGATACAAATTAAAAATCAATACATATTTTTATGTATCATAATTATTTTAAAAATTATTTTTTCAAATAATTGTTTTAATTAAAATTATTTTTATTACATTTTTGAAATCACAATATTCAGCTAAAAAAATTTGACATTTTTAAATTTAAAAGACAAATTATGAGTCATTAAAAATAGAAAACCATCTAAAACGTATCACAAAAGGAGTTTGAGTAATGCTTGATTTAGATACGGCAATACCCCATACGGAACCCGATGAAATGACCACAAAATCAACCACGCAGCCTGCGATTAAAACATTAAGCTCTTTGGTTTATGGACAAGAATATATCGCTCAGCAAGACTTCCGTACTGTCTATCATGCGATAACAGGTGAAGCCATTTATCAAGTGAGTAGTCAAGGAATCAACACGCAAGCCATTGTTGATTATGCAAAACAAAAAGGTGCTGCACTTGCATCACTGACTTTTCATCAACGTGCCAATGCATTAAAACAAGTCGCTCAATATTTGCTGGAACGCAAAGAAAGCTATTATGAACTTGCCAAAGCAACAGGTTGTACCCGTAAAGATGCTTGGATTGATATCGAGGGTGGGATCGGAACTTTATTCGCCTATTCGAGTTTAGTTCGTCGTGAACTCAGCGATGAAACCGCCTTGGTTGAAGATGCTTGGATTCCGCTGTCTAAAAACGGTACCTTTGGTGCAAAGCATATTCTTAGCCCAAAGGCTGGTGTCGCTGTGCATATTGATGCTTTTAATTTTCCAATTTGGGGAATGTTAGAAAAAATTGCCCCTACATTATTGGCAGGTGTGCCATGTATCGTTAAACCGGCCACGGAAGGTGCAGAATTGACCCACGCTGTTGTCAAAGACATTTTGGCTAGCGGCATCTTAGCAGAAGGTGCATTACAGCTTATCTGCGGTCAAATTTATGATTTATTTGAACATTTAAACCCTCAAGACATAGTAACGTTTACAGGTTCTGCGTCCACTGGGCAAAAATTACGCGCAACAGCGCATTTAAATCATTATTCAATTCCATTTACCATGGAAGCAGATTCTGTTAATAGTGCTATTTTGACTCAACAGGCATCTACGGAAACAACCGATCTATTTGTACGAGAAGTCTTTCGTGAAATGACCACAAAAGCCGGGCAAAAATGTACTGCAATCCGTCGTGCCTTTGTTCCCCTAGAGTTACTTGAAACAGTACAAACACGGTTAATCACAAAATTAAAAAATGTGGTCGTGGGTAATCCTGAACGTGAAAATGTCACTATGGGGGCATTAGCCAGTGTAAAACAAAAACATGATGTGGCTGAAAAAGTAGAGCAACTCAATCAAGAGGCTGAAATTGTATTTGGTAGCCACCTTCGTCAAGATTTCACCATTCAAGCTGAAAATCCTGAACAAGGCGCGTTTTATCCACCGACGGTTTTAGTCTGTAAAAATCCAAGCCAAGCCACGACCATTCATCAAATAGAAGCTTTTGGTCCAGTTGTTACTTTAATGCCTTATGCAAACCTTCAAGAGCTGGCTGATTTAGTTGCACGGGGTGAAGGTAGTTTAGTTGCTTCTGTGGTGCGCAATGCGGATGAAAATGTAGAGCAGATCATTGCCAAAATTGCACCTTGGCATGGTCGTGTACATATCTTAGATAGTGAAAATGCCAAAGAAAGTACAGGTCATGGTTCGCCTCTTCCTTACTTAGTTCATGGCGGTCCAGGTCGTGCTGGTGGTGGTGAGGAATTAGGTGGTTTACGTGCGGTAAAACATTATATGCAACGTACAGCGATCCAAGGTTCACCCAAAGCCATGACACAAATTGGTCATAGTTGGACTATTGGTTCAGAGATTTTTGAAGATCGAGTTCATCCCTTTAAAAAATCATTTGATGAATTACGTATCGGTGAACGCCTATTGACTGCTCGCCGTACTGTGACAGAAGCTGATATTGTCAATTTTGCTGGCTTAAGTGGAGATCACTTCTATGCACATATGGACAAAATTGCTGCGGCTGACTCAATATTTGGTGATCGTGTTGCGCATGGCTATTTTATCGTATCCGCTGCTGCGGGGTTATTTGTAGATGCGGCACCAGGTCCAGTGATTGCAAACTATGGGATGGACAATTTACGTTTTGTAGAGCCTGTTAAAATCGGAGATACCATTCAAGTCGAATTAACCTGTAAACAAAAAACTCCGAAGCCTTTACAAGACCCAAGCCAAAAAGCCCACGGCGTTGTTGTTTGGGACATTAAAGTAAAAAACCAGCGTCATGAATTAGTTGCCACTTACGATATTTTAACCTTAGTCAATCGCGACTAATTAAATGTCTGTTTAAAACTAATTTTTATTGAATCAGCTCCCCTAAATTTCCAAAGTTAGCCTCAGTCATTGTGTGGCAATCAAGCTAGGCTTTAGGGGAGTTTTTTAAACATATCCTAGAATAAATTATCTCAGAATAAATACTGAACAGATGCAATTTCAGTTAGCGATCTCGGCATTAATAAATCACATTGTTGGTCGTGATGATGTATTTGCCTAAATAAAGATAAAATTCATGGAATTAAACACGACCAAAATAACTTTAGATGAGGTGATTGCTCACACGGATACAACGTTGATTGATAACACGACAGCACACATTACAGCTGAACCGATTGGATGACTGAGTGAAGATATAACTTATAAGGGTTTATATAAAACCTGATTCAACTTCGTCTGCAAAATCATATTTACCCAAATCAGTTTATTTGGGTTTTCTTGTTGCAAAAGACTGAATAAAAGACATTAAAAAGATACCAAAAATCATAATTTAATTAATTTTAGTATCGAATTACAAATAAAAAAACAAACCAATACTTCAACAATACTCACAATTATTTGATTTAAAATATTTTAATATCATTATTTAAAATTAAAAACATTACCAATCTAAATTAAAAAGATACCATTTTTATTTTATTTAAAAAATAATGTATCCATTTAAAAAATATTCAAGCATAATTATTCGATTGATTCATGATGAGTCAATACGACAAGGATTTTGTTTCAATCAAAAAACCAAGAATAGATTGAAGCATAAGTGAAATACAAAAAGGAAAAGCTATGGAAAACTCTCAAGCAGAATTGCACGGCTCGACGCTTGCACTTCCCACTTCATCGGCATCACGTACTCGCAAAATTGCAATAGCAACGATTGTTGGGACCACCATAGAGTGGTATGACTATTTTATTTATGCCGCTGTAGCAGGCTTAGTTTTTAATCAACTGTTTTTTAAACCCGCAGGTCCAGCCTTTGCCACCCTGTTGGTTTTTGCATCTGTAGGGATCAGTTTTATTTTTCGGCCTTTTGGCGCATTTATCGCAGGTTATTTTGGCGATAAGTTTGGACGTAAAACCGTTCTAGCCGCTACGTTAATCATGATGGGTGGAACCACAACCCTAATTGGCTTATTACCCACCTACGACAACGTAGGTATCATCGCGCCTATCATTTTAATTTTACTGCGTATTTTACAAGGAATTTCCGCAGGCGGTGAATGGGGCGGCGCTGTATTGATGGCCGTTGAACATGCACCCACCCACAAACGTGGATTATTCAGCTCATTCCCACAACTCGGTGTTCCACTTGGTTTATTACTGGCATCACTGGTTTTAGTGATCATGACTGGCTATGTTTCACCAGGAGAAGAGTTTTTAGCGTGGGGTTGGAGAATTCCATTTATATGCAGTATCTTCCTTTTTGCTTTAGGCTACTGGATTCGCCGTTCAGTTGAAGAAAGCCCTATTTTTGAGGAATTAAAACAGAAAGGCACCACACAAAAACCGATCCGTGAACTTTTTGGACAGTATAAAAAAGTCATTTTTAGTTCAGCATTATTGATAGCTGGTACAACTGCGCTGGGCTACATGACTGCTGGTGGCTTTATTCAAAGCTTTACCACCAATCCAAATGGTCTGAATTTAGAGCGTCCAATCATTTTGGCCTTGATCAGTATTTCTGCCGTTATTTGGACCTTCTTTACTTGGTTATCTGCAGTGCTTTCAGATAAATTTGGACGTAAACCAGTTTATATTTTCGGTTCATTGATTCAAATCATTACCGCTCTGGTGCTTTTCCCACTGATCAGTACAGGCAACTATAGCTACATCATGTCAGGCTTAGCCCTATTATCAATGGGTATTGGAATCACCTATGGTGTGCAAGCTGTCTTTTATTCTGAACTCTTCCCTGCTTCTATTCGCTTTTCGGGTATATCCATCACTTATGCGATTGGTTCAATCATTGGCGGTGCGTTCGCGCCATTAATTGCAGCAGCATTAATCGGCAAAGTAAACGGCATTTATTTAGTCAGTGCATATTTAACCGTGATGTCTGTGATTGCTTTTTTAGCGATTTGTATTTTTAAAGACCGTACAGGTATTGCTTTAGAACCTGATGCTGAAGAAACCCAAAAAAAATCACCTTTCATCTGGAAATAAACTTAAGTCAAGGATGCCTTATGTTATTCAATACACCATTTACAAAGATTTTTACTACGCTCATATTCATCAATACTTGTGCTTTTACACAACTAGCGTTAGCCAAAGATGAATGGAAATTAACTTTAAAAAATGCCTATATCGATCGCAATTTTGACCAAGAAAATGTCAAAGATTCGGGGAGTTGGTCACAAGGCGTATCATTATTTTATCATTCACAATTTTATGACACCCCTATTGAAATTTTAGAACATCCTCTGCAAATTGGCGTTGATGGTTCAATGCAATATGCGGTACGTCTAAGCAATGACAAACATGTCAATGATACCGTATTGCCTTTTGACCCAGTCAAACAAGAACAAGCAGCAGACTATTTAAAATATGGGGGTACACTTAAACTTAAATATGATCAGGCAGAATTGAGAGTGGGTGAGTTATGGCTCAATTTACCCATGACCGCAATCGACACAAGCCGTCAGCTTTTAACGACTTATCAAGGTGTGAACTTAAAATTTCCAATTCAGGAAAAACTTAAAGTCGAACTTGGTCATGTGTCGAAAAACTCTCCTCGCAATGAGGAGGATTTTTATAAATTTTCTTATACGCAGAAAGGTATAAAACATTATTCAGATGGATTGGATTACCTGAATTTATCTTATGATGTGAATAAAGATTTTAATATCAATTATTACTATGGGCATTTAGAAAATTTATATGATAAACACTATTTAGGTGTGGAGCATCGATACCCAATTGCTGACAATATCGCCTTACATTCAAAGTTACGATATTTTAATTCGCAAGATAATAGCAGTGCTTTAGACATTGATAGCCAAAATGTAGGTTTATTGGAAACATTGAAACTAAACAATCACACTTTAGGTGTCGGTTATCAACGAATTATTGGGGACGCCTACCCTTTGCCTGATGGTTTTTTACCTGAGCTTTATTTTATTAACTGGAATGTCACAGGCTTTTTTAAAGAAAATGAAAAATCATGGCATTTTGTTTATGGTTATGACTTTAAAGATTACATCCTCGGTTTAAACAGCATTGCAAAGTACGCGGTTGGACGAGATATTAAAATGAGCAATGGTGATAAAAATAAAGAGTCCGAGCTTGATGTTCTGACCACCTATAATTTTCAGCAACCTGCGCTAAAAGGACTGTCTTTACAGCACTTATTTACACGTTACCAGCAAGATTATGGGAGTGATTTTACAGAAAATCGTTTCTTTATCAATTATCAATACAAATTCTAATCGTATCGAAATCGCTTCAATTTATGTCTGATGAATTTCATCAGGCATGGATGAGGAAAAAAGGTTTATATCAACTGACTGTCGCTTAATATATGGCCATATTGTCTGACTAGGCCTAATTGTTTAAAATCACTAAAACTCGTTTTTTCATTTATGAAAATCGAAGAGCTTTGTATTACAAAAAAATTTTAAATTGTATTTCCACAAATATCTTTCGTACCTGTTGGATAAGTAAATTGGAATTGATTTTTATCTGTAATCAGTTCTACTGAATGGACCTTTCCAATATTAGGTGAAGTCGAATCTGTTCCATAGTAAGCCATTCCATTTGTAAAAGCTAAGCTATTAATCTTACTTGGATTTGCTGAAACATAACCCTTATTAACGCCATTATAAATGACACCAACCTGCTTTGTATCTTGGTTAACATATATACCAATTTTTTGATATCCATCAGTTGTACTTGTCAAAGGCAGCTCAATCATACCTGTTGCACCATCAACAGTACTCCCCACGCCAATTGTGACTTTATTTGGAGTGGTACTACCGAGTAAATGATTTGCATATAAAGCTACTATTTGACCTTTTCCATTATCGTAATAAGCATCAGCATAATTAGGATACATAAATATCTGTTCATTATTAGGAAGCAAGGTTGTGGGCACTTTAATCTTGTATTCATAAGCGAAGATTCCACTCTGTGGAACAGCACTACCATTACTTTGACCTGAAATTGCATTACCATTTGCTGCAATATACATCTGTTGAGAGTTCTCTGGAGTGACAGCTGTTGTAAATGATGTCTTTTGTCCAACTATACTGGGGAATTTCTGAAATCCTGAGAAAACTGCAGATATTTGAGCTTGTGTCGCATCAAAATTATAACTACAAGCACTCCACCCACTCATACTCATCAATCCAGTTGCTAATGCTATTGTTAATTTTTTCATTATCCATTCCTTGTTATTTTGAAAATAAAATATAGAACAGAAAATGAGTTTTATGAAATAAATCCGATAAAAATTTACCAACTATTCAATAAAAAACTTATCATTAAATGAACAAAATAAAGGATCAAAAATGAAAAAATTCCTACTTCTCACCCTCTTAATTAGTGGTGTAACTTGGGCTGAGCAACCAAAATCCAAATCATCATGTCAAATCCAAGTTCAACAATTAAAATTTGCTCGTTTAGTTGCTCTTAGTAGTCTTTGTGATAAAGATGAAAATTCAACTGACGGAAAAAGCTTAAGTGCTTTATTTTTAAAAAATCAAAAGACATGTAAGGTTTCCCGTGAACAGATTGATCCTACAGATGAACAGGTAATGAATGCTTATGATGAACTCATTGGTTTACCTATAGAACAGCAAAAAATACAATGCAGAACGGCAGATAAACAGATCAAAGTCCACTTTTAAAAACTTAAGACTTACTCGGTAAAACTGTTCCAGTGTGCTGAATTCTAGAACTGCATAGTGTATGATATTGATGCTTATAGAGAAACTTCAAGCAACTCATATAAGATGTATCATGTTAATTTTAGACAAACTACAATGTAATAATTCAAGCCATGGAAAGAAAGAAATACCAAGAAGAAAAACATTCTAAGTATATTTATTCAAGTAAAAGACGTATTCAGCGAAGAGTTCTGCAATTAGAAAAAACTACAGCAGAAGCAATTCATCATTATATTCAGTTCAGCTATCAAGATAGATGGTTTGAAAGCAACTTTGCATTCTTAAGTTGTTGGAAATTTTCTAAAGTAGATTTTGGTAAATCTGATACTTTTTGGTGTGATGCTATTTATTTTGAAGATTTTCATATAGAAAATAACAAAATATTTGTTTTTAGTGGACATGCTTGGATTAGTTTATTAAGTAATGTTGGTTCAGAATGGAAAGTTCCTGTTAAGGGGAGATTCTATATCAATTCGAAAGGGAAAATTTTAAAAAACTATACATTAATTTTTTACAACGGAAGTCAGGAATTAATTTTATCGAAAAAATAAAAAAAACCTTAACTTAGCCTCTATATATCATAATTGGCTCTATATACATAACTCTCTCAGAGGCCAAGCCCCATCTCATTCATTAAGCAAAAGTACTCGAAGTAATTCTTATAAAGTTGCCAATACAAAAAGCTATTCCTGTTTTCTTATGCGCATAAAGTTTTTAGAATCAACCAAGCTCCCGAATCAGGCTTTGGGTTATAGGTTTTATTATTCATTTTACTATTTTGAAAAACCACTTCTTCGTTTGTTTTAATAATTAATTCTTTATTTTTAAAAGTTTTTTTTGATCAATCAACTTCAACGTGCATTGTTGATTTTATCAAGTCCCCATCTTCATTTTTCATGGCTCTCATCCATGCTAATTTTTTCTGATTAGATATAGATTGAACTGAGTCCATATCAACTTGGACTGAATTTCCTTCTTTATTTTGAACTTCTACCCGGTCAGTTCCAAAACACAAATTTGAAATCAACAAACTAGAAATTAAAATTATTCTTTTCATGAGTCCCCCTAAATTATTGACGATAAGATACTAATAATTAACTCAAAAAGAAACCTCCTTAGGGAGGTTTAATTTATCCCAAAAAATCATATTAGCTCGATTCCGAATCCTTATTCCCAAGCTTTATATTTCATGTTTTAATCACAAAATTAAACGCTTATGGAAGATTAAGCCTACGACAATCTTCATAAATAATTTTGCATTGAGCCTCTGGGAAGCCATCATAACGACACGCCTCTAAAACTTTTTTTCGTCCTAAAGCTTTTCTACTTCCTGGGACTAACATTGGAACAACATCGCTTACTT
>Ga0207655_1000611_pt1 | contig 43237 bp, 46 predicted proteins | sample KBSM44metaG_FD_184398 | JGI IMG/M metagenome (GOLD analysis project Ga0207655, IMG submission 184398) | Miscanthus rhizosphere microbial communities from Kellogg Biological Station, Michigan, USA - KBS M4-4 metaG (SPAdes) (version 2) | ecosystem: Host-associated > Plants > Roots > Rhizosphere >...
TGCCGTTCAGTTAAGGCTTTTTTGTAGGAGCGAGCTTGCTCGCGAAGAACTCACAGGCGCCGCGTTCACTCAGGAAACACGCGTTATCGTTGACGTTTTTCGCGAGCAAGCTCGCTCCTACAGAAGTCGATGTACGCTTAACTGAACGGCATTAGGGCAAGCCCGCTCGCCACAGTTAGCCCGTCTGCCATAACAGCCCACATGCCACAACAGTCCGCTCGGCACTGAAGTGCGGTTCCCCCATGGGATCTTCATTGCCGGGAATAAGTTAACCGCCGAAGGTTTGTGAAGGCCGGCGCAATGTCGGGTCAAACGGGTTGATCCTGGGACCGATCGCCGCCGCTTCGCGTTTCAACAACTCCACCACCATCGGCAACCGGCTCGGCCCCAGGCGATCGCTGATGGTCGCCACGCTCAATGCCGCCACCGCATGCCCGTCCCGGTTGAGGATCGGTACCGCCAGCCCCGCCATGCCTTCCAGCACCCCGGTGTTGCGCGCCGCATAGCCCAGGTTGCGCACATTCTCCACCTCCGAACGCAACAGCACCTCGTCATACAGATGGAAATCCTTGAGCCGTGGCAAGTTGTAGCGGATCACCGTCTCGCGCTCTTCTTCCGGCAGGAATGCCAGGATGGCCAGGCTGCCCTGCCCCACGCCCAATGCCACGCGCCCGCCGATGTCGCCGGTGAAGGTGCGGATCGGGTACGGGCCCTCGCTGCGGTCCAGGCAGATCGCGTCAAAGCCGCTGCGCGCCAGCAAAAACAATGAGTCGCCCAAGGACGCGCTCAAGCGCAGCATGCTCGGGCGCACCAAGTCGCGCAGGTTGCCGGTCTTGCCCGCGTTCGCCGCCAGGGCGAAGAACTCCAGGCTCAGGCGATAACGTTTGCTGCGCGCGTCCTGTTCGACCATGCCTTCGTCCATCAGGCTGCGCAGCAGGCGGTGGGTGGTGGGCTGGGACAGGCCGACCTGTTGGGCGAGTTGGGTGACGCGCTCACCACCTTCCGGCACCTCACCCAGGGTACGCAGCAACGCGAACAGACGGGACACCCCGCCCGCCCCCACTTCCTTACTGTTGTTATTCCGCTCAGTGGAATCCATAACGCGCTATCTCATGAGTAATTCTGTTCAGTGAATAAATCTTAAAATAATTGCTCACCCAGTGAAATTCCATCTTCCGCCCATCCTAGTCTTCGTCCTAATCTGCGTCCACAGGGGCGAAATGAACAACAACCGGCAGCCGACTTGAGATCGAGCGCCAACGCACCCGCAACACTCTTTTCGCATCTGCCCAAAACAAAAAAAGCGCGTTTCGACGCGACTGAAAAAAAGGTGGAACGCAGACATGGCATTTCTCCAACTCAACGCCTTGAGCAAACGCTACGGCGCCGTCGACGCGGTGGTCGCCACTGACTTGGCGGTGGAAAAAGGCGAGTTCGTTTCCCTGCTCGGCCCCTCGGGCTGCGGCAAGACCACTACCTTGCAAATGATCGCCGGCTTCGTCGAGGTGAGCGGCGGCCAGATCCTGCTCGACGGCCGCGACATCACCCATGCCAAGCCCGCCAGCCGTGGCCTGGGCGTGGTGTTTCAGAGCTACGCGCTGTTCCCGCACATGAGCGTGCGCGACAACGTCGCCTTCGGCCTGAAGATGCGCAAGGTGCCGGGCAGCGAGATCGCCGCCAAGGTCAAGACCGTGCTGGAGCTGGTGCGCCTGGCCCCCCACGCCGACCGTTACCCACGGGAGTTATCCGGCGGCCAGCGCCAACGCGTGGCCCTGGCGCGCGCCCTGGTGATCGAGCCGCCGGTGTTGCTGCTGGATGAGCCGCTGTCCAACCTCGACGCCAACCTGCGCGAAGAGATGCAGTTTGAAATCCGCCGTATCCAGTGCGCGGTGGGCATCACCACCTTGATGGTCACTCACGACCAGGCCGAGGCGCTGTCCATCAGCGATCGTGTGGTGGTGATGCAAGCCGGGCGCGTGACCCAGATCGATGTGCCGTACACCCTGTACGAACACCCCCGCACGCGGTTTATCTCGGACTTCGTCGGCAAGGCCAACCTGCTGCCCGGCGACTATGACGAGCTCGGCACTGCGCAGGTCCGCCACGCCAAGGGCGACGGCGAGTTGGTGTTGAGCCTGCGCCCGGAAAAAATCCAGCTGGTGGACGCCGGCACCGGCCGCCTGCAAGGCCAGGTCGTCAACCGCTACTTCTTCGGCAGCCAGTGGCTGTACCGCCTCCAGACCGCGCTGGGCGAAATCACCGTGGTGCGTAGCAACGACGGCAGCGCGCCGTTGGGCCATGGCGCAACGGTCGGCCTGGATTGGCAGGCCGACCTGCTGCGGGTATTGGCGACGGATGAGGTGCACGCATGAGTCGGGGTTATTGGCTCTCGCTGCCGGCGCTGGTGCTGTTCGCCGGGCTGCTGATCCTGCCGTTGGGCCTGACGCTGGTGCTGTCGTTCAACGTGTTCGACTATCAGGTGGGTGTAAAGGCGGATGAATGGACCTTGGCCCATTACCTGTCGTTGTTCAGCGATGCGTACTTCTACGAGATCTTCTGGCGCACCTTCTGGATCAGCGCGTTGGTGACCTTGCTGTGCGTGGTGATTGGCGTGCCCGAGGCCTACATCCTCAGCCGCATGGGCACACCGTGGCGCTCGATCTTCCTGATTTTGATCCTCACGCCGCTGTTGATTTCGGTGGTGGTGCGGGCGTTCGGCTGGAGCCTGCTGCTCGGTGCCGACGGGCTGGTGAACCAGATGATCCAGGCGCTGGGCGGGCGCCCGGTGAAGCTGTTGTACACGCCGTTCGCGGTGATCATTGCGCTGGTGCACGTGATGCTGCCGTTCATGATCATTCCGGTGTGGACCTCGCTGCAAAAGCTCGACCCCTCGGCCGAACAGGCGGCGTTGTCGCTGGGCGCAAGCCAGGCCACGGTGATGCGTAAGATCGTGTTGCCACAGGTCATGCCCGGCGTGCTGTCCGGCACCTTGATTGTGTTCGGCCTGGCCGCCAGCTCCTTTGCGATCCCCGGCCTGCTCGGCGGACGCCGCCTGAAAATGGTCGCCACCGTGGTGTACGACCAGTACCTCTCGGAACTCAACTGGCCCATGGGCGCGACCATCGCGGTGGTGCTGTTGCTGGTCAATCTGCTGATCATGCTGAGCTGGAACCGCATGGTCGAAGGCCGCTACAAAAAGTCCCTGGGGGTTTAAGCGCATGTCCAGAAACGGTCCTTTGGCCCTCGGTTTCCACGGTTTGGTGGTGCTGTTCATGATGGCGCCGCTGGTGGTGGTGTGCCTGGTGGCTTTCACCCCGGAAAACACCTTGAGCCTGCCCACCTCGGGTTTCTCACTGCGCTGGTTTCGCGCCGTGTTCGAGCGGGCCGACTTTATCCAGGCGTTCTATAACAGCCTGATCCTGGCGTTTACCGCCGCGACCTTGGCGACACTGATCGCGGTGCCGGCAGCGTTGGCGATCAGTCGCTATCAGTTCCCGGGGCGCAACTTCTTCAGCACCTTGTTCCTGTCACCGATCATCATCCCGCACCTGGTACTGGGGGTGGCGATGCTGCGCCTGTTTGCGCTGATGGGGGTGAATGGCAGCTTCACCTGGCTGATGTTGGCGCACGTGGTGATCATCACGCCCTATGTGCTGCGCCTGGTATTGGCGGCGGCGGTCGGCATGGATCGCAGCGCCGAGCAGGCCGCCGAGTCCCTCGGCGCCGGGCGCATCACGCTGTTTCTCAGGGTGACGTTGCCGATGATTTTGCCCGGCGTGGCCGGTGGCTGGTTGCTGGCCTTCATCAACAGTTTCGATGAGGTGACCTTGTCGATCTTTGTCAGCTCGCCAGCCACGCAAACCCTGCCGGTGCGCATGTATGTGTACGCCACCGAGTCCATCGACCCGATGATGGCGGCGGTGTCGGCGCTGGTGATTGCGCTGACGGCGGCGACCATGATTCTGCTCGACCGGGTCTACGGCCTGGACCGCGTGCTGGTGGGGAAACATTGATGGCTCTGTTCAAACGATTGGCCGAGACCGCGCGCCCTGCCGTGGCCTTCACCCTCGACGGGCAACCGGCCACCGGCCTGCGCGGCGACACCCTGCTGACCGCCGTGCTGACCTGTGCCGAGCACCTGCGCGGCAGCGATTTCAGCGCCGAGCGCCGCGCCGGGTTTTGCCTGATGGGCGCCTGCCAGGACTGCTGGGTGCGCCTGGAGGATGGGCGGCGGGTACGCGCCTGCTCGACGTTGCTGGAAGAAGGCCAGGTGATCAGCCGTGATCCGGGGCGCCAGCTATGAAGCCGGTGGTGATTGTGGGCGCAGGCCCGGCGGGGATCAGCGCGGCGCGCACCCTGCTCGACCACGGCGTCAAACCTTGCCTGATCGATGAAAGCCTGCGCGGTGGCGGGCAGATCTATCGGCGCCAACCAGCGGGTTTCCAACGCTCAGCCAAGCAGGTCTACGGTTTTGACGCGCGCAAGGCAGACGCCGTGCACCGCACGATGGATGAGTTGGCCGGTTTGATCGACTATCGGCCCGAAACCCTGGTGTGGAATGCCGAGGACGGTCGCCTGGACACGCTCAAGAGCGGCCGTGCCGAGAGCCTCGAGTATTCGCGGATCATCGTCGCGACCGGCGCCACCGACCGTATCCTGCCTGTTTCGGGCTGGACCTTGCCCGGCGTCTACAGCCTGGGCGCCGCGCAAATCGCCTTGAAGTACCAGGGCTGCGCCATCGGCGAACGGGTGGCGTTTTGTGGCAGCGGGCCATTGCTCTATTTAGTGGCTTATCAATACGCCAAGGCCGGGGCCAAGGTGGTGGCGGTGCTCGACAGCGCGCCGTTCAGTGCGCAATGCCGTGCGTTGCCGGCGCTGCTCGGGCAACCGGCGACGTTGGCCAAGGGCTTGTATTACCGCGCCTGGCTGAGCGCCCACGGGGTTCCCGTGCATCAGGGCGTGACGCTCCAGCAGATCGAGGGCGAACAGCGGGTCAGCGGTATTCGTTGGGATAGGCAAGATTTGGCCTGTGACGCCGTGGCCTTCGCCCACGCCCTGCGCAGCGAAACCCAACTGGCGGATCTGCTCGGCTGTGAATTTGAATGGAATGCCTTGAACCGTGCCTGGTTGCCGCGCCGGGACAACGCTGGGCGCAGCAGCCTCGCAGGCGTGTACCTGGCAGGCGACGGTGCCGGGATCATGGGCGCGGATGCCGCACAGATGGCGGGCGAGCGGGCGGCGTTGGCGGTGTTGGAAGACGCAGGCGTGGCCATCGATCATCGCCGCCCCGCTGTGCTGGAGCAGCAATTGGCAGGCATCCAACGCTTTCGCCAGGGGTTGGAGACTGCGTTCCCCTTCCCTGAAGACTGGGCGGCGCAGGCACCGGATGAATTGATTGTGTGCCGCTGTGAAGAAGTCAGCGTCGGCGATGTACGCGCCGTGGTGGATGAAGGCCACTGGGAGATCAACCGGGTCAAAGCCCATTGCCGGGTTGGCATGGGCCGCTGCCAGGGCCGCATGTGCGGGCTGGCGGCAGCCGAGATCGTCGCTGAGCGCAGTGGCCGCGGGATTGAACACGTCGGCCGCTTACGTGGCCAGGCACCGATCAAGCCGCTGCCGTTTGGCGTGCAGGTGCAGCCATGATCGACGTCATCGTGTTGGGCGGCGGGATCGTCGGGGCTTCGGCGGCCTTGATGCTGGCGCACAAAGGCCAGCGCGTGGCCCTGGTAGAGCGGGACTTTTGTGGCTCGCATTCCAGTGGCGTGAATTACGGCGGCGTCAGGCGCCAGGGTCGGCCGTTGCATCAGTTGCCGCTGTCGCAGCGTGCCCACCAGCTGTGGGCCGACTTGCCGGGGTTGATCGGTATTGAGGGCGAATACGTGCGCTCCGGGCATCTGAAACTGGCGCGCAGTCATGCGGATTTCGCCGCGTTGCAGGCCTATGCCGAGCAAACCCGAGGTTTTGGCCTGGGCTTGCAGCTGCTCGATCACGCCGAACTGCGCGCACGTTTCCCTTGGGTCGGCGATATCGCAGTGGGGGCTTCACTGTGCCCCGAGGACGGGCACGCCAACCCGCGACTGGTGTCCCCCGCCTTCGCCCGTGCGGCGCAACGCCTGGGCGCATCGGTATACGAGCAGGCCGAAGTGATCCGCATCGAACATGACAGCCGCCATTTCCGCGTGCACTGCGCCAACGGCCTGCACCTGCAAGCCCCCTGGTTATTGAACTGCGCCGGCGCCTGGGCCGGCACCCTCGCCGCGCAATTTGGCGAGCCGGTGCCGATCATTTCGGCGCACCCGGCCATGTTGGTCACCGAACCGCTGCCGGTGGTGATGAACGTGAGCACCGGTGTCGAAGGCGGTGGGATTTATGCACGCCAGGTGGCCCGCGGCAATTGCATCCTTGGCGGCGGGCGCGGCTTTGCCCTTGGCCCCCGGCAGGCGCGCCCCGGGCAAGCGGCAGTGCTGGAAATCCTGCGCAATGCCGCCGAGCTGTACCCGTTCCTCAAGGGCGCCCAGGCGATTCGCACCTGGAGCGGCACCGAAGGTTACCTACCCGATCACGAGCCGGTGATCGGCCCCAGCAGCACCCAACCTGGCCTGCTCCACGGTTTCGGCTTTGCCGGCGCCGGGTTCCAGCTGGGCCCAGCGGTCGGTGAAGCCCTGGCAGAGATCGTCTGCGACGGGGCCAGCCGCCAACCCATCGAAGCGTTTTCCATCCGTCGTTTCCAAGCCTGAGAGGAAAAACATCCATGAACACTCGTATTGCGCTGTCCTGCTTGTCCCTCGCTCTGCTCGCCTCCACCGCCCATGCCGCGCCGACGCTGTACCTGGGCATGAACGGCGGCACCATGGAACGGGTGTACGCCGACAAGGTGCTGCCTGCGTTCGAGAAGGCCAACAACGTCAAGGTGGTGATCGTGCCCGGCACGTCGTCGGACATCCTCGCCAAGGTCCAGGCCAACAAAGACAACCCGCAGATGCACGTGATGTTCCTCGACGACGGCATCATGTACCGCGCCATCTCCATGGGCTTGTGCGACAAACTGGCAGCCAGCCCGACCCTGGAACAGATCCCGGCCAAGGCGAAGATCAAGGACCAGGCCGTGGCCGTGACGTTGGGCGTCACCGGCCTGGGCTACAACGCCAGGATGTTCAAGGAAAAAGGCTGGGCCGCCCCCACCTCATGGATGGACCTGGCCGACCCGCGCTTCAAGGACAAAGTGGTGTTCCAGTCCGTGGCCTCTTCCACTTTCGGCCTGCACGGTTTCCTCATGTTCAACCGCCTCCAGGGCGGCGACGAAACCAACGTGGAGCCCGGCTTCAAGGCCTGGCCAAAAACCGTTGGCCCCAACGTGCTGGAATATATCGCCAGCTCCGCGAAAATCTCCGAGATGGTGCAAACCGACGAAGCGGCGATCTTCCCCCTCACCCCAACCCAGGTGGCCACCCAGAAACTCCTCGGTGTGCCAATGGAATACGCGCAACCCAAGGAAGGCGCCGTGGTGCTGAACGTGGCCGAGTGCGTGATCGCGCGTAATGACCAACCGGAACTGGCACAGAAACTCGCCGCCTTTTTGCTGACCGCCGAGGCCCAGGCCCCGGCGCTGGAGGAAGGCGACCAGATCCCGTCGAACCCGTCCACCCCGACCACCGACAAGACCCGCGCGCGGGTAGAGGCGATGCAGGGGTATTTGCAGACGGCGATTTCGATCGATTGGGACCAGGTGAACCAGGCGCGGCCGGAGTGGAATGCGCGGTGGAGTCGGTCGATTGAGCGGTAGGCGGGTATAGCTTGCGCTCCCACGTTGTTGACGTGGGAGCCGCCGTTACCCTTCCCTGCCCGCCCTGGCCTTGAGTTTATTGCAGTAATTTTTGTAGATCGCTCTCGCGGTATTTCGTTGAATGCGGATTTCAAATAATTTTTGCCGCATTTCCCGGTGGCGTTCGGTATTGAGCAGAAGCAATCCCAGGAGTGGAAATACAACGCCCAGAGAAAACGCCACGGTATGCGGGCGGTATTGAATCGTTGGTATGACCAGCATCAGGCAGAAAGCGAAATAGCCCGCCAGGAGTCCAACTGCCCAGTTGAAGCCACGCACAATCATGAAATTGGAAAACCCGAAGAAAAACGTCAGCGACAGAAGCCCCCACCCCATCAATTCGGTTCTCAGTGACGGCTCGAGCTTGCGCAAATAGTGATCATCAACCAGCACGGTCACCATAGCGGTTGAGAAGATAGCCATGAATATCGTGCTCATGAACACTGGAAAGTTACGGCGGAGAAGACGGAGAGGTGACTCATTCACTCTGAAATCTCCTCGTACCAGCCCACAACTATCGTCGTGGCATTTCCAACGTGACCATGTTGATAACTTCCAGCCAGCCCCGAAATCCCGCCCAGAACATCGTTTAATGGTTCGTTGAAGCGTCGAACCCTGCGGCTTTCTACCCGTTCACGGGGGGTGAGGTGGGCCCAGGGGAAACCGTCCTTCAATACGCTGCTAGCCATTCCTTTACTCCTGAACTCACAAGAGCGCAGAGCGTAAAGAATCAATATCCGTCAAGAATGTAGGAAGGTTTCCTTTTTTAAGACAGGCACTTCCCGATCTGGTCTCAGCGCCTTGTAGTCAATCCTGGGAATGGGAAAGGTACCGCCGCAGAAAGCCGATGGCGGGCCGATCCGGTTCGGCTGGAATATTCGCGAGCACATCAACATTTGATCGTCCGTTCAAGCGGGAACTATCGGCAGCGCGCGTTTGTGCGCTGTCTTGCTGTACGCCCCTTCGACAATCGTCCTCACCCGCTCACTCACCGGCTCGCCCATCAGGTAGGCATCGATCTCTTCGTACGTGCAGCCATAGGCATGTTCATCCAGCTTGCCCGGTACGAGTTCTTCCAGGTCGGCAGTGGGCTGCTTGTGCACCAGGTTCGTCGGGGCCCCAAGGGCACTGGCCAACAGACGTACCTGGGTCTTGGTCAGGCCCGACAGCGGTGCCAGGTCACAGGCGCCGTCGCCGAATTTGGTGAAGAAGCCCATCAATGCCTCGGCGCCGTGGTCGGTGCCGACGACCAGGCCGTTGTGCAGGTTGGCCACGGCGTACTGGGCGATCATGCGGGTACGGGCCTTGACGTTGCCTTTGATGAAGTCGACATGCTCCGCACTGGCTTCAGTGGCGCTCAGGCTGGCCATCAGGCCGTCGACGCTGGCGGCGATGTCGAGGGTGTCGATCTGGTCCGGAGCGATGAAGTCCAGGGAGGCCTGGGCGTCGTGTTCGTCGGCCTGGCTCTTGTAGGGCAGGCGCATGGCGATAAAACGCGCGGCGTAGTCCTCGGCCCGCAGTTGCTCCACCGCCAACTGGCACAGGCGACCGGCGGTGAGCGAATCGACGCCGCCGCTGATGCCCAGTACCAGGGCCTTGCAGCCTGAGTGGCGCAAGGTGGTCTTGATGAAGTCGATGCGCCGTTGGATTTCCTTGGCTTCACCGCCCTTGACCAGTTGCCGATCGATATTCAGTTCCTGCGCGATACGTTCTTGCATGTCACACCTCCACCCTGCCCACGTTGAACACCTGTGCCGCGTACTGCAAAAACGAGGCGTCTTCGCAGACATTCTTGATCGGATCATCGGAGAATTTCACCACCGGTTCGCCGTGCACCCGTACCAGCTTCATGACGATACTCAGCGGCTCGACGCCCTCCACATCGCACGCCAGGCTGGTGCCCATGCCGAAACCGAACTTGGCCTTGCCACGCACGTGACGCAGGATCGGCAGGCATTTTTCGAAGTTCAGGCCGTCGGAGAACATCAGGTCCTTGGTCATCGGGTCGATGCCCAATGCTTTGTAGCGGGCCAGGACTTTGTCGGCCCAGGCGATGGGATCGCCGGAGTCCTGGCGCAAACCGTCGTACAACTTGGCGAAGTACAGGTCGAAGTCCTTGAGGAAAAAGTCGGTGCTGATGGTGTCGGTCAAGGCAATGCCCAGGCGGCCGCGGTATTCACGTACCCAGTTTTCCAGGCCGGCGTTCTGGCTTTCGCGCAAGCGCCCCAGTTGCTGGTGCACCATCATCCACTGGTGAGCCATGGTACCAATCAGCGGCAGGTCGAATTCGTAGGCCAGGTGCGCGTTGCTGGTGCCCACGAAGTGGCCGGGGAAGTCGCGGCGCATGATGTCCACCACTTCACGCTGGGCCTTGAATGACAGGCGCCGACGGGTGGAAAAGTCAGAGACGCGCAGGTCGGCCAGCTCGTCGCGGCTGAGGTGTTTCTCCAGCCAATCGAATTTCTGGTAGAGCTTGCGGGTGACGTCTTCCAGGGTCACGTCCGGGTACTTGTCGCGGTTGCGCAACTCACTGACCAGCGCCAGCACCGGCTGCTCGAACATGATGCAGTGCAGCATCGGGCCGACCACGCGGATATTCAGCTGGCCGTCGATTTCGCTGACGTGGATGTAGCGCAGGTTGAAGCGGAACAGGCCGAGGAAGCGTTCGTAGTCGGGGGTCAGGTATTCGCGAAAGCGTGGGTTGAACAGGAAGCGCAGCTCGCCTTCGCGCATTTGCAGGCCGGCCATTTTTTCAAGCTCGGCACGCAGTTCGGGGATCAGGTGACCGAGTTTTTCCCTGGAGCGCACGATGAAGTTGTATTCCACATCGACATTCGGGTGCTGGTGCAACACCGCCTGCATCATGGTGAAGGTGTAGTAGTCGGTGTCGAGCAAGCCCTGGATCACCGGGGCTTCGTAGTCGTAGGCACTTTCCATGGTGTGTCTCCTTAACGCGTGGCCATCGCGGCCAGTTCTTCGCGGGTGCTGCTGATCACAGCCCCGGCCTTGAGCAACTCATTGACGGCCTGCACGCTCCCCTCGTCGCTGATTCCTCGGCATGCCGGCAGGTGCAGGACCACCTCCAGGCCAGCCTTGAGCAGTTGCAGCGCAGTGGTCTTGACGCAGTAGTCCAGGGCCAGGCCGCCGACAATCACACGGACCACGCCTTGGGCCTTGAGGTATTCGATCACGCCCGTGGAGAGCTTGTCGTGCAGGTCGTGGTAGCAGGCGCCGTAAGGGTGCAGGTCGGGTTCGACGCCTTTCCAGATGAAGTAATCGTAGTCATATGGGGCGGGCAACTCGTCCAGCAGGGTGAAACCCTCGGTGCCCGGCACGCAGTGGCTGACCCAGGTGACATCGGCGTGCGCCAGGCCGGTGGGTTGCAGCATCTCGCTGGGTTGGGCAACCACCCAGGGGGCGTGCGGGCTGTGGGCATCTTTGCTGCCGATGCGGTGGCCGGCGAGGCTGGCCATGTAGTTGAGTTCGGCACCGATCTGGTCACCACCCGCCACCGGCAACTCGTTGGGGCACAGCGGCGTAAAGCTCTTCTGGGCGTCGACGTCGAATGAAGCGATGGCAGTTTTCGAGAGGGTCATGGCGGTTCTCCTGTGGCCTGGAAATAAAAGTACACGTCATGTACTTTCATTGCAAGAAACATTTGTTTATCTATTCTGGACTCAGTACATGACATATCTATTTGATCCGTTAGACTGTGCCCCACCGCTGTTTACAAGGACTCCACATGCCACTGAGCGCCTACCTCCACACCGTCGACCTCTGCGTGCTGTGCTACTGCCGCGCGGCGGGAGAATTAAAGCTGCTGCTGAATAAACGCGACGCCGAGCCGTTCGCCGGGCATTGGGCGCTGCCGGGCGTGGTGGTGAATGGTGGGGTGCAGGATCTGAGCCTCCAGGATGCCGTGGAACGCTTGCGCGCCAGCAGCAAGGTTGGCCTGGCGTTGGCCTGGAGCGAGCAAGTGGGCACGGTGGGCGATGCGTTTCGCGACCCGCGTTGCTGGTCGTCGTCCACTTATTACCTGGCGATCGTCGCCGATGAGGTGGCGCTGGGTGAGCATCAGGGCTGGTTTTCGCTGAAGGCGGTGGCCGATGGCAGCATCAAGTTGCCGTTCGATCACAACAGCATCGTCGCGGCCGTGCAGGAGCGGCTGTTGTCCAAGTCGCTGTACAGCAACTTGCCCTTGATGTTCCTGGGCCATGAGTTCAGCGCGCCGGAAGCGACGACGATCTTCTCGCTGGTGCTGGCGCGGCCAGTGTTGAAGACCAGTATTCGCCAGCGCTTGTTGAAGCTGACGGAGGCAGGGTACTTGCGCGAGACGGGACGCAAGAAGCAAGGCGAAGGCGGCAGGCCCCAGGCGACGGTGGAGAACCTGAGACCTGGGGAGGTTTATTTCTTTGATCGCAGTTTTGCTGACTAAGCACCCTTTTCAAGAACGATGACGTTCAAATGTGGGAGGGGGCAAGTCGAATCGTCGCACCGCCCCTCCCACATTATTTTGATTGGGGTATGGCTTCAGCTCATCCAGTTGCCGCCATCGACGTTATAGGTTTGCGCCACCACATAATCGGCCTCCTTCGACGCCAGGAAAATCGCCATCCCGGTCAAATCCTCGGCCGTCCCCATCCGCCCAAACGGCACCTCGGCCGCCACCTGCCGCTTCTTCTCGCCCGGCGCCAGCCCTTCATGCTTGGCGAACAATGCATCCACCCCGTCCCAATGCTCGCCATCCACCACTCCCGGCGCGATGGCGTTGACGTTGATGCCCTGCTTGATCAGGTTCAGCCCCGCCGATTGCGTGAGGCTGATCACCGCCGCCTTGGTCGCGCAGTAGATCGCCACCAGCGGCTCGCCACGACGCCCGGCCTGGCTGGCCATGTTGATGATCTTGCCGCCATGGCCCTGGCTGATCATCTGCCGTGCCGCCGCCTGCAACGTGAACAACGTGCCGGCAACGTTGATCGAGAACAGCCGCTCATAACTGTCGCGGGTGATATCGACGATGGGCGCCAGGTCGAACAGTGCGGCGTTGTTGACCAGGATATCCAGCTTGCCGGCCTGGGCCACCACGGCGGCAATTGCGCTGTCGATGGAAGCTTGGTCGGTGACGTCCATCGCCACCGCGTAAGCCTGGGGCCCGAGTTCGGCCGCTGTGGCCTGGGCGCGTTGCAGGTTGATATCGGCGATGGCCACGGTCGCGCCTTCGGCGATATAGGCCTGGGCAAAGGCGCGGCCGATGCCGCGCGCCGATCCGGTGATCAGCGCGCTCTTTCCTTCGAGTCGTTTCATGGGTTTGTCCGTCAACGTTATTTGGGATAGCCGGCGCGTTTCATCTCACGCTCGGTGGTGGACTGGGCCTGCTGCAATGCCTGATCGACCGACATGCCGCCGGTCAACGCCGCCGAAAGCAGCTTGCCGACGGAAGTGCCGATGGCCTGGAACTCGGGGATGGTCACGTACTGGATGCCCACGTACGGCACCGGCTGGGCCGAGGGATGCGCGGGATCGGCGTGCTTCATCATCTCCAGGGTGACCCGGGCGAACGGTGCGGCCTTCAGGTAGGCCGCGCTGTAGGTGGATTGGCGCGTGCCCGGCGGTACGTTGGCGAGACCCTCCTTGTCAGCCACCAACTGGATGTAGTCCTTGGAAGTGGCCCAGGTGATAAAGGTCTTGGCGGCATCCTTGTGCTTGGACGTGGCGGGGATCGCCAGGGACCAGGCATAGAGCCAGGAAGAGCCTTTGTCGGTGACTTCGGTGGGCGCGGCGACGAACCCTACGCTGTCGGCGACCTTGCTCTGGCTCTTGTCGGTGGTGAACGAGCCGGCGACGCTGGCATCCACCCAGATGGCGCATTTGCCACTGTTGAACAGTGCCAGGGTTTCGTTGAAGCCGTTGCTGGACACACCCGGCGGGCCGTATTGCTTGAGGGTGTTGACGTAGAAGTTGGCCGCCGCGGTCCACTCGGGGCTGGTCAATTCCGGCTTCCACTGCTCATCGAACCAGCGTGCGCCAAAGGCGTTGGCCATGGTGCTGAGCAGCGCGATGTTCTCGCCCCAGCCGGCCTTGCCGCGCAGGCACATCCCGTATTGGTCTTGGTCTTTAGCCGTGAGCCTGGCGGCGAACTCGCCGAGCTGGGTCCAGGTGGGGTGCGCGGGCATGCTCAGGCCGGCTTGCTTGAACAGGTCGGTGCGGTAATAAGTGACGGTGCTTTCGCCGTAGAACGGCAAGGCGTACAGGGTGTCGTTGACCGACAGGCCCTGGCGCACCGAGGGGAAGATGTCTTCGGCGTCGTAGTCGGCGGGCAGTTGGGTCAACGGCTCCAGCCAGTGCTTGGCGCCCCACAGCGGGGTTTCGTAGGTGCCGATGGTCAGCACGTCGAACTGCCCGCCCTGGGTGGCGATATCGGTGGTGAGGCGTTGACGCAGCACGTTTTCTTCCAGCACCACCCAGTTGAGCCGGATGTCTGGGTGCTGCTGCTCGAACACCTTGGACAGGCGTTGCATGCGGATCATGTCGCTGTTGTTGACCGTGGCGATGGTCACGGTGTCGGCGGCCTGGCTGGGCACGGCCAGTGCCAGGCCGGACAGCAGGAACAGTGCTTGCGGGAACGTGGCTTTGCAGGACTGGAGCATGGCGGTTTGCACCTGTTGTTTTTGTTGTCGAGGGCCGATTACAGCAGCTTGGCCAGGCCCTAACAAACCCATGGCGCATGCACGACTGATACTTTTTTAACCGCCGGCCCCGGATCAAAAAAGTATCAGCGCCGGACGAAACCAGAGGTAGCGCTGCCGTTGCCAACCCGCGTATTTTGAGGCGATTCCACAAGCAAAAGAGGCATCAGCATGCCCGTCGACCGCGCCGCCCTGTTCGAACACCGCCCTGCCGAGCTGGAAGTGATCCTGCCCGAACCTGAGCACGGCTTTCGCTGGTTCGAACATGACTACCCTTTTGAGCTGGCGCGCTGGAACCACCACCCCGAATTCGAAATCCACCTGATCCGCCAGGGCAGTGGCAAGCTGGTGGCGGGCGACTATATCGGGGCGTTCAGCGCCGGGCATGTGGCGCTGATCGGCCCGGACCTGCCCCACGACTGGATCGGCGAGCTGGCACCCGGCGAATACCTGAAGGGTCGCGATGTGGTGCTGCAATTCGACGGCGCCGCCCTCCTCGCCCTGCGCAAGACCCTGCCGGAGCTCGGCGACTTGCACACGCTGTTCGAACAGGCCCGGCGCGGCCTGGAGTTCAGCGGCGACACCGCCGCGCAGGCTGCACGCTTGCTCGAGGCCATCGGCAGCGCCCACGGCCTGCAACGCCTGATCCTGTTCCTGCAACTGCTCGACACCCTGAGGAACGCCCCGCCCCCCGAGGTGAAAGCCCTGGCCAGCGCCTGCTACGCACCAACCCTGGACGCGCGCAGCGCCGAGCGCATCAACAAGGCGTTCGACTACCTGATGCGTGAACTGACCGGCGACTTGCGCCTGTCGGTCATCGCGCAGCAACTGGAGATGAGCGAACCGGGCTTCTCACGCTTCTTCAAGCGCAACACCGGCCACGGGTTCATTGACCTGATGCGCAAGTTCCGCGTGCAGCGCGCCTGTCGCCTGTTGCTGCAAAGCGAGATGTCGGTGGCGGATATCTGCTTTGAGGTGGGCTACGCCAACCTGTCCAACTTCAACCGGCACTTTCGCATCGAGATGCACCAGACACCCAGCGAATACCGGCGCGAAACCGCCATGCACTTGTTCAATCGGATTGAAAAAATGACACCGCGTCATTTCTGATCAAAAGGTCGATTAATCGCGATTTTTTCCAGTCCATTCAAGCCATTGCGCAAAGTTGGTACGACCTGTGCGAGCGTGTGCGCAACGAACTTGGTCGCCAAGTTCGCCTCAACCCGAAGAATCGGGTTCAAACCGCGTACGAATAGGGATTTTCAATGCACTTGACCTCAAGGCGTCCTGCTTATTTTGGTGTTTCCCTGCTACTGGTTGCCGTTACGGGAGTACTCAGCCCGCCCATTTTGGCGCAGCAACCGCCCATCGATGACTCAGCACAGGGCGAAACCCTCAGCCCGGAAGCCAGCCCGGCGAAAAAAGGCGTGTACCTGTCGGACTGGTTTAACCAGGACCTGACCTTGATCGGCAGCAAGGACATCAGCTTCGGCCCCAAACCGCAGGACGATGTCTACCTGGAATACGAGTACTTCGGCCGCAAGGGCCCCTTCGAGTTGTACGGCTACATCGACGTGCCGAAGATCCTCGGCATCGGCAACAGTCACGACAAAGGCGCGTGGGACCATGGCTCGCCGGTGTTCATGGAGCACGAGCCGCGTATCTCCATCGATTACCTGGCCGGCCGCAGCCTGGCCATCGGCCCCTTCAAGGAATGGTACGTGGCCTTTGACTGGATCTACGACCACGGCAGCAACCAGGCCAACCGTGCCAACACCCTGTACAGCGGCCTCGGCACCGATATCGACACCCACTCGCGTGTCAACCTCTCGGCGAACTTCTACGGGCGTTACCAGTGGGAAAACTATGGCGCCAGCAATGAATATTCGTGGGACGGCTACCGTGCGCAGATGAAATACATCGTGCCCATCGACACGTTCGACAACGGTGCCTCGCTGACCTATATCGGTTTCACCAACTACGATTTCGGCTCGGACCTGCACAAGGACAACCCGGCCCGTACCGCCAACGCGCTGGTGGCAACCAACGTGCTGCTGTATTCATTCACCCATTTGCGCTTCACCCTGGTCGGCCGTTATTTTCATAACGGCGGCAACTGGGAGGATGGCAGCGAATTGAATTTCGGCGAAGGCAACTTCCGCGCACGCTCCGACGGCTGGGGTTACTACGCTGGCGTGGGCTACCAATTCTGATCAAGGAGTACTGGATGAAAGCGTTTACCCGTCTCACGCTGGCTATCGGCCTGACCCTGCTGCCCCACATGGTGCTGGCTGACACACCCACGCCGATCAAACCGAAAGTGATGCTGATCACCATGTTCGCCCCTGAGGCGCAAACCTGGATCGAGCGCCTGGAACTCAAGCAGGAGGTGCGCGTACCGGGCTTGTCCGCCGACTACCCAGTGATCCGCTGCAACACCCAGGACGTATGCCTGCTGGTCACCGGCATGGGCCAGACCAACGCCGCCGCGTCCACCCTGGCCCTGGCGTTGTCGCCCAAGTTCGACCTGCGCCACAGCTATTTCCTGATCGCCGGGATCGCCGGCATCAGCCCCAAGCACGGCACCCTCGGCACGGCCGCCTGGGCCCACTACCTGGTGGAATTCGGCACCCAGTGGGAGCTGGATTCGCGGGATGCACCCAAGGATTGGCCGACCGGGTATATCGGCATCAACACCAAGGGGCCCAACGAAAAGCCGCCACTGGACTACAAGACCGAAGTGTTCGAGCTGAACCCCAAGCTGCAGGCCAAGGCGTTCGCCCTGTCGCACAAGGTCGAACTCACGGAAAGCAAAGAGTCCGCCGCCTGGCGCAAACACTACCCCGCCGCCCCCGCCAACCAGCCGCCGCAAGTCACCCGTTGCGACACCCTGGCGGGCAATACCTGGTTCTCCGGCACGCGCCTGAGCGAACGCGCCGAGGTGTGGACCAAGCTGCTCACGGACAACAAAGGCGAATACTGCACCACCCAGCAGGAAGACAACTCCACCTATGAAGCGTTGCTACGCGCCAGCCGTGAAGGGTTAGTGGATATCCAGCGCCTGGCCGTCGTACGTGCCGGATCGGACTTCGACCGCCCGTACCCTGGCTACAGCGAAGTGGACAACCTGCTCAAATACGCCGACCAGGGAGGGTTCGTACCCGCGCTGGAAAACCTGTACCGCACGGGCAATCCGTTGGTACAGGCGATCCTGAAGAACTGGTCGGCATGGGAAAAAGGCGTTCCCGACGCCTAGTGCCGAGCGAAATGTGGGGCAGCGTCCATCGCCTTCTGTAGGAGCGAGGGGGACGCCTAGTTCTTGCTCGCGAAAAACTCACAGGCGCCGCGTTCATTCAGGAAGCGCGCGTTATCGTTGAGGTTTTTCGCGAGCAAGAACTAGGCGTCCCCCTCGCTCCTACAAAAAGGCCTTAACTGCCCCGATCGTGTCAGGGCAGCAAGATGATTTTGTCGGCGCTGCCTTGATTCACGTCCTCATAGCACTGCACGCCATCGGCCAGCGCCACTTCGCGCAGGCCAGTCGGCAATGGCAGTTGCCCTTCATCGAAAAAGCGTCCGAACTGCTCCAGCATCACCGCGCATTGCTCGCAGTTGTAGAGCAATGAATTGATGCCCACCACCGAGCCACCCTTGCGGTACAGGGCCAGGGCCGGCAGTTGTACGTGGCCGTCCACCGGTGCGGCAATGATCGCGATGCGGCCAAACGGAGCCAGGCCGGCCACGGCGGCTGGCAGCCAGAAACCGGTGGTGTCGAAGATCACATCGGCGCCGCCCTTGAACACCGCATGAACCTGCGCGCCCAGTTCTTCGGGCTTGCCCAACGCAATGGCGTCGAACCCTTGCCCCTGCAACACCTCGACCTGGTCAGCCTTGCGCACCGCCGCCAACACGTGGGCGCCGCGGATGTTCGCCAAGGCCAATGCCGCACTGCCCACAGCACCATTGGCGCCGATCACCAGCAACCGCGTGCCTTTGCCCACGCCACTGCGCTCCAGCGCATCCCAGGCCGTGGTGTACGGCACTCCCAGGCTGGCGGCCTGGGAAAAACTCAGGTGCGCAGGTTTATGCGCGACACCTTTGGCCGACACGGTGAGGTACTGGGCGTGGGAGCCGTCAGCGAAAAAGCCCAGGTCGCGGCCGGTACCCCAGACTTCCTGGCCCACCAGTGCCTGCGGACCTTGCACGACCACGCCGGCAAAGTCGCGGCCAGGTATGCGCGGCACTGTGGTGTAGGGGAAACGCCCGAGTACGTTCTTCACGTCGCTGGGGTTAAGGCCCGCGGCCTTGATCTGGACCAGCACCTCATCGGCGGCGGGCACCGGGGTGGCAACCTCGACGAAGCGCAGGGCGGTGAGGTCGCCGGTGGCGGAAAATTGCAGTGCATTCATGGCCAATATCCATCGAGGGGAAGAAAGGGATCAGGACAACCAACCGGCGACCAACTGCCGGCCCATGGGCCAGAGCTGCTCACCGAGCAGCATGCCCATCAGGCCCACCAGCGCGATGGCCGGCGGTGCGGGCGAACGAAAGTCCAGGGCGCCGTAGATCAAGCCGACGAACAGGCCGATAGCCAGGGAAATCAGATAGTTCATGGTGGTGAGTGCCTGATGGGTAGATGGGCCCAGTGTAGAGAGCCCATCGCTGAAGCATCGGCCAAGTGCTTCAGGATTTCGGCCAACCCTCAGCCGTTGTATTGCGACGGTGCCACACCGAGCTCGCGGCGGAACATGTCGCTGAAACTGCTCGGCGAATAGCCCAGGGAGCGCGCGATAGCACTCACCGACTGGCCCTGGATCAACTCAGCCACCGCCGTGGCCAGTTGCACCTGGCGACGCCATTCGGCGAAGCCCATGCCCAGGTGGTTCTGGAACAGTCGCGCCAGCGTCCGCACACTGGCGCCGGCCGCTTCGGCGTGTTGCTCGAAGGGAATCTCCAGGGACGGCGCCGCCATGACCGCCTGGCAGGCATTGATCAGCCGCCGGTCGACGCCCACCGGCATGGCGATGCGAATGGGCGAGCGGCGCGCACGTTGCAGCTCCAGCAAGGCCAGGCCGACCACCGCGTCGTAATAGCCTGCATCGCCAGTGTCCCCCTGCTCCACCAGCGTGACGATCAACTCGCGCAGCAACCCACCGACTTCGATGACCTGCACCTGGCTGTCCAGCGTCGTCGCCAAGGCTGGACGCAAGTAGATATTGCGCATTTGCAAATCCGAGACCACGCGGATGCCGTGCTCCACCCCCGGTGGCAACCACACCGCCCGCTGGGGCGGCACCACCAGCGCCTCCTGGGGTGTCTCGACCCACATCACGCCGCTCATGGCGTAGAGCAACTGGCCCCAGTCGTGGCTATGGGGCTCCACGTACAAACCGCGCGGGTAGGTGCGGGCCAGGGGCAGTACGGGGACGGCGTGGTCACTGAGGTCGGGGGGCGCGGCCTGGGCCATGGGAAACACATCGTTCAAGGGTGAGCCGCCATGGTAATGACCACCGCTCGACAATCCGAGTGAATTTTTGCGGCCCACGAGGATCACTTGCTTACACCTGAAGGTTTGATGGGCCCATGAATAACGCAAAACTGTTTGTGATCGACTACACCCTGCATGGCGAACCCAAGTCATTCATCATTCGCCTGGAACAGCTCGATGCCGCTCAAGCCTGGCATTGGGCGAGCTGTGACGCCGGCGTGGGGCGCATCGGTCGCTTTGCCCGTGAGCAAGTGAAGAAAACCAGCCAGGAGCAGGCCGAGAAATTCGGCATTGAAAACGTGCAATGGCGCCGCTCGGATGCGCGCGCCCAGGCTTGATCAAGGAGCGATACCCATGGATTCAACCCGGCAAGTCAACGGCAAGGCCCGGATTGACTACACCCAGGACACGCTGTTCGGGCCACTGGCCAAGCATGTCGAATGCCAAGTGAGTGTGCAGCAAAGGGCCGGATGGCTGGTGTTGAAGGTGTTCCAGCCACTGCCCGATGATCTACATGCCGCGCAAACCGTAGTGTTTGCATTGGAGAGGCGGCGCACCAGCGCCGTGGTGAAAGACAGCCACCGCCTGGCCGATCACAGCCTGCGCCTGGAACTGGAAACCCAATAGCCGAAATCGAACCGCTGAAGCGTGGGAGGAAGCAGGCCCCCTCCCACCGTCATAACTGCGCTCAGCCTTTGGCCGACTTGGCGCACTCACACCCCGTCGGCGCTGCACAGGGTTCGCCATGGGCATGGTGCTCGGCACAGCCCTGGCAGCAATAACCCTTACCGTCTTTCATTACTGCATCAGCCCCCAACACGCACTTGCAGTGTGGGCAGGCACAGGTTGCATCTGGCATGGTCAGACTCCTTCTTCATGGTCGTCCGGTGCGGCGAGCGCCAGCACCTTAAGCAGTGACTGCGGGCCGGCGCGGATGGTTCCAACCATCAATCGGTGCGGGTATTGCTGCGGTACATGAACACCAGCGCCAGGGCCAGGCAGGCCATGGCCACGATGCGGCTGCCCGACAATTCGATCGCCGGGTTGCCCAGCCAGCCGAAGTTATCGATCAACATACCCATGCCCAACTGCCCGACGATCACCGCGACAGTGGCGACCGCCGTGCCGACCACCGGTACCGCGCCGACCATGACCATCATGTACACCACGCCGAACAGCGCGCCGGTCAGTTGCCATTTCGGTACGTCCAGCAGGCTCAAGGCCTGGGCCGGCTCGAAGAAGAAAATCAACAGCGCAGTGGTCAATGCGCCCACCGCAAAGGTCAGCAGGCTGCTGCGCAATACCCCCACCGCCTGGCCCAGGCGACCATTGATCGCCGCCTGCACACTCAACACCGCACCCGCGGCAATCACCAGCACCAATAACAGAATCAGGTTCATTGCCTTACCCTCGTGCAATCAAAACAAGTGCCGCCACAATCAACGCCAAGGCGATCCAACGCTCGCCATTGACCCGCTTGCGCGCGGTGCCGAACCAACCGAAATGGTCAATCAGCACGCTCTTGCCGACCTGGCCCGACAGAATCGCGATCATCGTCATCGCGATACCGATATGCGGCGTGGCCAGGGTCAACACCACCACATACATCGGCCCCAGGAAGCCGCCGATCAACTGCCAACGCGGCAAGTCGGTCAACGCCGGGCCCTTTTGCGGGCCGCTGAACAACAGCAGCAAATACAGGATGGCCGAGCCGACGCCGAAGATGCTCAAGGTCGCCCACAAGTGGCCCACCTGCACACCCAACGGCCCGAGCAAACCGGCTTCCACGGACAAGCCCATGCCCGCCAGGATCACCAGTGGCAACAACAGCAACCTGAGCGCATTTTTTTTCGTGGTGGCCCGCGCCACACCCTCGATAGAACTGGCCTGCATACATCACCTGCGCTTTAACAAAAGATTGGATGGCGCGCATTATCCGGTGGCCGTGCTGTGCGATAAATGGGAGCATACGGACAACACCTTTGCGCATTACGCACAACACGGGGGCACGATGCAGGGTTTGAATGAATTGAGTTTCAAGGCGCTGCGCCTGTTCGTCGCGGTGCTGGACCATGGCAGCTTTTCTGAAGTGGCGCGTCGCGAAAGCCTGGCGCCCTCCTCCATTTCGCGGCAGATCCAATTGATGGAACAGGCCCTCGGCCAGCAGTTGCTCTACCGCCACACCCGCGCAGTGACCCCCACCGAGGCCGGGCGTCTGCTTGGACGGCATGCACGCGTGATGCTGGAGCAGTTGGAAGTCGCCAGCCAGGCCCTGCAGGAACAGGACAGCGAACCCAGCGGGCTGGTGCGGATCAACGCGCCGATGGTGTTCGGCCAGCGCCACCTGTCACCGTGGCTGGGGGCGTTATGCCGGCGCTACCCCAAGCTGCAACTGGATATCCAGCAAACCGACACCTACGTTGACCCGCTGCAAGATGGCACCGACTTGCTGTTCCGCATCGGCGTGCTCAACGACTCCAGCATGCAAGCGCGCATCTTCGCCCCCCAGCGCTTTCGCATCGCCGCCAGCCCCGCCTACCTGGTCCGGCACGGCACGCCCAGGCACCCGGACGAACTGCTCAATCACCAGTGCCTGGCCTATAAAGGCATCACCGGCCAGCAGCGCTGGTTCTTCCGCCGTGACCAGGGCGACTGGACGCCCTACAGCGTCAAGGGCCCGATCACCGGCAACCACGCCGACACCCTGACCCACGCCGCCGAACAGGGCCTGGGGCTGGTGGTGTTTCCTTCCTGGCTGATCGGCGAAAGCCTGCGGGCCGGAACCTTACAGGCGGTACTGACAGAGTACGAAGTGGCAACCACCCTGGAGCCCCAGCAGATTGCGGCGTTGTGGCCCGGGAGCCGGCGTTTGTCGCTGAAGGTGCGGACGGTGATCGATTACTTCGTGGAGTGTTTTGGGGCCGTGCCGTACTGGGATCGAGGGGAGGTACCGGTTGTGTAGACCGCCCGAGCTACCCAGCTGATTCAAAACAACCACTGCCCAAGTAACCACGCATTCGCCCCGCTGATCACCGCAAACAGAAACCATGCCAGCCACCGCGTCGGCAGCCGATTGACGAACGGCCCCATCAATTGCGGGTCGCCGGTCATGCGGATCAGCGGGTACAGCGCAAACGGCAATTGCAGGCTGAGCACCACCTGGCTGAGGATCAGCAGCTTGCCAATCGCGTCATCGCCCATCAGCCACACGCCAAGGAACGCCGGGATCAGCGCCAGCCCACGGGTGATCAGGCGGCGTTGCCAGCACGGAATACGCAGGTTGAGGTAACCCTCCATGATCACCTGGCCGGCGATGGTGCCGGTAAAGGTCGAACTCTGCCCGGACGCCAGCAAGGCGACCCCAAAGAGGATGCTGGCAAAGGCGCCGCCCACCAGCGGGTCAAGCAGGTGGTAGGCGTCCTGGATTTCCACCACATCGGTATGACCGGTCTTGTAGAAGGCAGCGGCGGCGAGTATCAGGATCGCGGCATTGACCAGCAACGCCAGGGCCAGGGAGCCGATGGTATCGATGCGTGCCAGTTTGACCGCGTCCTGTTTGCTGGCGAGGTCCTTGCCGATCAGGCGGGTTTGCACGATCGAGGTATGCAGGTAAAGGTTATGGGGCATCACCGTGGCGCCGAGGATCCCAATAGCCAGGTACAGCGGTGCGGCATCGCTGATGACCGACAGTGACGGGGTGAAGCCGCTGAGCACGTCCGGCCAATAGGGTTTGATCAGCACCAGCTCGATAAAGAAGCACACGCCGATGGTCGCCACCAGCGCCAGCATGATCGCTTCCAGGCGGCGGAACCCACGGTTTTGCAGGGCCAGGATCAGCAGTGTGTCGAATGCGGTGATGACAATGCCGGTGGTCAGGGACACGCCGAGCAGCAGGTGGAACGCCAGGGCGCAGCCGAGTACTTCGGCGAGGTCGGTGGCAATGATGGAGATTTCCGCCAGTGCCCACTGGGTGCGTGCAGAGCGCGGGCTGTAGCGCTCGCGGCACAGTTGCGCCAGGTCCTTGCCGGTGGCGATACCCAGGCGCGAGCACAAGCACTGCACCGCCATGCCTGCCAGGCTGGCCAGCAGCACCACAAACAGCAGGTTGTAGCCGTAGCGTGAACCGGCCTCGATGGCCGTGGCCCAGTTGCCTGGGTCCATGTAGCCGATGGAGATCAGCAAGCCGGGGCCGGCGAACATCAGCACCCGTTTGAAAAACGAGGCCTTGGGGTCAACGATGACAGAGCCGGCAACTTCCGGCGGGCAGAACGGGGCGGTAGCGACTTTCGGCAGACTGAATTTCACGCGGTATCCCAGGCAAACACACAAGACAGAGGCGCAGCTTATCAGTCGGACGCGACCGTGCGCATTACCGTCTCCCGAGGCAAATCGAATGCCTCGACCACCTGCACCACCAGGTCCATCTCCTGATTCAGCGCCTCGCGCTCCATGCGTTGGCGAATCACGCCGATCACCAGCACCGCCAAGGTGGTAATGGAGTACGCCGGGCCGGAGAACGCACGCACACCGCTTACCACCAGCATCGCCGCCGCCAGCGCCTGGCCCACTACCGGAATCGCCGAGGTCGCCCCCCGGCGCAGGATAAACCCGGTCAGCCCCGCCAAGGCGGTGCCGCTGAGGGCCGTGGCGGCCGAACGGCCGACATCGAAACGATTGAACAGCCCCTGTTCCTTTTGCGCGGCGGCCTGGAGTTCGGCGTCGAATACCTGCCGGTCGGCGTTGCTGAGTTTGTGCTTGTACTGCTCGATCAGTTTTTCCGCGACCTGGGCTTCAATGTCGGCCAATGCAACGGTGTCCACTGGATCATCGAACGTGATCCCCAACCGCTGCGCCACGTCCTCGGCAATCTGGCGATAACTCACGCCATGGCCACGGGCTAGGTTCATAAAGCTGTCACCGCCCATGCGCTGTAGCTCGATCGCCAGCTTCAACGGCTCGCGCACGCTGGCGTCAATTGAGGCGCTGCGTTTTTGCGCCATCAACTCGGCGAGGAATTTCAGCTCTTCCGCGCGTGCCTGTACCAACGCCGGAAACAGGTCCACGTCTTCCTCGGCAAAGCGCACCTGCGCACTGCGCTGGTCGGCGCGGATCATGCCGCGCCGCTCCTGCAACAGGTCGGTGTACTGCACCACCGTACGCAACTGCGGCCAATACGCGGCATGATCGAAGCTGGCCAGGTGCACATTCGTCACCTTGGCCTTGAGCGCCGGCGTGACGGGAATCGCATATCGACCGATGCAGCGCTCGGTGTCGGGTTTCAGCGCCAGGGCCCAGTCCTTGCTGGAGTGGCAGTTGATCACCCGCCCCTTGAGCGGCGCCGCTATTTCATCCCACGGGCTCGACGTACAGATCGCGCCGCCCATCAACAGCAAATTGTCCAACGGCAGTTCGCGGGCGGTGTCGGGGTTGGCCAGCACGCTCTTGACCAGGATCCGTGCGCCGAGGGAATGACCGATCAGGTTGATGCGCCGCACGTCCAGCGATTCGCCGTGCAGGTAGCTGGCCAGCTCCGGCAATAAGGTCTTGGCCACTTCATCGACGCGCGCCTCGACGCTTTTGTAGTGATCGAGAAAATACGCGATCGCCTTGCCCACCCCCACCGTTGCCGCTCCCAGGCCACCCCCGCCGAGCATCGAGGTGATCACGTCCTTGAAGGGCGCAAACACATTTTCCAGGAAATGCCCCGCTGGCCAGAACAGCATCAGGTTGGTCGAACCTTCGATTGCCGCCAGCTGTTCCTTGAAGTTGCCCAGTTGTTGCCGGTTGAAGAATGCCGAATAACCGTGAACGTAGAGATTGAGCACATCCCCCTGGGGCTCGCCACACAGAACGAACGTGGGCTTGCGGGTGCGGTGCATTTCATCCCACTGGTGTTGCATGGGCCGGTGACTCCTGGTGACAAGGGAGAGCGATAGTAACAAAGGGCGGCCCGCTGGAAGGTGAATCCTGACCGACGCGGCAGCGGCACGCCGCCTTGCCCCTGGTATTTTTCATTGCACGCCCCGCCGTGCGGTTCCGCTACGTGGCCGCCTTCGGCTTTATTTTCGGGCTGGCCTGGCGGTGGGGTTATACCGCAGGCCCACCCCGGCGCACGGCAAGACGCGCCGTCAGCGAAAGGAGCGATCTTGCGCTGAACGTCGGGAAACCACGGGATAATGTCCCGGTTCGCGTACATCGCACGGATGCAGCCAGGCAGCGTATTCAGGACCGACCTTCGGCGGTTTCTTCAAATGCTTCCCCCGCCTTCAAGCAAACACCTCTCAAAAACACAATTTTGAAGCGGTAAAAAGCGCTCTAATAGCCGCCTGTCGATTGGTTTTAAAGATTTTGGAGTTCGCAATGCCCCATGAAGGCAACCTGTTACAAGCAGCCGTGGTGTTCCTGCTCGCCGCCGTGCTGACCGTGCCCCTGGCCAAGCGCCTGCAATTGGGCGCGGTGCTCGGGTATCTGTTCGCCGGCGTCATCATCGGCCCGTCAGTGCTTGGGCTGATCGGCAACCCGCAAAGCGTTGCGCAGTTCTCTGAACTGGGCGTGGTGTTGCTGCTGTTCATCATCGGGCTGGAGTTGTCGCCAAAGCGTCTCTGGGTAATGCGCAAGGCGGTGTTCGGTGTCGGCCTGGCCCAGGTGCTGCTCACTGGCTTGGTGATGGGCGCGGTGGCGCTGTGGCTGTTTGGCCAGGCGTGGAACAGCGCAATCGTGCTGGGGCTGGGCCTGGCGTTGTCCTCCACCGCCTTCGGCCTGCAAAGCCTGGCCGAGCGCAAGGAGCTGAACCAGCCCCACGGGCGCCTGGCCTTTGCCATCCTGCTGTTCCAGGACATCGCCGCGATCCCGCTGATCGCCATGGTGCCGCTGCTTGCCGGCGGCGACCACCCGACCAACGAAGCGCAAGGCGTGCAGCACGTGTTGCAGATCCTCGGCAGCATCGCCGTGGTGATCATCGGCGGGCGCTACCTGTTGCGCCCGGTGTTTCGCATTGTCGCCAAGACCGGCCTGCGCGAAGTGTCCACCGCCACGGCCCTGCTGGTGGTGATCGGCACGGCGTGGCTGATGGAGCTGGTCGGCGTGTCCATGGCCCTCGGCGCGTTCCTCGCCGGCCTGCTGCTGGCGGACTCGGAATACCGCCATGAGCTGGAGTCCCAGATCGAACCGTTCAAGGGCCTGCTGCTGGGTCTGTTTTTTATCAGCGTAGGCATGGGCGCCAACCTCAGCCTGCTGCTCAGCTCGCCACTGGTGGTGATCGGCCTGACCCTGTTGCTGATCGGTCTCAAGCTGCCGCTGCTGTATGCCGTGGGCCGCCTGGTGGGCGACCTCAATCGCGAAAGTGCCCTGCGCCTGGGCGTGGTGCTGGCGGCCGGCGGTGAATTTGCCTTTGTGGTGTTCAAGATCGGCCGCGACCAGGGCCTGTTCGAACCGCACCTGTACGACATCCTGGTGTTGACCATCACCCTGTCCATGGCCATTACGCCGCTGCTGTTGCTGGTGTGCCCGAAGCTGTTCAAGCCCAGGGTCAAACCGGTGGAAGTGCCCGAGGAGTACCGCGCCATCGAAAGCGATGCACCGCGCGTGGTGATCGCCGGGATGGGCCGCATGGGCCAGATCGTCGCGCGGATCCTGCGCGCGCAGAACATCTCGTTCATCGCCCTCGACACCTCGGTGGAAACCATCGAGCTGACCCGCAGTTTCGGCGGTATGCCGGTGTTTTACGGCGACCCGCAGCGCCCGGAAATCCTGCACGCGGCCAAGGTCGACCAGGCCGAGTTCTTCGTGATCGCCATGGACGACCCGGAGATCAATATCAAGACCGCCGAACTGGTGCGCAGCCTCTTCCCGCACATGAAAATCATCGCCCGCGCCCGTAACCGCCAGCACGTTCACCGCCTGGTGGACCTGGACGCATCACCGGTGCGCGAGACCTTCTATTCCAGCCTGGAAATGAGCCGCCGCACCTTGGTGGGCCTCGGTTTGAGCCAGGCCCAGGCCGATGCGCGCATCAACCGCTTCAAGAACCACGACCTGCAAGTCCTCGCCGCCCAGCACGCGGTGTATGACGACGCGGCCAAGGTGATGCAAACCGCCCAGGAAGCCCGTGCGGAACTGGCGCGACTGTTTGAAATGGACCGACTTGAGGAAGAGTCCGACAAGGTGTAAGGCAGTGGACGAACGATCTTGCGAAAATTCTGACAGAATACCGCGCAATTTCGTTCATCACTGGAGCGCTTCCCCATGGCCACTTTTACCAAGACCGCCGTCCTGCTGGCTCTTGCGCTCAGCGCCGGCAGCGCCTTCGCCGCGGCCAAGCCGGCCACGCAGACCATCTCCACCTTGGGCGGCAAGTTCACCTTCAGCCTGCCCAAGGCCTATGCGGCCGATACCTTGCCGGCCGGCAAGGCCGAAGATGGCACCGCCGATACCCAAGGCACGATGTACGCGAACCAGACCACGAAAAGTGTGGTGATCGTCGCCGAAACCGTGCGTAACGATGGGGTGACCATCCAGGATAACGACCCGCAGTTCCTCGACGGCGCGGTCGCCGGTTTCGTCAAGGACCAAAGCGCGGCCCTGCCCGATTTCAAGAAGCAAAACGAAAAGAAACTGACCTTCAAGGGCCTGGGTCTGCGCCAGGTGGACAGCACCGCCACCCAGGGCGGCGGCAAGACCTTGAACTCCACCTTCCTCGGTGGTTCGGGCAACCACATGCTGGTGATCCAGGCCATTTCGCGGGCGGATGATGTGAAGGGGCATGCGGAGTTGGTGAAGCAGATTACCGGCGGTAAGTAAGCCGAGCAGGCTTGTCGTGGCGAGCGGGCTTGCCCTAATGCCGTTCAGTTAAGGCTTTTTTGTAGGAGCGAGCTTGCTCGCGAAGAACTCACAGGCGCCGCGTTGATTCAGGAAACACGCGTGATCGTTGACGTTTTTCGCGAGCAAGCTCGCTCCTACAGAAGGCGATGTACGCTTAACTGAACGGCATTAGGGCTTGCCACAACAAGCCTGCTCGCCACATTAAGGGGCCTTCCCTCCCACCCTTTTGACCGCGTTTACTTCAAGCTTTTTTCCAACCAGGCTTTCAGGTCCTGGATTTCCGCTGCGCTGACGGTGTGGTTCATGCCCGGATAGGTATGGAACTCCGGCTTCAGCCCGATCTTCTCCAATACCTCATTCGCCCGCGTTGCCGACGCATAGGGCAGTGCCTGGTCCAACGTGCCGTGGCCAATGAAGATCGCCAGGGGTGCCAATCGCGGATCCGGCTTGAGCTCAGCCTTGAGCACCGGCAGCACGCTGCCACTGAGCGCTGCGATGCCGCGCACCAGCCCAGGATCACGCAATGCCACCTCGTAAGACATGATCGCGCCCTGGCTGAACCCCACCAGGAACACCCGGTCAGGCTGGGTGTGGTACTTGGCGGTGGCCTTGCCGACAAAGTCCTTGATCAGCCTGGCACTGCTCTGCAGATCCTCAGTCACCCCATCGTAATCGCCCTCACCCGGCGTCTTGGTAAACCAGCGAAACCCGTGGGGGTCCACGGGCATGGGCGCGCGGGCTGACAGGTAGGTCCAGGTCGACGGCAGCGCATCCTTGATGCCAAACAAGTCTTCCTCGTTGCTGCCGAACCCGTGCAGGAAAATCACCAACGGCTGGTTACGCGCATCGCCCTGGGTCTGTTCCAGGTAGGACAACGGCAAGTCGGTGTGCAGGGTAGCATCGGCCTGGGCGGCGCCGGCCACCAGGGTCAGCGCCAGGGCAAACAGTTTGAGCATGGGAAATGACCTCAGGGTTTGCGCAATAAATAAGTGTCCATGATCCAGCCGTTGTCCAGGCGCGCGGCCTTGCGCACCCGTTCGATCTGTTCAGCCACGTCACTGACTTTGCCACTGATCAGGATTTCATCCGGCGTGCCCAGGTAGGCGCCCCAGTAGATATCCAGGTCCTGGTCGGCCACCGTACGGTAGGAATCTTCCGCGTCGAGCATCACCACCAGGGTATCGGCATCACTCGCCTGCCCCGCCGCCAAGCGGCGCCCGGTGGTGATCTCGATGGACTTGCCGATGCGGTTCAGCGGGACTTTGTGTTGCGCGGCCAGGGCCTGCACGCTGGTGATGCCGGGGATCACCTCGAACTCAAAGGCACAGCGGCCGCTGGCCAGGATCGCCTGCAAGATACGAATGGTGCTGTCGTACAACGCTGGGTCGCCCCACGCCAGGAAAGCCCCCACCTCACCGTCCGCCAGGTGCTCGTTGATCATGCGCTCGAACGTCTGCTGCTTGTCGCGATTGAGGTCCTGCACGGCGGTGGTGTAGTCGATATCACCGCGCACCCGCTCGGGGCAATCGGCCTCGACGAAGCGATAGCCGGGCTCGGTGATATAGGTCTCGCAGATCTCGCGGCGCAGGTCGATCAGCTTGTCTTTGCTCTGGCCCTTGTCCATCAGGAAAAACACATCCGTGCGATTCAGTGCTTTCACGGCCTGCATCGTGATGTAGTCAGGGTTGCCGGCGCCAATGCCGATGATCAGGATGCGTTTCATGGGTTGCTCTCATTGCGGGGCGGCGATTTTGCCATGTTCGGGGGGCCAGGCGTGAGTTTCCAGGCGCAGGCGCCAGACACCGTTGAAGCGCAGCTCGGTGGCGGACAACGGCTCGACATCAATGCGGTGGAACAGCGCGATGGGATAGCGCATGACGTACAGCATCGCCGCGCGGATAACAAACGGATGGGTGACGGCCAACACATGCCCAGGCTGGCTTTCCAGGGATTCCATCCACAGCGCCACCCGCGTGCAGATCTGGTCCACCGACTCGCCGCCATGGGGAGCGCTGGCACTGTCGGTGAGCCAGGTCGTCAAGGCATCGCTGTCCAGTTGACCGATGTCCTGGCCTTTCCACTGGCCGAAATCGCCATCGCGCAGCGCCGGCTCGATCACCGCGTCGGTGCCGAACAGACGCGCGGTCTCGCGGGTCCGGGCCTCAGGCCCACACAGCAGGCGCCGGCCTTTCTTGAAGCCACCGGCCAGGGACAGCGTTGCACCTGGCCCATTCAGCGCCAGCGATTCGTCATCGGGGAAGCGCCCGCGCTTTTGCAGCGGGGTGAGGGCATGGCAAATCAATGTCAAACGGGTGGCATGCATTGCAAGTCGCTGCGACAGGAAAGATCAAGCCACCAAGACTGGCGCACTTAGCCCTGTGACGCAACGCCTTGCGCCAGATAGAGCACCTGGTAGCCCGTGCCCGGACGCTCCGCCGCCACCGGCTGGGCCGATACGGTGATGCGCACCAGGCGCCAGGCCTGCACATCCAAGGCCAGGAGCACCGCGAACGTATCGCGGCGGTCCGCCACCTGCCGGTTGCGCACTTTCTCCTCGGCCAGCCTCGCGGCCCGGTCTGCGCCCGGTTCCAGCGCCCACTCCTCTCGATACAGGCTCAAGGCGCCCTGCGCCGGCCCGCGCTGCACGTCCAGCGGCAGCCAGCTTTCAATGTGCGGTCGACCAAAGCTGTCGAGCACTTTTTGAAAGCGTTCGCCCAGCAGAAAATCGGCGGCCTGCAACGGGTCCGACCACAGGTACACCGAGGCATACAGGTTGCCCACGCCCGCTCCCTGCCCGTGCTCCTGAGCAATGAAGGCCTTGAAAATCAAACCCTCGGTGCCGTCCCATAACGGCCCCAATTGCGTCGCGCGCTGGCGAATCACGCCCATGTCGTAGTCGGCAGGCAAGCGATGTGAATACTGTTTGGCAAACATGGAAAAGCTCCCGTGCAAATTGAGGGTCCAGCTTGCGCAGCGGCGATGATTTCAACAAGATATCACCCAATATAAGTGCGATAAGGATTTGATATGACCGATGCGCCCAAACCCCTGGATATCGACACCGTGCAGGCGTTTGTGCTGGTCGCCGATTTCGCCAGTTTCACCCGCGCTGCCGAAGCCCTCGACACCTCCCAGGCCGCCATCAGCCTCAAGCTCAAGCGCCTTGAAGAGCGCCTGGGTTATCGCCTGCTGGAGCGCACCCCCCGCCATGTGCGGCTGTCGCCCCAGGGCGAACGCTTTATCGTCGCGGCCCGCGCCCTGCTCAATGCCCATGAACGCGCCCTGGCCGACCTCGGCAGTCACGCCTCCCGGCGCCTGGTGATCGGCATCAGCGACCACGTGGCCGGGCCGGACTTACCCTCCTGGCTAAGCCGTCTCGCCGCCTACGACCCGCTGGTGATCCTGGAAGTGCGCATCGCCTCCTCCCGCGACCTGGTCGGCGCGTTCGACCGCAACGAACTGGACGCCGTGATCGTGCGCAACGAAGGCGATCGCCAGGACGGCGAAGTCTTGGCGGTGGAACGTTTTGGCTGGTTTGCCGCGCCCGGCTGGCAACACAGCCCAGGCACGCCGTTGCGCATGGCGACCATGGCCGCGCCCTGCGGCGTTCGCCAGTTGGCGACACAGGCACTGGACGCCGCGCGCATCGACTGGGCCGAAGTGTTTGTCGGCGGCGGCGTGATGGCGGTGGGGGCAGCGGTCAGCGCCGGGTTGGGCGTGGCCGCCCTCGCCCACCGCGTGGCACCGGCCGGCGCCGTGGAGGTGAGTGGGCAATACGGTTTGCCCGCCTTGCCCGTGAGTGAAGTGGTGCTCTACAGCCGCATCAGTGACACACGCTCCCGTGAAACATTGCGGGCCCTGAGCGCGACGTTTCGGGGGGTGTTGCAGCGTTAATCAAACCACTCGCGCCGCCCGTCGAACGTACTGACGATCAACTCGACAATCATCTGCACGGTCTCGGCGTGCTGCACCTGTGCGTTCACCGCCAGCCACACCTGGCGCTGCATGCTCTCGGCGAGCAAGCCCGGCAAGGCCACCAGCCCACGGTCGAAGCTGCTCATGTAATGGGGCAACAAGCCGATGCACGCGCCGCAGCGAATCATCTCCAGCATCAGCGAATAGGCCTGCACCTGCACCACTGCCGCCAGGCGTTGTTCCACCACGCGGTTCCAGGGCTGCAAGGCGTCGACCTGTACGTCGGGTCGCCACTGCACCAGCATGTAGTCGGCGAGGTCGTCGACACTGTCGGGGCGGGTCGTCAGTCGCGAGTAGCGCTTGGCGATATGCGGCAAGTAGTGCAAGCGCGCCAGGCGCTTCGGTGGCTCGGTGGGGAAACTCGGGCCCGGCGCGGGGCCATCCGCGTCGGAGAGCCACAGCACCACATCCACGTCCACCGCCTGCAGTGACAGTTGGCTGTCCAGGGAGATGATCTCCAGGCGCACGCTGGCGTTACGGCGCAGCAAGGCGATCAGGTCGCGGCCAAGGATGTCGTGCAGGATCGGTTCGGCCACCGCCAGGCGGATCAACGGCTGCTCCAGCACCGGCAGGCGCCGCTCATGGGCCAGGGCGACCAATTGCGCTTGCAGTTGCTGGCCGTCGCGACTGAGGACCAGGCCATTGCCCTGGTAGCTGAACAGCGAATGGTGCAGCTGTTCCTCCAGCTGCGCCAGGCGTTTGCGCAGCAGGGTCGCCTTGATATTCAGGCTGCGCGCGGCCTGCATGAAACAGCCGCAACGCGCACTGACCAGGAAGTAGCGCACCACCTCCGGCTCGATCTCGCTGGCTAATGCCAGCCAGGCGCCGCGCACCGGGTTCGGCTCGCGATAGGGTGCAGGCCCCTGGGGGCCGGACGGTTCTAGAAATGCCATGGGAGACTCCCTGTCTTGTGGGGCTTGTGCATCCAATGCGGTCGACGCGTATCACTCCAGCACGGTGTTCAGCTGTGCTCCGTCGATGCTCAAGGTGGCGGTGTTGAGCATGCCTTCGAGGTACGCCTTGGCAATCTGTTCCTGACGTTGGGCGCGCAGGGCCTGGGTCAGGCGCTCGCGCAGTTCGTCGAGGGTGGCGGTACGCGCCGGTTGCTGCGCGGTGAGCTTGAGCACATGAAAACCCGCCGCGCTCTGCACCGCGTCCGACACCGCGCCGACCTTGAGCCGCGAGACCACCTCGCGCACCTGCGGTACCAGTTGCTGCAACGGCTGCAAGCCCGAGTCGCCGCCCTGTTGCGCAGTGCCGGGGTCCTGGGAATATTGCGCGGCCAGGGCGGCAAAATCCGCCGGCGCCGCCTGGGCCTTGCGGCTCAGTTCCTGGGCCTGGCGCCGCACCGCGTCGACGCTTTGCGGGCCATCCACCGCGAGGAAAATCTGGCTGACCCGATACATCGGCGGCGTCACCCACTGCGCCTTGCCGCTGTCGTAGGCTTGTTGCAACTCGGCGGCGCTGGGGTAATCGGCCGGCACCTGGCTGACCGAGAGCATGTAGTCGCGGAACACGATCTGCTCGGTGGCGGCGCGGGTCTGTTGCTCCACCTCCGGGCGCTGGCGCCAGCCCTGGGCGTCGGCCTGTTCGAGCACGGCCTTCTGCGCCAGGCGCGAACGCAGCCAGGTCTCCAGGGCGCCGCGGTTACCGCGCAGTTGCTCGCGGGTTTCGGCCGGCAGGCTCGCCAGCACGCTTTTCAGTTCAGTCAGGTCAATGTGCTGGTTGCCCAGGCGTGCCACGGCTGGCCCGCCCTGTTCGGGGCTGACGGCGGGCGCCGGCTGCTGCGCGGCGACCGGGTCGCTGCCCGGGCGCAGGCTCAGCCCCACCGCCACCACCAGCAACGTCAGCGCACCGGCGCCGACAAGCAAGGTTGGCTTTTTCACAGGATCGGCGCCTCTTCAGCCACGGGTTCAGCCGCCTGGGCCTGCAACTGCGCAGCCTGTTGGCTGTATTCACGCAGGTAGACGATAAATTCCTGCAACAGGCGGTCCCACAGCTCCAGCTGGCTGCGCAGGTGCGTGGCGCCAACGCCGGCCACCACCACGTCCATTTCCATCAACAGGAACTCGCCCTGCAACGACAACCGCGCAAAGCGGCGCGAGGCATTCCACACCTGGGCCAGGCCCTCGGGCAATGCGCCCTGTACCCGCAGCGCGCAGTTGTAGGTGAAGTCCACATAGCTGCCCGGCTCTGCCGACGGGTTGCCAAAGCGCACGGCAAAGCCGATGCCCTGGCTGGCGCTGAGCAGTTGCACGATGCCGTTCTGTTCGCTCTGGTTGACCCGGTAGCCGGCCTCTTGCAACAGCTCGGTCAAACTCTGGACGGTCACGCCGGTGATCAATTCGCTCATGGGGATCTCTTCCTTGTCTATCAGTGAGTGGCAGCTGCCTGGGGCGCGTCATAACGGGTCTTGTACAAATCGTCGCCAAAGCCCTGGGCCAGTTCCTCGAACTTGACCCGCGCACCACTGGCGAAGGGCTGGCGAATACTCATCACCTCGGCCACGTCGATTTTTTCGTAGGCCGCGAGCAACTGCTGGGCCACGCCGTACATTTGTTGATTCTTGGCTGAACATTGCTGCACTTGTGTGTCACGTTCACTCAATTGTGCTTGCAGCCGCGCGCGCTCGGCCTCTTTGCCCTTGGCGAGGGCCAGCAGTTCTTCATAGGCCTTCTTGAACTTGCCGATCTGCTCGTTGCTCGCCGCCACCTGGGCCTGCGCCTGGCTGTGCAGGCTCTGTTGCTGGCCGGCCAGTTGCTCAGCCGTACCACGGGCTTTTTCCAGCTCGGCGGTCAGTTGCTTGATCTGCGCCTGGGCTTGCTTGGCCTGGTTTTCAGCGGCCAGGCGTGCAGCGCTGGCCTGGGCCTGTTCGCTTTGCAACGCCTGCAACTGCTGGGTGGTGCTGCGCAGTTGCGTGCGTAGGCGCTCTTCCATGCCTTCGGCCGAGGCCCCGGTGGCGACCAGCGCCAACAGCAGCGCGCATATTCGCGTGTTCATGTGGCATCTCCCTGCGCATCAAAAGCGCGTGTTGAGTTCCAGTTGCATCACATCGACTTCAAACGGCGCGCCATACACTTCGGATGCGCTCAACCAACGCGCACTGGCGTAGATGTTCTTGTCGATACCGTAGTTGCCGCCGATGAAATACCCCTTGGCGTTGGTGCCGCCCAGGTGAAACGAGGAGTCGTTGAAACCGTCGGGCAAGGCGTCCGGCTGGATGTACTTGTAGCCAGCCAATACGTTCCAGTCGCCGCGCTTGCGCATCTCCAGCGCGCTGCCGAGGGTGAAGGAGACCATCAAGGCATTGCCGCCACTTTCAAACTGGCCATTGCTGTTGATGTTGTTGACGATCTCGCCTTCGCTGCGCTTGAGCATTTCGCCCTTGTCGTAGGCCAGGTTGTGGATGAAGTTACCCTGGGTGCGCAGCTTGAAGTCGCTCGGCAGTTCGCTGTCCCAGACCAGGTTGAGGTCCAGCACATCGAACTTGGATGCCAGGCCCACGTATTGTGGGTCCGGGGTGGTGGTTGGGGTGGCCGGGTTGGTGGTGTTGTTGCGCAGGTTGAACACGCTGTTGCCTTTTTGCATAAAGGCCACGCGGGTGCCGTCAGTGTCGCAACCGGGTGCGCCCTTCCACGTCGAGCAAGGGCTGGAGCGTTCACCCTCGATATCCTGGAACTGGTAGTACGCCGCGGCCAGCTTGAGGCGGTTGCTGCGGTTGATCTTCCAGTCCGCGCCGATCTGCCCACCGAACAGCCACTTGGTCTCACTGTCTTGCTTGTCGATGCCGTTGGCAGTGGCCGCATCCGAGGTGTATTCGACCGGGAACGCACCCAGGGTGCCGAACAGGCCCCATTCGTTGCTGAGCGTGTGATTGAAGATCGCGGCCACGCCGTCGAAATTGAGGTCGGTGGAGTACATCATGTCGGTGGAGTAGAACGGGTTGGCGATACGTCCCGCGGTCAGGGTCATGGCATCGTTGGCTTTCCAGCTCAGGTAACCCTGGTCGAGCCAGATGTCCTTCTTGCCAAAGCCACCGCCCAGGGTCTGGGTGGTGGACACCGGGTTATTGTCAGAGCCGGTACCCAGGCGAATACCCGCGGTCCACTCCGGCGAGATCACCGCTTTCATGCCCAGGCGCGCGCGCAGGCGGAACAGGTTCTCGCGGTCCTGGGTGGTGTTGATCAACGGCGGGAACTTGGTGTTCGAGTTCTTGTTGACGTCATACGGGCCGGTGTCATTGAGCTTGGCGAAGTCGGTGATTTCCGGGCTGTTGTTGCCTGAGAAGTAGCGCGACTCGTCACGCAGGCGGATATCGCCATCGAAGCTGATGCGCGAGACCCAATCCGGGAAGGTATTGGGCTGGGCCCAGTTTTCCTGCTTGGCGGTGGCCATCACCTCGGCTTTGACCTGGTCGCGGATCTGGTCGCGCACCGCCTGCGGCACGTACTGCACGCGCACATCCCCAGGCGCCGCCGCCGGGCCGCTGGCGACCACCGGGGCGGCATTGGCCTGGCGTGCCTGTTGGGCTTCTTTTTCCGCCTGGGCAATCAGCCCATTGGCGGTGTCCTGGGTCAGTACGCCTTGTTGCACCAGCAGGCGGATCAGGTTGATCGTGACGTTTTCCGAAGGCGCGACCGGGGCTGCAGCCGCCTGGCCGACCAGGGTCGCGATGACCATGCCGACCGCCAGGGTCAGTCGATTCACGGGGGAAATCATGTGTACGCAACTCCTGTAAAAAACTGCGAATAAGTAGGTTTGTTCAATCCGGACGCCGACCCTTGAGGGACAGGCGTACCGGCAGGGTCACTGACGCAGGAACACGTTGCGTGGCATGGGGCGTGCGCAAGGCCGCCAGCACCTGGGCGTCGGTCTCGGCGTCGCCGCTGGACTTGGCCAGTTCAACCCGCGTGACCTGGCCCTCGGCGCTCAACCACACGTCCGCCTGTACCGCGTAGGCCTTCTTGCGTAACTCCGGGTCTTCCCTCAGCAGGCGCTGAAACACGCCGGCCAGGTACTGCTTGTAGGTACCGGCACCGAGGCCACCGCCGCCACTGCCCGCCATGCCGCCGCCCTTGCCCGCGCCGATGTTGAAAGCGTCATTGCCTGATTGCGCGTCGCCGTCGATCTGCATCGGGTTGGCCAGATCATCGGCCGGCGAAGGCGGTGCTTCTTCTGCCGGCTTGACCTCCTCGGGTTCAGGGGTGGGCACCGGCTCAGGGACTTTTTCCTCGACCTTGGGCTCGGGTTCCTTGGGTTTTTCCGGCGGCGGTGGCGGCGGTGGCGGCAACGGGATAATCGTCGGCACCTTCGGCGCTTCGCGGCGTACACCACTCATGTCATTGGCCCATTGCCAGAGGAACCAGGCCGCCACGGCGCCCAGCAGCAGGCCGGCGCCCCACTTCAGCGGGCGCAGCGGCGGCTTGTTCTTTACCGGCAACGGCGGCATCGGGATCTGTGCAGTCATGGCTCAGCCCTGGCTCGGCTTGCCGGTGACCAGCCCGACCTGGGACAGCTCCAGCCGCCGCAGCAAATCGAGCACCTCGATCACCTTCTGGTACTGCACCATGGCGTCGCCGCGCACGATCACCGGGAAGTCCGGGTTCAGCGCTTTCTCGATGCGCAGGCGCTCTTCCAGCTCGCCGAGGGTGACCGGGTAGGCATCGAGGAACACCTGGCCGCCATCGTTCACCGAGATGGCCTTGGTCTTGGCCTCGGACAACGACACCGAGGCGCTGGCCTTGGGCAAGTGAATCTGGATGCCCGAGACCTGGGCGGTGGCGGTGAGGATAAACATCACCAGCACCACCATCAGCACGTCCACCAAGGGCGTGATGTTGATGCTGTCGACAGCCGCGTCGTCATCATCGTCGTGGGAGGCATTTACGGAAGCCATGGCGATTCTCCTCAGGCCGAAACCGGCGCGTGGTGCGGAGCACGGTGCCCCGCTTCACTGAACTGGCTCTCGCCGTGCATCTCCGCCAGGCGGGTGATGAACTCGTCGACAAACACACGCATGTCGGCGCTGACTTCCTTGTTGCGCGTGATCAGGCGGTTGTAGCCAAACAGTGCGGGAATCGCGACGAACAGCCCCATGGCCGTGGCCAGCAAGGCGGCCGCCATGCCTGGGGCGATGGCGTTGATGTTCACGTCGCCGGCCATGGCCGTGCCGAGGAACACCACCATGATCCCCAGCACCGTACCGAGCAGGCCGATATACGGGCCGCCGGCGATGGCGTTGGACAAGGTCGAGAGTTTGGAACTGAGCGCCTGGTTTTCACGGGTGCGCACGCCGTCCATGGAGCAGCGGATGGCTTCGATGGTCGCCGCCGACACCGACGACGTGTCGGCGCCCTGGGCGCGACGGGTGCGGATCTCCTTGATCGCCACACGGTACAGGCGCCACAGCGAGGAATGCGTCAGGCGTTCGGCGAGCACGGCGTCGTCATAGAACATTTCCAGGCGCGTGCCGATCTGCGCGAACTGCTCGCGAAACACCTCGTTGGCACTGCTCACGCGGCTGACCATGCGGTTCTTGCGGATCATGATGAACCACGACTGGAACATCATCGCCACCAGCACCAGGATGATCACCCAGGCGTCCGCCGGCACGGCTTTGAGCAAAAAGCCCAGGCTGCCGAAACCGAAGCCCGACTGCTCTTCATCCACCCCGTAGGCCACCAGTTTCGACTCGGCGCCCTGGGCGCTCGCGTCGGCCAGCAACAACGCAGCCGGGCGGGCCACCTTGGACAGGCGCAACTCATCGATGGCCCCGGCGAATGGCAGGTGCGTGCTGCCGGCTTCGGGCAGGTCGGCGCCAATCGCCCATTGTGAATTCAACGCTGGCATGGCCACTGCCAGGCTCGCGGTTTCGCGGCCATTGACATACAGCGCGACTTTTTCACCCTCGGCGGTGAACGCCAGGTGCTGCCATTGGCCAGGGTTGAGCGGCTGGGTCGACGCCGCGCGCTGGCCGTCGATCTCGACAAACGGCATGCCCTGGTTCACGCCCAGCAACAGGCTGTGGGGCCCCTCACGGCGGGCCACGACGATTTGCTCGCCGCTGGCCTGGTCCAGGCGCAGCCAGGCGCTGAAGGTGAAGGCGCCACCCGCGGCGTGTTGCAGCGATGGGCTGGCCGGCAACAGCAGCGGCTGGCCGCCGAACTGCAAGGCGCGGCCGATCACACCGTCGATGCTGGTGCCGGTGGCGTTGAGCGCGGTGTTGGCATAGGCCGTGGTGTCACGCGGCGGCGTCGCATTGGCGCCGTCAAAGTGGTAGATCGCGGTGTAGTTCGGGTCGAAGGTCAACTGGCCGTTCGCCGTGGCCGGGGCCTTCTGGTTGCCGTAGTACATCCACAGGTCCTGGCGTTGGCCGCCCTCGACCTTGGGCACATCGACCCAGATCAGCGCCATGCCCATCAGCGGGTCGAAGCTTTCAATCTGGTGGTTGAACACCGTCTTGTCATCGGCACTGACAAAGCGCAGGTCGCTGCCGTCATCCTTGACCCCGTCAAAGGTGAAGTTGCCGGTGTGCAGGCGCACCAACAGCGCGGTACGGCCCAGGGCCTGGCTGATCGCCGCGCCTTGGGCGGTGGTGTCCACGCTGATCTGTTTGCGGTAATGCCAGTCGTCTTGCCACCAGGCATGGGCAGTGGCCGGGAGCGCGAAGCCCAGGCAGATCAACAGGCTCAGGATTAGGCGTTGCATGGGAAGAGTCTCCGGGGAAAAGGGTCAGAAAGTCGCCTGCACACTGAAGTGCAGTCGCGAGTCCTGTTTCTGGGTGTTCGGTCCGTCGAGCAGCGGGTAGCCCCAATCCAGGCTGCCGGACAACCATTTGCTCAAACTGGCGCGGGTGCCCAGGCCGACACTGGCCAGGCTGTATTCGTCTTCCTGCTCGGGCAGCGGGTCATGCAGGCGCAGGCGCGCACCTTCGGCGAACGCATAGAAGCGCCACTCCTGTACGTAGCTGCCGAGGAACTTGGCCAGGGACGGTGTGCGCAACTCCTGGGAGAGCAGGAAACCTTCATCCCCGGTGCGCTCGGCCGCCAGGTAGCCGCGCACCGAGGTGGCGCCACCGGCGGAATACTGCTCGTTGGACACCAGCGGCCCCGAGGCCAACTGGAAGCCGGCCTTGCTCGCCGACTGCCAATCGTTGGCGAAGGTGTAGGTGTAATTCAGGTCGCCCTTGAGCACGGCGAAGCTGGCACTGGCCTTGTAGCGCTTGTTGTCGAACGCTTTAGCGTCGCTGCCATAACCAAAAAATGCGCGGGTGCCGACGATCAGGTTCAAGCCCAGCCCCAACTGGGATTGCTCGGTGTAGCGATAACCGTTGTAGCCAAAGGTCAACGGCGCGTACTTGAGCGGTACCTGGTCGCTGCTGTTGCCGAACTTCAGCTCCTCGTCGAAATCCTTGAAGTCGATCCCGAACGAAAACGAATTGGCCCAGTTGCCTGCCGCCGGCAGGTTGTAGATGGCCGATACCCCGTAGGAGTGGCCCTTGCCCAACACGTTGCTGCCGCCGATGGTGGCGATGTTGCTGTCGGACTGGTAGCCGGAGAACTGCAAGGTCCAGCGCTCATCCAGCGGGGCACTGTAGGAACCCGACCAGACCTTGGCATTCGAGCTGTCCTCGGGGGCGGTGAAGTAGGTCAGGGAAATGCTGTGGCCCAGTTGCCAGAGGTTGTCGTAGCCCAGGGTCGCGACCGAGCGCAGCTTCTCGGTGTCGGCGCTGTAGTCGTTGTTCAGGCCGAGACTGGCGTGCCAGGGGTTCTGGTCTTCCACCTGCAAATCCACGTCCATGGTGCCGGGGCGCTGGCCTTCGCGAACCAGCGGCGTAACCTGCCGACCGGCGCTGCGGTTGAGCCCGGCCAGTTGGCTTTGCACCGAGGTGAAATCCGGCACGGCGCCCTCTTTCAGGCCCGGCACTTCTTCGCGAATTTCCACGGGTGAGTAATGCTTGGCCCCAACGACGCGCACGCGGCCGACCTTGGTTTCGCTGACTTGCAGGAACACGATGCCGTCATCGACCTTCTGCTCGGGCAGTTCCACAAACACCGACTGGTAACCCCGTGCCTGGTAGATCTTCTGCAACGCATCGCGGGCGCCTTCGATATCGCCCAGGGTCTTTTGCGGGCCGAGAAACGGGTACACCGCCTCCTCGATCGTTGCGGCATCGAGCACGGTATTGCCGCGCACGAAGTACTCGTTGACGTCCACCCGGCGCGCCGGGGCTTCGCCCTCTTCGGCCAGCACCGGCTGCGCGAAGGCGCCCAGCGTCAGGCAGCACAACGCCAACGTTGACTTGAACAGATGCTCCACACAGCCCCCTAAGTGTCTAAAATATTGCGCCGTCGCCGTGTGTATGGCGTTTGGCCTGCTCAATTGCGGATGGTCGAAAGCTGGCTGTGCCGGGCCAGCCAGGTGTGCAGCAGCGCGAAGTTCAGGGAGAACTCCTGCATGTGCAGCAAGGCGCCGCCAAACACGTCACCGATGATGGTCTGGATCAGCTGCACCGCCCGCGGGTTGTTCAGCAAGGTGGCAATGTCGCGTTGCAGGACGTGGAGGCCCCACACCTTCTGGTGCAGTTCGAGGCCGACGAACCAGCGGAACAGCAGGTTGTAGTTGAGCTGCTCGTGCAGCTGCTGTTCGCTGGGCACCGAGTACAGCAGTTGCAACAACAGGATCTGCAGCACGGTGCGCGGTGCGATCAGCATCCCCGGTGTGGGCTGCAGCAGGTCGGGGTGCCGGTCGAACACCTCGTCGATCTGCGGGCGCAGCAACACCAGCGAATGGCTCGCCGGGATGTAGCTGGAGACTTCCTTCAAGGCGCCCTGCCAATCGTCCTGGGAGACGATCCACACCCACGGTGCGCCGTAGCGGTACACCGAGACCGGTTTCTTGCGCGCGGCTTCGACGATCTTCGACAGGCGCTGGTCGAGCTCCTGCATGCCGACTTTCGAGTAACGTTCCATAGTTCCCATTTGCCCCACTCCTGGCGTCCTGCTGACGGCTGGGGAGGTGATTTGTGGTCGCCTCCAGCGCGTTACATAGGCAAGACGGGGATGGGGGGGAGCTACCGAACTTTTGTCATGAAAGCTTCATTTGGGATTGGGTGGGGGGCAATTTTTTGGGGGGGTTGGGGGGGGCGGGGGTTCCGTGTACATATCCGTTTCTGCGGTAACGGCGACTGGCGGTTCCGCCCTTACGGCGGGTCACTTTTGGAAAAGAGCCCCAAAAGTAACCAAAAGGGCTCTTGCCCCACCACTCGGCACCTCGCTTAGGCTCGGTGTGCCCTCACTCCGGCTTGAATCCGTGGGCCGCCGTCATGGGCCATCCCTGGCCCAGGACGGCTAACCCGGCGTCCTGCCGGGTTACCCACGGATTCAAGCCTGCGTTCGGCCAGCGTGGTTTAACGGGGCGCCTAAGATCAAGATCAAAAGCCAGAGCAAA
>Ga0207655_1000613_pt1 | contig 43127 bp, 42 predicted proteins | sample KBSM44metaG_FD_184398 | JGI IMG/M metagenome (GOLD analysis project Ga0207655, IMG submission 184398) | Miscanthus rhizosphere microbial communities from Kellogg Biological Station, Michigan, USA - KBS M4-4 metaG (SPAdes) (version 2) | ecosystem: Host-associated > Plants > Roots > Rhizosphere >...
GCTGCTCGTGCCAAACTCGGTTTCCCAATGGCTGAACCGCATTTACGTGACGAAGTGCTTGCACAGTTAAAGGCACAAGTTGAAGCAGAAGCAAAAGCTGAGGAGAATAAATAATGTCTAAACATACCGTTTTATTCGAACTTGGCTGTGAAGAATTACCACCTAAAAGCTTAAAGGCCTTACGTGATGCATTACAAGCTGAAACGGTTAAAGGTTTAAAAGACGCTGGTTTGGCATTTGATTCAATTGAAGCTTATGCAGCACCACGTCGTTTGGCATTAAAAATTGTCAATGTCGATGGTGCACAAGCAGACACTCAAAAGCGTTTTGATGGTCCTGCCCTACAAGCAGCTTATGATGCAGAAGGCAAACCAACCAAAGCCTTAGAAGGCTTTATGCGTGGTCAAGGCATTACTGCGGATCAAGTATCAACTTTCCAAGCGGGTAAAGTTGAAAAAGTTTGTTATTTAAAAGATGTGAAAGGTCAAAGTCTTGACGCTTTACTTCCACAAATTTTACAAACCGCACTGGATAACTTACCCATCGCAAAACGTATGCGTTCTGCGGCAAGCCGGACTGAATTTGTTCGCCCAGTGAAATGGGTGGTCTTGTTAAAAGACAATGATGTGATTGATGCAACGATTCAGGATCATAAAGCGGGCAATCTGACCTATGGTCACCGTTTCCATGCCCCTGAAGCGATTTCATTAACCAACTCAGATGATTATTTGCCGAAATTAAAAGCAGCACATGTCGTGGCTTCTTTTGAAGAGCGTCAAGCGATCATTGACCAACAAGTTAAAGCTTTGGCTGATGAAGTTAATGCGATTGCCATCGTTCCTGCGGACCTGCGTGATGAAGTCACTGCATTGGTTGAATGGCCTGTTGCGTTACGTGCAAGCTTTGAAGAACGTTTCCTTGCCGTACCTCAAGAAGCTTTGATTACCACGATGCAAGACAACCAGAAGTATTTCTGCTTGGTCAATGCAGCGCATAAATTACAGCCTTATTTCATTACTATTTCCAATATTGAGTCTAAAGATCCGACTCAAATCATTGAGGGTAATGAAAAAGTGGTACGCCCTCGTTTGTCTGATGCAGAGTTTTTCTTCTTACAAGACCAAAAGCAACCACTTGCTTCTCGCAAAGAAAAATTAGCCAATATGATCTTCCAAGCACAATTGGGCACACTTTGGAACAAGTCTGAACGTATTGCAAAATTGGCTGTGGCGTTATCTGCAATCACGGGTGCAAATCCTACTAATGCTGAAAAAGCTGCACTGCTTGCAAAATGCGACTTAACTTCAGAGTTAGTCGGTGAATTCCCTGAACTTCAAGGAATCGCGGGAACTTATTACGCACGTATTGAAGGCGAAAATGATGAAGTTGCTGAAGCTTTAGGTGAGCAATATTTACCTAAGTTTGCTGGCGATGTTCTACCAAAAACGAAAACAGGTACAACCATTGCCCTTGCTGATCGTTTAGATACCCTCACAGGTATTTTCGGGATTGGTCAAGCACCGACGGGTTCGAAAGATCCATTTGCTTTACGTCGCTCTGCGATTGGTATCTTACGTTTGGTGATTGAAAATAATCTTGATGTTTCGATTGAAGAACTGATCAAGCTTGCTTTGGCTGCTTATGGTGATGTATTGAAAGATCATACGAAGACTTTAGCCGATGCTGTCGCATTCCTTGAAGGTCGTTACCGTGCTAAGTACGAAGACCAAGGTGTTGCTGTTGATGTGATTCAGGCTGTTCAAGCACTTTCGCCAAAATCTCCACTTGATTTTGATAAGCGTGTGACGGCGGTAAATCATTTCCGTGACTTGCCAGAAGCTGCTGCTTTGGCTGCTGCCAATAAGCGTGTTGCCAATATCTTGGCAAAAGAAGCTGCACCTACAGGTGAGATTGTTGAAGCTAAATTAGTTGAAGATGCTGAAAAGGCGCTTTATACCGAGATTCAAAATATCAAACCTGCAGTTCAACCACTTTTGGACGCGAAAGACTACACCACTGCGCTTTCTAAGTTGGCTGCGCTTCGTGCACCGATTGATGCATTCTTTGAGAATGTGATGGTGATGGCAGATGATGCAGAACTCAAAGCAAACCGTTTACGTTTACTTGCACAGTTACGTGACTTGTTTACAAGCGTTGCAGATATTTCGGTGTTACAGCACTAAGTAGAAATATAAATTATAACCCGCTTCCGAGCGGGTTTATTTTTAGTTTTCGCTTTCCAAAACGCATAAATAAATGAAAACATAACAATAAAAATTAACAATCTAAAACTAAATATTCCCAATACATTGTATAGACTCAATTGATCAAGTTAAGTTTAAGATCAAAAGCATATGAATTCTAAAATATTATTATCTATACCTTTAATAGTGATCACTCTCACCGCCTGCTCAACCACACTCACCAATCCAAACGCTCCAACTGTTTTAGAACAACATAAAAATATCTCTGCTGAACCAAGCACAAAACATAACCTTGCCAAACTCATCAAACAAACAGACAACTGTGTCATCGAATTTACTGGCAACTTTGAAACGGGTAAAGCCACAGAACATTGGATTTTTAAAGGTGATCAGCTCATCTCTGCATTTTCAAATGTAGATGCTGAAGTCGAAAATAAACAAACTGTTTTTGACCCAAAAGATGCTGAAAAGCAAAAAAACTTCAACTCACTTAAAAATAACTTTAAAATATCAAATCTTGAAAAATGTAATTAATCTCAGTACTTCGCTTTAATACTTCGTTGAAGCTTAAAGGGCTAAATACAAAGTTATTTCGCTCTTTTAGCCACATAATTCACAGGATATATCCAAATGAGAACGCCAATCAATCCAATCACAGCAAAAATGAAACTATTTGGAAGGTAATTAGCAAACCAATAATAAATTGGATTTAATCCCAATTTAAACGAATTCATCATTGTGTATAGCATTGCAATTATTAGCACATGGGGCAAAATCAAATGCCCAATAAATAGCTGATATTTCTTAAAATATTTTGCAAAATAAAAGCTTGGAATCAAGTAAATTAAAAATACCGCGCCCATAATGCCCCAACCCATTATTTGATGGCTGGAAGACAGTTCATCGCCACAACCACAGGCAAAACTCGGTTTTAAACTCAATATAAAGGTGAGAAATATCAGGATTATTATATTTTTCATTATGATGATTAAATCAACAATTTAACCCAAAGCTTATGTCGTTTTTGTTTTAATAACAAGCTGGAAATTATTACAGAAAATTCTTTTATCATCATTCTCACATTCTTATAAGCATCAGAATTTAAAAAATAAAAATTGCAAAGACTCCCAAACACGTTTAGTCGTAACATTCATTCACAATTCTTACACTATTGTTAAAACTCTGTAGATAAGCTGTTGCTGTTTTATCTCAAAGACTATTTTTATACATATTTCACATTATTATAGGCAACACTCAAACTTGAACTCATTCAGGTACAGGATAAAACTAATTATGAAAATGCTTAAAACAACAGTGATCGCCACAGCACTTCTTGCCAGCTCTCCTCTTTTTGCCAATACAGATGTAAGTGCAAATGCTTCTGCTGAAGTCGGAACCAATGGAGGCATTCTAAGCAACATTGGTCAAGGTATCCATAACACTGCAGATAAAGTTGGTAATGGAATTGAAAAAGGTGTTGATAAAACCCGTGATGTGTCTAAAGACGCTTGGGATGGCACTAAGAATACTGCTGCTAAAGTAGGTACAGGAATTGAAAAAGGTGTCGATAAGACCCGTGATGTTTCTAAAGAGGCATGGGATGGCACTAAAAATGTTGCTGATAAAGTCGGGACAGGTGTAGAAAAAGGTGTTGATAAGACCCGTGATGTTTCTAAAGATGCATGGGACGGCACTAAACATGCTGCTGATAAAGTTGGAACGGGTGTGGAAACAGGCATAGACAAAGGTAAAGTTGCAACGAAAGGTGCGTGGGAGAATACCAAAAAACTAAGTTCTGAAGCTGGGCATAACACCAAAGAAGCAGCGGTTAAAGTAAAAGACAAAACCAAATCAGCAACAAGTAAAACTTGGCAGAAAACCAAAGATCTAGTTAAACCTAAACCAGCAAATACAGGTGCAAAAGTAAATTCACAAACCCATGTAAAAACACCAGTAGGTAGCGCTAAAGTCGCCGTATCTACAGACGCTAAGGTTGCTACAAAATAATTTAAACTTAATGCCCATTTAGAAAAGCTCACTCAGGTGAGCTTTTCTTATACATCAGCCAGTAATATGCTATGCAATGTATACATATGTTTTCTTGCTGTAGGATTCTTCTTTCAATTTTACTTTTTATCTAAATAAAACAGTATGATAACCCCAATCTACACTGAGCGAATCGCTACAATCATCATAAAGGGATCAAAACATCATGAAGATGATCAAAAGTCTATGTGTGATCACTGCAATACTTGCAACACTTGCAACACCATCACTCTATGCGCAAACCAATACTCAAAATCAAACCCAGCCATATGGTGATAATCCAAATATTTTTAAAGTATTGGCACATAAGACCGGTGAAGCTGTACAGAATACCGCTGAAAAAGTAGGTGATGCGACCGAAAAAGGAATTCAAAAAATTAAACCGTCTTTGGATGAAACCATTGAAAATACCAAAAAATATACCACTGAAAAAGCCACCGAGGCTCGTGATAGTACCCGCCAAGGCATCGATACTGCGGTAAAAAAGGTTGAGCAAACCAAAGATCGAGTAATGGGTAAAACTAGTTTAAATGTACCGATTGAACAAGGCAGTTTAAGTCAGTCTTCGACCACACCCAATACGACGAATACTGTAACTGCTGCAACTACAGCAAACGTTCAAAATACGCCGATCACCACACAACCTGTTCAACCCGCAGTTCAAAATCAATTACCCAACAATGGGCAAGAAGAACCTGAAATTAAAAAACAGTCATTACCAATCGAGAAGCAAAAGCGTGATGTCAACACCAATACCACAGGTTTAAAAGATACCAAATCAACCAATACGCAAAGTTCAACAGATGATGAGGTTGGTGTACCAAGATAATCAGTTAAACACACTTAATTCTTAGCACGCCACACCTTGCGCTACCTATGCTCAAGGTGATAGCAGTAAAACGAATATCGCTATTTAATAATGTTTTTAACTCTACCTTTTAATCGCACCTTTTTTTTAATTGTGCTTTTAAATTAGGGCCTTTATTCATTCACTTGACGAATCACTTTACCCTGCTTAAATGCTTCAACATTTTCAAGCATTTGATTCACAATACGTTGACGTGCATCTACACTGCCCCACGCACTATGCGGTGTGATAATCAGGTTTGGAATATCTTCTGCTAGTAATACATTTCCGTGTGTCGGCGGTTCGACAGAAAGTACATCAGTTGCCGCACCTGCAATTTTGCCTTGTCTCAATGCATCGGCCAAAGCCTGTTCATTAACGATACCACCTCGGGCACAATTGATTAAAAATGCAGATTTTTTCATTTTATCAAATGCTTGGCTATCAATTAAATCACGTGTTTCATCTGTTAGAGGACAATGCAGAGAAAGAAAATCGACTTGCGCAAGCAATTCGGCAAAAGGTATTCGATCCTTATGCGTTGGTCGATTGGGTAATGATGCGACCAAAATTTTCATCCCAAAAGCTTCTGCCAACTTGGCAACCGCTTGACCCAGCTCACCATAACCAATGATGCCAAGAGTTTTCCCAGATAATTCAACAATTGGAAAATCCAGTAAGCAGAAAATTGGCGATTTGTTCCATTCGCCTTGTTTAACTGCATGCTCATATTTGAGTAAAGATGTCGCTAATGCCAACATTAACGTCAGTGTATGCTGTGCAACTGCAGATGTGCCATAGCCCTGACAATTACACACGACAATACCTTTTGATCGTGCAAAATCTAAATCAATATTGTTGGTCCCCGTGGCCGAAATCAAAATTAATTTTAAATTTTTACATTGCTCCATCGCCTCAGCATTCACAATCACTTTGTTGCTGATCACCACGTCTACATGTTGAATGCGTGCTAGAACTTGCTCTGCTGTGGTCGATGGATAAAGTATTAAGTCATCAAAAGCTGCTTTTAGCTGACCAAAATCCAAATCCTGTTTATCTAAAGATTCATAATCTAAAAATACAGCTTTCATTGCTTTTCCTTAATGATAGAGAGCCAGTTTTACGCTTATGAAGCAGATGCTTCTGGAAAACCAAAAGAATTATTCTTTAAAGCCAGTAAGTATGCATTGGTCATACGGTAGGCCTCTTGAATAATGGCTTCAGAAATATAGCTTTCGTTGTAATAACCATGCTTCATACAAGTAAAAACCAATTCCATTAAAATCGTCAATGTATCTGGCTCTTGAGGTACATATTCATCCACTTTAATCATTTCCAGTGCTTTTCGTACGCCATGACTGACTTTTTTTAATTCTATTTGGTATTCCAGATAAGCTTGGCGGGTAAAAGGTCCACTTAAAATCAACAAGCTTGCTGTTTCAGATTCATTAAAATATTTGGCTGTGGTACGAATCATACTTTCTGAGAGTAACTGCCCGTATACTTCTATCGGTGCATTTGGATTTTCCGTCAAAACTCGAACAGCCGCCTGTCCGAGTTGTTTAACTAAATCGTTTAAATGCGTCAGTGCAATGTGACGAAAAATATCGTATTTCGTCGGAAAGAATTGATAAATACTGGTCCGTGGAACGCCAGATGCATTGGCAATCTCGGGAATCGAAATCTTTTCAATTCCAATGGATAACAGTAACTCTTGCGTGGTTGCCAGCATCTTATCCATTCTTTTTTGGGAACGTTCTTGTTTTGGTTGACTCACCTTTTTCGTCATTTTTTTTAAAACTGACGTTGACGTTATTTTAATCATCAGATAATCTCTCATAAAAACCAACAAATGTTGGTTTTAAAAACTTCCTTGTAGTACTACAAAAATATAGAGGAAACCGGAGATGAATTTACCCCTTTCCGATGTACAAATGTCCATACAAAGCAAAACTAAACTTTTTGCTGATCCAGAAGATGAACAACGTAGCCACCGAATTCGCAAAGCAATTTTGGAAGCTGGAAATCAATTACGCGAACATCATCCTTGGCTGGTTCAGCACCAAGACCAAATTGGCCTAGCCATCCTTGCAACAGCTGTAACAGGGATTATTTTCAATATAACACAATACACTCGTGGGAAAATGCCTTGGTACGTGGCAATTCCGCTTTCTGCATTTTGGATGTCGCTCTTACATGAACTAGAGCATGATCTTATTCACCAAATGTATTACCGTAAAAACAAAAAAATCAATGATGCCATGTTGGCAGCCGTTTACGCCTTTCGCCCTAGTACCGTGAACCCGTGGATACGTCGCGAGGTACATTTACATCACCACAAATCATCGGGTACTAAAACAGATTTAGAAGAACGCGGTATTAACAATGGTGATCAATGGGGCTTAAAACGTTTGCTGATGACTGGTGACAATATGTTGGCGATCTATTTACGCCCCATCACCATGATGAAAACCACCAAGCGTTTTATTCATGCGCAAAAGCATTTATCCCAAGCCGCTAAACTCAAATTAAAAGCAAAACTTTCTGCGAGTTATGCACCCTTTGGACATATTCATTATGCCTTATGGCATGGTTTCTTATTGATCAATGCTGCCAAATTGGCAATGAAAGCCGCGGGCATAGCGCAACCTAAAAATAGCGTATGGAGACTTGCAGACAAAACCACAAAGTTTTATGCCGTTAGCATTGCAGCACCAAATTTCTTACGCACCTTAAGTCTGCATTTTACCAGTTCCAATATGCATTATTATGGCGATGTTGAAGATGGCAATATCGTTCAGCAGTGTCAGGTCTGGACAGATTGGCGGATGAAACCTTTACAGGCCTTTTGTTTTAACTTTGCTGGTACACATGCGATTCACCATTTTGTTGTACGTGATCCATTTTATATTCGTCAAGCCATTGCCCAAGACTGCTATCCAGTGATGCAAGCAAATGGGGTCCGTTTTAATGACTTTGGGACGTTTAAACGAGCGAATCGTAGGTTCTAAACTTGATAACTGATATCTTCGTCTTATTCGTTGATAAAAACCTCTGGCATGGATCTTTTATATTTTAAAACACCTGATTACGCCTTATAGTGAATTAAACAATCAACAAAAAAGATCTTACAATGAATTGGACAGCTTATCTGTCACTTATGCTCGCTCTGCTTTGTTTTGGCTTATATTCACCAGTCTATGCAAAAGCATATGTTTTACAGTCGATGAATAACGTGGACGAAGCTGAGTTTAGAAGTTCTGAGGGAAATGAATTTAAACTGATTAAATTAAATCGGGGTTGTCGTATTCAAGCTCGATATTATTTGGAAATGGAAAATCGTGTGTTTAATTATACTTTCCTTCATCAACCATCCATGAAGCAAAAACTGCTCCATGCCACGCAAAAAACCTTCCGTTATCACTATAAAAACGGTGAAGAAGGTTCTCTGGCAGCAGTGACTGATATTTATCAACATTCCAGCGAAGTCTATAAAGTCAGTGACTTAGAGGTTCAAAATGAATTTAAAAAATATAGCGCGTTATTTCCAATCACCTATTTAAAGCAATGTAACTAAAGCTGCATCTGTCTATTTAAATAGCTCAAATGTCAAATCGTTAGACACCAAATGGTGTTTCAGCTCAACCGCTGACTTTAAGCAACCTTAAAGTGGCAAAACTCATTTAAGCTTTCATCATCAAAACTCACCAAACCTTGAATATCACAACTCATATAAAAGTTTTTATAGGTCAACACATAAAAGTCTGTGGTTTTTTTAATCACAATTGGATTCATATCCAAAGACAAAGCTTCATCTTGCTTAAATAATTTGGTCACACGGCGATCATTCATACAAATCAAATAGGTTTGCTTTTTGATTTCTACCTGTGCCAAACCATTATTTTCAACATGTAATGGAATGATATATTTCCCATTCACATCAATTACTTGTTGATCATAGCTTTCTAGCTTTTGTGTGATCACGTTAAATACTAAAATATTGCCAAAACTGTCTTGTAGCTGCGTTTTATCTTCAAAAGCAAAATTGACTTGAATACCCAGTTTCTGCAAATCTTGCTCATCCACTCGCTTATTGGTCAATAAAATACGAGTAATGGTCTGCTTTAAACTGGCATCAAAGAAAGTACTATCCAGTTGAATATCTGTACCTTTTAGAATTTTACCCAAAGCTTCGTTATGTGTCCCCAATAAGTGAGCAATCACACTACGATAATAAAATTTGCTGTTTTTCTTTACTTCACGAATCTGCTTATAAAAATAAGTTTGATCGTATTCACGTTCAATAAAATCATGTAGTAACGCAGAGTTGGCTAAAACTGCAATCGCATCATGACCAGTATACGGTAAATGTAACGTATGCAATTGAGGGATCAATGGCTTAATTTTTAAATAATGTTCTTTATCATTTTCAAAATAAGGGTCATAAACAATGATGTATTCACAGTCTGCAACGATATCTTGTGCCTGAATACGCATATCCGCATTTAATTCAGCATCATAGAAATCTGTATAACGCTTGTCCTCAACCTCTAAAGGGTCGATAGAATATTGCGGAACCATGGCAACAACACGATTCATTTTTAAAGCTTTGGCATATTTGATTGCCGCATAGCCACCCATCGAACCGCCATAACCCACGATATTTTTAAATTGTTTTAAAATGGGATCTAGGTGCTCTAACAATGCCACCATGCTTGAAGCAGGAAACCAAGACTTCTGTTTTGGCATAATCCCGACCACAGCATAGTTATATTTCATCAAAGACTTTTCAGCATTGATGGAAAGTCCTTTGGCTCTAGAAATCAAGTCACCAAATGACAGGACTAAAGTGTCAGAATCGCCTTGTAAATAGATTGCTCTAATATGATCATCTTCAAAAATTATTTGCTTATCCATTCGCACACCGAGCACTAGCTCTATCATTGGCTGAAATTAAATAAATAGGCGCTTGCCTATTGATTGCATCAAGTGTCATATTTTATAGAGTCTAGTCAGATAAAAAAGCGCAAAATATGACACATTCCTTACATCCTGCTGCTCAAAAAGGCTTCAGTACTGCTGCAGAACTTTATCAACAAGTCAGACCCAATTACCCACAAGATGTAGTCAAATGGTTAAAAGAAGATTTAGCCCTTGGCTCAGATTCAAGTGTTGTTGACTTAGGCGCAGGTACTGGAAAATTTCTCCCTTACCTCAAACAAGCAACGACCAATATTATTGCTGTCGAGCCCGTCACAGAAATGTTGGAACAATTGAAAATAGTACATCCTGATGTGCAAACGCTTCAAGCAAAGAGTGATCAAATTCCGTTAAAATCTGAAAGTATTGATGCTGTTTTGTGCGCGCAGTCATTTCACTGGTTTGCCAATATTGAAACTTTGAATGAAATTCACCATATTTTAAAACCGAATGGTCATCTTGGTTTGGTCTGGAACCAGCGTGATGAGACGATAGACTGGGTTAAAGCATTGGCAGATTTGCTCGCAACAATCGAAGATGACACGCCACGTTACCATAGTGGCCAGTGGAAATTGGTGTTTGAAAATCAATTTTTATTCCAACTTGAAACGGCCAAAGTCTTTTCACAAGTACAAACTGGAACCGTAGAAAATGTAGTGAGCAAGCGATTATTATCCACCAGTTTTATTGCTGCGATGTCTAAACAAGAACAACTCAAGCTAAAACACAAATTCGAACATATTGTCTTGGAATATACGGGTAAACATGCGCAAGATGAAATAGACTTCCCTTACGTTACCTATGTTTATAACTTTAGGAAACTGCGCTAATCGAAACGCTTTAATGAGGAATATTTATCATGAATTTAATACTTCGCCCTTTACTCCTTTCAGGTTTACTCACATCAGTCGTTTTCATGGCAGCATGTTCTCCTAAAGATAGCCCACAGCAGAATAATTCATCTGAACCCAAAGATGCCTCTCAAGAGATCATGGATCAATTGAAAACCAAACCGATTAAAACCTTTCCAAGTACACCAGACGATGCTCACGATATTGCATTGCTTGAAGAATATGATCAAAAATTTACTGAAAATAATAATGCTTTAGAAGCTGATCTTAAAAAACGTGCTTCTGATGGAAGCCTTACTGAAGAAATAGATCGTCAGCTTAAACGTGATGGTATTGAATCTGCACTGAATATGCTCAAAGAGCTGGATCTAAAAACCGAACAAGGACGCTATATTCAAGGGTTACGCTATCAATATTGGGAAAATCAAGCCAAAGTCTATGATGAGAAAAAGCAATCTGCAGATGGGGAACTGAAAAATCCAAGTGATGCAGTCAAAGGTATGGGAGAAATGTTAAGTGCTGATGAGCAACTTGATCATTGGAAACAATTGACCGATAAAAGATAAAAAAACAAATGCTTTAATCTGCTCTTGTGCGCTAACAGATCGCACAAAAGCAGAAACGCTGATCAAGATTAAAACTCAATGCTAAGAAACTCGAATGCGACAACGCCATTGTTGATCAGGTTGTTTTGAAGACTCCCATGAACGAATATGCACCAATTCAATATAGTCTTGTCCTGGTTTTTCAGCTTTAAACCGGAAAGTTTTGGTTCCACCTACACCCACTGCCCCCTCTTCACTGTCATTTTGCAAATAGGTTTCTTCTGTTTTAAAAATTTTAAGTGGTTGTAATAACTGCCATTGATAACCTGTGCTAGGATTTTCAGGTGCATTGAAAACAAGTACCTCACCTACTTTCATATCCATCAAAGTTGGGCACTTTTGTTTCAATGTATACTCATGTGTTTTACCTTCCACTGTAGGACTTGAACTTTGACAAGCGACTAAGCCCAAACTGCAAAACAACAAAGTAAAACCCACTAAACCTTTCATTTATCACACTCTTTATGATCAAATTGGCTAAAATTATAGCAAACCTTATCATCTTCTCTGATGTGGCTCAATTTGAATTTAGATATTTTGCTTTTCCAACCACTGAATAGAATTTACACGAATCAGTTTACACGCCCCATCCCCCACACCATTCCAATCTAAAGCAGATTTCCACACCAAATCTTTATCATTCACTTGGACCAAATCGCCTGTTAAGCGAACGAGATCCCCGCGCTTTACCTGTTTGATTTGCTGAGCAATTTTAGGATTAGCCGGGATAATATGCATGTTACTGACTAATTGAGTTGCTAATTGAGCTGGAATGGGTGGTCGAGCCATTTTCCAATTTAAGAAACGGTCATATTGATTGATTGAAATCTGGCGGGCAATTTCAGGTTCAGTAAATAAACCACGAGTTACCGCATAATCAATTGGAGAAAATTTTGCTTGCTCATCATCTTTATATTCTTTTGAACCGAGAATCCGAAACTCCCCATGAAAGGGTTCTAAAACAGAAATTTTCTGATGTTGATCTATTGGCGCCAAACCATTGGCAATATTAAATGCTGGGTTACTTGTTGAAACTTTATAGGAATCAGTAGATTGAAAAGCATATACCTGAAAAGCACTCAGTGCCATCAACGCTGCACAGATTAACTTTTTACTCATAATATGCTCCTCAAACCACAGTTAAAATTGTACAAAATCTATAATCCTAGTATTAATATAAAAACTTAAAATAAAAATCGAGTTTCGGTAACAAAATACAGAGATTTCGTCCTATTTTTGTCTTATATTCAAAGTATGCTTTGGTTAGAATTTAGCTTATACCCATCTAATTGCATAAAATTATGATTTATAGATTTTACCAACAACGTATCTTCCCGCATTTACTCAATCAAGTGATGCAAACACCCAGCATGATGGATGGACGTGCAGAATTACTTGGAAAAGTTCGAGGTGAAGTCTTAGAAATCGGTTTTGGCACAGGTTTAAACCTGCCATTTTACCAAGAGGTTGATCAAGTTTATGCACTTGAGCCAAACCGCGATGTATACCAACTTGCTCAGAAACGGGTATTTGATGCACCCTTTCATGTACAACATATTCAAGCCAGTGCCGAAAAGTTACCTTTTGCAGATAATTCAGTCGAGAATATCGTCAGTACATGGACTATGTGCAGTATTGCCAATTTAGATAAAGCCATTCAAGAAATTCATCGGGTTTTAAAACCTCAAGGTACACTACATCTAATTGAACATGTTCAATATCATGACAATAGCACCCTAAAAAAATTGCAAGATATTTTAACCCCTATACAAAAGATTATTGCCGATGGTTGCCACTTAAACCGTAATATTGAACTTGAACTTTTAAATGCCAATTTTAAGTTTTCTGAAAAATATTATTTTGATGCTGAAGATCTGCCAAAAATTGGACGGCGTATGTTTATGGCCAGAGCACACAAGCTCTAAGCTTTCGTGGTTTAATAGAATAGATAAATTTAATAGAAAATTTGAGATAGTCAAACCACCTCATTATTCAGACAAGTGATTTTCATCAAGTTATTGATCATCAATGAAGCTTATGTTTTTGTATGAACTTTTAAAGGTTTTTAGCAATGAATAAGTTTTTGTATTTTTGAATCCTAGATAGTTATCCTACCTACCCTACTGGGACGACAGAAATGTCGCCGTTGAGCGGGGTTACAGGACATACACCTCGCCCATTGAACAAAAACAAAGCACGGTTTTTTAGCGCAAGGTTTGGTATCCCTTACGAAAAGTGAGGCATCACCTACGCCAAGATACTTTAACTTTGATTGTAAAGTATGGCATTGCAAGCCTTTTTATAATCAAATAATTTATTTTTTCCATACAATTGCTTTAATCCAAAAGCTGCACACTCAATTACACTTTTATCCTCTAATCTTGAAAATCAATCCGAATCGTTTCAAAGCGTACTCGCCCATCATGAATTGCTTGAGCAATCGCTTGCTGTCCTTTAGTCAAACGTGCCCCACCACTCTTAATATCAATCAACACCACTTCAATATCCTCTGCCAAACCTTCACCATCTCGAAAATCGGTATATCCATCAAACACGACATAATCAATAGGATCACCTAAGAACTTGGCATCACTGGGTAAATAACGAAACTCAGGCATGATTGGTGCAAGTTGTTCCGCCATTTTGCCTTTCAGCACAGCACGACTGGTATTTACACTACGCTTTTGTGCGCTTGTTAAAGCCTGCTGATACTCTAACTCCAACTCAGCAATATACTGTTCGTACTCTGCTTTTATTTTGCCATTACGCGTACTTGATAACACGATTGTGGTTAAAACGATGCCAATACACGCACCAATTAACATCGCCATCCAGATGGACATGCTTTTTCCTTTAACTCGATATCTTGCACAATGTAAACAACTACTAAAGTTTTGTCATGTATAACCTATATGCTAAAAATTAATGCTAAAGTAAGGTGAAGGTTAGCTTACAGACTTAATTGATCAATCATGAAAACAATACTTGTTGCAAATTTAAAAGGCGGTTGTGGGAAAACAATTACAGCAATAACATTAGCGACAGCGCTTGCACAAAAAGGCTATAAAGTGGCCTTGGCTGATGCAGATGGACAAAAATCTGCACTGCAATGGTTAAAGCAACGCCCTAACACTGCAGCAACAATTCAAAGTCTGGATTGGCGTCATGAAAAATCAATTGGTGATGCACCTAAAAACCTAGATTATTTAGTGATTGATGCACCAGGTGCCTTAACTGGTGAACATGCAGAACAACTGATTAGTGAGTGCCATGCTGTAGTCACTCCGCTACAACCTTCTTTTTTTGATATCGACAGTACTCGACGTTTCCTTAAACACATCCAAGACATTAAAAAAATTCGTAAAGGCAAAGTTTCTGTATATCTGGTTGCCAACCGAATGAAAGCCAACAGCTCTAGCTCGAAAGATATTCAGCAATTCTTTGATAAAATCGAACAAAAACCTGTTGCATGGATATCGGAACGTACTGCCTATAGCCAATTGGCGATGCAAGGTTTAAACGTTTTTGATAAAACCCAAAAGAACTTTTTAACCATTCAAGAACAATGGCAACCCTTACTTGATGCTTTAATAGACGATCCAAGCGATTGGTTCTAAAACCAATTCAATAAAGATCAGATAAAGTAGGGTTAAAATTTGCCACACTTTATTTTTCAGTTAATATTGAGTCAATCACTCACAATTTTTAGAGTAATTCGTGCAAGATTTCACTTCGAACTTACAACGTATCTTATTGTTTGGATTATTGTTTATCCTTATTTTTCTAGGTTACGATATTCTCAAATACTTCATTGTACCTGTGTTATGGGCCTGTATTATTGCCTATATGACTTGGCCAATGTACAAACGCATCTTAAGAATGTTTGGTTCGAATCGACCTACCCTCAGTGCATCACTCATGATTACGCTGGTGGTTTTGGTGGTTGGAATTCCACTGACTTTTGCCATTTTTATTTTACAACATGAAGGACGAAATCTTTATTTCGACCTCCAACGCCAATTATCTTCAGGTCATTTGACTGTTCCAGACTTTATCCGTGAACTCCCCATCATCGGCAAAGAAGTTAGCCGTACTGTACGTGAAATTAATGCTGATCCTACCAGCCTTTCACAAACCATTGGTCTTTGGATTCAAGGCCATATGAACTATGGTAAATTCGTCTTGAATGAAATTACCAAAAATCTGGTTAAGCTAGGTTTTGCAATCATGTCTTTATTCTTCTTCTACCGAGATGGTCAAACCATTTTGGAGCAAGTCAGTAAAGCCTTACAAATGTTAATTGGTCCACGTATTCACCATTATCTTGATACCATTTCTGAGACGACTCGGGCTGTGGTTTATGGTGTTGGTTTAACTGCCGTTGCTCAAGCATTTCTTGCTGGTGTGAGTTATTTTGTTGCAGGTGTACCCAATCCAATGGTCCTTACCATTGTGACGTTCTTGATGGCACTGATTCCATTCGGCCCTCCTGTTGCTTATGGTGCAGTTTCATTATGGCTTTTCTCACAAGGTCAAACCATGGAAGCAATTGGTGTAATGGCTTGGGGTGTTTGTATTGTCAGTACTGCTGATAATGTGATTCGACCTTTGGTTATTTCAGGTGCAACCAAGATTCCGTTCTTGTTGATCATGTTTGGTGTACTTGGTGGATTAGCAAGTTTTGGACTGGTTGGACTGTTTATTGGCCCTGTCATTCTTGCAATTCTCTTGGCAATTTGGCGTGAGTGGTTACATGAAACTACTGAATCAGAGAGCCTCATGCCTGATGCAACAATGGCTTATGACATTGATGAGGATAAACCCACCAAATCCTAAGCTGAATGCCAGCAAGTAAACGTTAAAATGCAATAGTTATAACCACTATATTCGCCAATAAGCATGAGTTGGCGAATATATCTTGTATAGCTATCTTTAATATCGCAGATATACTACATAATGATTTTCTTCATTTATTTTAATCAACATAATCAATACCAATCAAACTCTCTGTTAAATAAATTCATACAATCAGACATTTAATTCACATTGTTTATCCTGTTGGGCTTTGCTTGAATAGTTACTAATCATAATCAAATACTTTGGATGCGTTCAATGACATCTACTTTTTTTAAAACTTCTATACTTTGTACATGTATCACCCTATTTACAGCAGCATGTAGTACAACAACGGTTAACCCTAAGCTTAAAACACCATTACAAACAGTAGATATTCATGCTGTATCTGCACAAGGCATTGGTTCAAAAATTGGTACAGTGAGCTTGCAAGACTCTCCAAATGGTTTAACAATCAACACTCAACTTAGCCACTTACCTTCGGGTTATCATGGTTTTCATATTCATGAAAAAGGTTCATGTGCACCTGCTGAAAAGGATGGAAAAATGGGCGCTGCTTTAGCTGCGGGTGGGCATTTCAATCCTCAAAAAACTGGTCATGGCACCCCGAATGATGGACATATGGGGGATTTACCTGTACTGAATGTAGATTCCAATGGAAATGCAAAAACAACCTTAATTGCGCCACGTTTAAAATTGGCAGATATTCAGGGCTTAGCCATCATGATTCATGCAGGCGGGGATAACTATTCAGATCATCCAAAACCCCTTGGTGGTGGTGGAGATCGTATAGCATGTGGTGTGATTCAATAATTTGATCATAAATTGTGGATAAGTCTGCTCTTATCCACATCTTTTTTATTTCAGATGTGAAAGCGCATAACGACGGCAATGTTCCAAATAACCAGCCTCATGTACACTCATCAATTCAACAATACTCCGCCATAGCCAAAATGGTGCCTCGATGGTTTTTGATTGATTGCGTTTTAACTCTTTTATCCAAGCATTGCGTACTGGATCATCCATCTGTCGAGCATGTGCACGACCAACCACAAAAGCCAAATAGAAAGCCAAGTCTTTGGCTTCAACTTCATTGACCCCTTCTATTTCGAGTTTTAAATCTTGTGGCAATAACTCTCGAATAAAAATCGAAGTATCTAAAAACTTACTTGCTCGCATCCGCTCCCCTAAAAATGGTGATAAGTGTCTTGCACCTTCAACAATTCTTGCTGCATTGTCTTTTGGCATCGGTGTATTTGAATAACGTGGTGCAAGTGCTGTTGTGGCTTCTTTCAGATCCATTAAACATAGGCCTTTCCCATCTCTGACAATATGATTGGATGAATCCATCAGTACGATATAGCGCAATAGGCCTAAAGAACTGCACCCTTTAACCCAATATGCTGAATCGATGACTTTCAATTGAGCGGATTGATCACGCTGGCCAATCATTGTGACCAAGTCCTGAATATCAGGCTGATTAAAAACACTGTGGATTTCGAGATGTTCTTTTTTCAATAGGGGCCAAAATCGTTTCCCCAAGATGATTTCTGGCTTTAAAGCTTCTAAACGCTCTCTTGCTAAATTTTTCCAGGTTCGCTTCAGTGCTTTCTGCATTGCACTATGCACAAGGACAGGTCGCTGTAATTTACCAATCCCATGACCATTGTGTGCTAAGGCATAAACATAACCCGCGTAAAGCGCTTCAATCATCTGTGCGGTAACGACCCCAGGTAAATCAGAGCTACGTACAGCTGTCGCTAAGGATAGTCCTAAGCGGATAACATCATTGGCTGGATTACCAATCACGGTTTGATCTAAATCACGAATCTCAATATCAATTTTACCCTCTGCATTGGCTACAGGACCCAAATTACCGGTATGGCAGTCCCCACAAATCCAAATCGCTGGTCCTTGTGGTATCGAACTTATTTCCGCTTGCTTTAACCAATCATAATATTTGGCAGTATTGCCTCGTACATAGGCATGGATGGAACCTGCCATTTTTAAATTACGACGTTCTGTTAATTCAGCATTGCGGTAACGCGGTTGTTTTATTTCAGTGTTTTGCTTTCTTGGCATTTTTACTATTTTAAGTACTTGATCACTTATTCTGAGTTTTTTTAAGCGTTTAAGTAAGGGCTCAACTGTATATAAAATGTTGAATATTACCGTTTCTTTTTTACATTTCTACATGCAATAAATCATATCGCCTTATCAGAAACGAGTAAAATATTGAAACGTCCAAGCCACTGAATAGACACTGTGAATAGCTATCAGCAAATCTTTCAAAATATAAAATCAAATTCGACTTTGATTTATTGCATACAGATTTTGATTGTTTTAACTGGAACAACGCTTGGCCTGTATTTTCTAGGTTATGATCAACTTATTGTACCGATTACACTTGGCGCAATTGCAACAGCACTCACTGATTTTGATGACCGACTCAGTATTCGGTTAAGAAATCTAGGCTTGGTCTGTGTGCTGTTTTTTACTGTCAGCAGTATTTTAGATTTTTTACATTCCTATAAGCTTTTATTTTTAATTTACTTGTCGCTTTCCAGTGGGGCTTTTATCTTAATGGGTGCCTTAGGGCAACGCTATGCCACCATTTCATTTGGTACTGTGCTCTTGTCAATTTATACCATGTTTGGCTTAGGTGAATATTCTGAGTGGTATCAACAACCCAGTTATTTTGTCATGGGTACATTATGGTATGGCTTGACCTCTATTATTTTCTACTTGCTAAAACCGACACAGGCTGTACAAGACAACCTCTCTAATAGTTTCAATCTTCTTTCCGAGCTTTTGACATCAAAAGCAAAACTATTTGATCCTGATAATGTCGACAATATTGAACAGCTTTTATTTGACCTATCTTTGCAAAACAGCCAGTTGGTGCAAAACTTAAATTTAACCAAAGCCTCATTACTCACCCGATTAAAAGCCTCTCGTGCAAATAAAAACACCATCTACTGGCTCAACTTATATTTTTTGGCCCAAGATATTCATGAGCAAGTTACTTCCAATTATTTGCACTATGAAAAGATCCAACAGAACTTTAGCCGCACAGATTTAATTTATCGCATTCAAAAAAATGTCCGCTTACAAGCGCGCAATTGCCAACAACTTGCTGAGGCAATTTTAAAGCGTCAAATCTTTCAAACGCATCCTGACAATAGTATTGCTTTAGCACATTTAGAAAACTCAATGCTGGAATGGATTCAACAAAATCCACATAATTTAGAAGTAAAAAACTTACTGTTGGTGTTAAAAAATCTCAAAAATGTGCAAGATCAATTTATTAATCTGAGTATTGAACAAAGTAATTATCAGCAAAGTTATAGCCACCATCGAGATAATCTAAATTTATTGGATGATGATATCCATGATCTACCAGACCTTTGGCTCAAGATTAAACAACATTTAACCCCAAATTCTGCATTGTTTCGCCATGCGGTGCGAATCTCATTTGTGTTTGCTGTCGGGTACACAATTTCCTTACTACCCTTCGCAAAAAATGGCTATTGGATTCTACTCACGAGTTTATTTGTCTGCCAGATCAGTTATTTTGCCACCAAAAGTCGTTTAAAACTGCGCACTTTAGGAACTGTATTAGGCGTACTTTTAGGTATTCCCATTTTATATTTTATACCTAGTATAGAAGGACAGTTACTTCTCACTATTATTTTTGGGGTATCCTTTTTCTACTTACGTTCAAAAAAATATGCCATGGCGACTTTAATGGCAACCCTAATGGTTTTGTTGATCTTTAATTTAAAAGGTGCAGGCTATACCATTATTTTACCACGTATTATCGATACTATTTTGGGATGTGTAATCGCATGGTTTGCGGTCAGTTTTATTTGGCCAGACTGGAACTTCCGTGATATTTCCAACAATATTCGTAAAAGCAGCAAAGCAACATTAGACTATTTCGATGCGGTTGTTGAGCAATATCAACAAGGCCGAACCAATAGTATTGATTATCGTAAAGCACGCCGAGCTGCACATAATGCACAGATTGAATTATCCACGATGATTTCCAGTTTAAGTGCTGAACCCAATCCAAATCAGGATTTAATTCACAATGCATTTAGATATTTGGTCTATAGCCATAGCCAGCTCAGTTATGTTTCTGCTTTAGGCAGTCATCGTGAACATGTGCATGATCAGCAGATTTTAGATTTGATGTTGTGGTGTAAAGACACGTTAAATGATGTTTTGCTTAACCAATCCGCTGTAAATGAAGCATTAATTGAAACAAAGCTCACTGAGATTCAGAACATCAATGATCAAGAAAATTTATCAGATAATTTACTTTTGGTGCTTAAACAAATCAGTTTATTATTGGAAACCTTACCTGAGTTGTTAAAACTAAAAACAACTTTACTTCGATTAGAAATTAAATAGCAAGAATCACAAAATATTTTGAGACATCACATGAAATTTAAAATTTTCCTAACGTTTTTATTTTCTGGATTGGCTATCGGTGCTATGCCCAATGCTTTTGCAGATTCTCAATTTAATCAAGACTTACAGCAATTTTTAGAGTGTAAAAAGACACTGAAAAATTATTATGACTTAGGTTTTGACTTTGAGGATGATTTGAAAAAGAATGGCTGGATCAAACAAGGTGAAGAATATAGCTATGTCAGTAAAGTCCCCATTACGGTATTCGGTCAATCTACAGATCAAATTAGCTTAGTTTCTGGTGGGATGCTGGCTGTTTTAAAAAATGCGAACACCCAAGTTCTCGCGAAAAAGTTTCAAATTTCTCAAAACCCTTTCTTTAAAGATATGCCTTATTTCTCAGGAGAGAAAATTGTAAAAACAGATCTTGAGACCAAAGAAATGGAAAAATCTTTGCGTAAACTGACTTTAGCTGAATCTAATCCAGTTGTAGATGAAGGTGAACATAAGACCTATATCGGTTGTGTTTATATCACTGAATTTGAACAGCAACAGCAGGATGCAGCAATCAAAGCATTACAATAATTTATCCTGAATATCGGAGCAAACTTTTGGGTCGGGAGGCTAAAATATTATTCTCCAGAATGATCATCAATTCATTTAAATGAATCAATTTTATTTACTCATTTTTTAAAATAGTTTAGATAATTCGGTTAGACTCAAGCTTCATTCTCATTTGATTAAGTGACCATGAATATCAAATCTTTACGTATTGTTGGTTTTCTCGAAGGCATCTCTTTTCTCCTTCTTCTCTTTATTGCTATGCCTTTAAAATATATTTGGGATACACCAATCTATGTAAAATATATTGGCATGGGGCATGGTGTGCTATTTCTTGCTTTTTTGGCAGTTTTATTGATGGTCTGTGGAAAACAGAAGTGGTCTATTAAGATATTTATTTTAGGTTTGATTGCTTCAATTTTACCTTTTGGACCTTTTGTTTTTGATCATAAATTAAAAGCATTACAACAGCCTTAACCTGTTTTATTTATGAAGCAAAGCTCCCTCTCCTTTTATAGGAGAGGGAAACTCAAGTGAGCTTAAAATTCACCATTTGCTTTACGTTGCAGCATAATTTTTTTCACTATTCTACGTGGAATAGTGAACCACAAAGTAATTAAAGCAAAGCATGACAACGCATAAGCCCAGAGATGGAACTGTTCATACAAAATTCGAATCAGTTCAATTACAAAAAAGAAAGTGAACATCATCAACACTGAAACAGCAGCAGCGACAGTCCCTTTAGAAACTTCGGATGACATTAACGCAAAACGATAAAGCACTGAAAAACTAATTCCTTCACCAAAACTGACTAAGGTCATCCCTAAAATAACGCAATAAAGAAAATATTCGCGCCAAATTATTCCTGCCACAACAATTAAGGTACCTAACAGCATCAAAGGTAAGCCAATCAAAACTGTTTTACCTAGCGGCAAACGATCAATCACTTTAATCAGTGCAATATTGCCAAGAATCAATCCACCCAATACAGGAAATTGTGCCAGTCCATATTGCATACTACTGAGTCCCAGTTCTTCAACCAACATCACAGGAGATAACGCAATCCATAGCATTAAAGGCATCGCCACCATCGGCAAACCGAGGGTCAGGCCCATGAAAGTCTTGTTTTTTAGGACTTGCATATAATCATCCCAAATATAACTCAAAGGCTTTTTGGGAATACTGGTAGTACGTGATGGCATTTTGGCTTTTAGACCAAACCAACTGAGAAAAGCTAAAAAAGCAATCGCAATAAATCCCCAATGCCATGACACATGATCAATCAGGAAAGCACCAATGACTGGGCCAATCAAAGGGGCAAGCAAAGAAATATTTGCCATCAGTGCCATGACTTTAATGGCATCACGCTCTTCAAAAGTTTCTTGAATCGCAGCATAACCTACCGCTGCGATCACAGATAAACCAAAACCTTGCAAGAATCTTAAAACAAGAAAACTTTCAATATTGTGGGTAAACAGAATTAATAAACAGGTGATAACAAAAAATGCAACACCTGACAATAAAACTTTCTTACGTCCTAAACGGTCAGACAAAGGTCCGAGTATCCCTGCGACGCATGCCCCGCCGAGGAGATAAAATGACATAGATGATGGTGCCCATGCACTACTCACACCAAATTCCTTGGTAATTGCGAGCATCGCAGGTTGGACCAAATCATTACCGATATAAACTGAAAATTCAAATAACACCAACGCCAATGGAAACATAAGCGTAGCGCGACTCAAACTTGCAGTTTGTTGTTTTTGCACTAAATTTTGCATTGTTTTCTACATATCATTATCGGCTTGCATCGCTCACACTACTTTTTTTAAAGATAAGTGTACGCCCAATGACAAGCACTGAAATATAAATATTAAATTGTGGAATTTACGTTGAATAAAGGCAGTTCAACACCGTATTCACAAGGTGTCTAATTCAATAGGTAAAGTAATTGCTGAAACTATATTTGTGAGATTTTTTAACTTGACCCGATCTATAAGAAAGCTCATAGAAGTACACACAGGGTAAAGTTTGGGTAGTCTAACACAGACAAATTTTCAGGGGAAGTTGAACATTTATTATTCTTCAGCTACTCTAAATACTGGTTAAGCTGATATAAATAATTTAAATGAAAAATAAAAATCCTGTATCACTGATCATTATTGGTCTGATTTTATTGTTGATTAGTGGAGGACTTTATTTTATAAGTTCTGCACCAAATATTAGCGCTGAAGATCAGGCTCGATGTGAACAATTGGTTCAAAAGAAATATGCGGAAGATTCGAGCTCAGTGATTGAAAGCTGTAAAACAGATACAGGCTTTGTGACCTTGATGGATGTTCAGGCCAATGGTACTGGGTCGGCTGAAGATACGGCAAAGGCAATTAGTTCAGCCAACCATAAAGAATTGGGGTTTGGTATATTTGGCAAGTTCTTGATGGGATTATGCGTAGGTGTCGGAATTGCGATGCTAATCAAAGGCTTGATTGCACTCAAAAACAAACAACAATCGATAAATTAGCTATCAAAGCAAATTATAATTCACATAGTTTGCTTTATTCATCATGTAGCACTTTTGATTTGATAAATGTGCCACGTTTAATATCATCATATGCTTCAAGAATTTCAGCGTAGCTATTCATCACAAAAGGGCCATGACCGTTGATGGGTTCTTGAAGCGGTTTGCCTGTCAGCAGCAGCAATTTACACTGTTGCAATGCCGTAATTTCTAAGTCTTGTTCTAAGCTCGACATGACGGCAAGCCCTTGCTCTTCAAATATCTCATCTTCAGCTTGAAACAATGCCTTGCCGGTTCGTAAATAAACCAGTGTGGTTTCCCCTGCGCCAGCGGGCAATCTCACCTTATGCCCTGCTTGGATTTCAATATCTAAAACATGAAGTGGCGAATGCGTTTTTGCTGGCCCTTGTTGTCCTTGATAATGCCCAGCAATCACCCGTACCGTTCCTGCGCTATTCGGAAGTTCAATCACTGGAATATTTGCTTTTCGTAAACTCTGATAACGTGGTGGGTTCATTTTATCTTTAGCTGGTAAATTCACCCACAGTTGCACCATTTCAAAATAGCCACCCGTTTTTGAAAATACCTCACTAAAGACCTCTTTGTGTTCTACACCGGAAGCTGCGGTCATCCATTGCACATCACCCGTTGAAACAATACCACCACCACCCGATGAATCACGGTGTTCTAATTCACCAGCAAAAATCAGGGTAACCGTTTCAAAACCACGATGAGGATGCTCACTCACCCCTTTGCGTAAATTGGTCGGTTTTAAAACACCAGGTCCTAAATGATCCAGTAACAGAAAGGGAGAAACCGTATTGCCTAATTCATAGTGCGAAAATACAGAAAGTACAGGATAAAAATCTCCTATCGCAAATCGGGTGTCATTACGATGAATAAAGGCAAGGGTTTTCATAGTGTCACTATTCTCTGATTGAGTAAAAGCATTAGCCATAAAAATGTTGTTTTAAATTAAAGCTATATTCGGTGAGATATTGCTTTAATTTTTCAATATCATTAGTAGGTTCAATCGTTCTTAGATTAAGGGCTTCAATTTTATCTTCTAACAGTTTTAAGATCTGTGCTTGTTCAGCGACAGGTAATTGTGCTTTTTCTTTTTGCTGTTTTTTGATTTCTAAATAATCTTCTGCCCAATGACGTAATGGATCATGGGAGTCGATTTGATCAAACAATTGCGTAATCTGGAGTTCAGGCATAATTTGCTGTGTTGCCAACTCTGCTGACATCAGACCACGAATAGAATAAAACACTTTTTTATAGGTAAAGTTATCTGCAGTTTGCATGACATGCATACCACCTTTAGCCAGCGACAAGTAATGATAATACAGAGCTTTATAGTCTATTCGTTCAAGTAAGCCATCTCTAAAAATTTCCCATTCAGGAAATTGATTGAAATAGACAATATGTGCACGTACCCACTCTAAAACAGTCGGATTACTTTTTGCCAAAAGTCCAAACATTTTATTTAAGTCGAATGAAACGAAATCAAAGTCGCCATCCATGATCTCGATTAAATCACGGTGTTGGCGATAATCGTAATATTGTGCCTTGGAGGGTAGATGAAAACCACGCACATCGTAATCACTGTCTGGACTTGCCATGCCCCATAAACGACTACCGCTTTCGATATAAAACAGTGGATGTTCATCTCGGTTTTGGAATAAGTTTTGAATTTCTTGTTGGATGTTCATTGTGTTCACATTTTGGGTAAATCTATAGGTTTTATAACATCAATTTCAGTGCTTTTTAAATTTTCTTTGAATTCAAGATCGACTCCCCTTTATTTTTAATTTAAAAGTTTTATCAATAATCGCTTTAATTCATCATGATACTTACCAGCATAATTTGCTTTATGTTGGATATATAGCCAAGCCTCCTAATTATTCATACAAGTGATTTACATCAAGCCATTGATCATAAATAAAGCTTATTTTTTGTATGAACTTTTAGAAACTGTTGGTTATCAATTCATTTTTTGTACTTTTAAACCCTAAATGATTGTCCTACCGTGGGGCGACATGGATGTCGCCGTTGGGCGGGGGTACAGGACGTACCCCTCGCCCAACATGAGCAAAAACAAAGCAGGGCTTTGTTTGCAGCGCAAGGTTTGGTATCACCTACGAAAAGTGAGGCATCGCCTATGCAATGGTATTTAAACTTTGAATATAGGGTGTGGCATTGCAAGCTTTTTTATAATCAAACAATTGATTTTTACATGTGATTGATTTAATTAAAAATATCAATCAAGAGAAGTTATATTCTTGTGTATGAGTTTTTTGACAGATTGACTATCATTCAACTTCTTGTATCAGTCAAAAATGCGAAAGATCAAAAGCATTACCTACAATTAAAATATTCATTTATTGTGATTTGCCAAATAAAAAACGTACCAAATCTGATACGTTTTTATCCAGCATTTCTATCTATTTTCAATAAGAAATATAAAACAGCCAAAGATAATTATCCTTTAGCTACAAATTTTGAATTTCTTAAAACATTTTCATGACGCTCTAATGCTAATTCTATGAGTTGAGTAATTAATTCAGAATACGTGATTCCACTTACCTCCCAAAGCTTTGGATACATACTGTTATTAGTAAAGCCAGGTAAAGTATTTACTTCATTTAGTAAAACATCGCCATTCTCAGTCAAGAAAAAATCGACACGTGCAAGTCCCAAACAACCTAAAACTTTAAAAGCTTTAATCGAAATCTCACGAATCTTATTACTTTCCTCTTCTGAAATTGAAGCAGGAATCACCACTTCAGAAGATTGATTATCTATATATTTTGCTTCATAAGAATAAAAACTAGACTTTACAACCACTTCACCACAAACACTGGCTTTGGGATTGTAATTACCCAAAACACCGCATTCAATTTCACGACCTTTAATAAACTTTTCAATCAATACTTTGCTGTCATATTGAAATGCGATTTCTAAAGCAACAATAAACTCTTGTTCGTTTTCAACTTTACTGACACCCACTGAAGAACCTTGATTCGCAGGTTTCACAAAGACTGGAAGTCCTAAAGTATTTTGAACCTCATGGAAACTCACTGCGTCTGGCTGGTAAGCATGAACAGTTAAAAATGGTGCAACCGCAATCCCAGATCCTTGTAACAAACGCTTGGTGACATCTTTATCCATACAAATTGCAGAACTTAAAACATCTGAACCAACAAAAGGTAGATCTAAAATTTTAAGCATGCCTTGTAATGCACCATCCTCGCCTAAAGTCCCATGAATGATAGGAAAAATAACATCTATGGGTGGTAATCCTTGCGCATTTTCAATTTCAAAGATTTGAGATTGTTTTGACTGCAAATAATCTTCATGTTCACGAGGGGCGAGAGAAATTAATTTAGGATCGTGGTCATATTCTAAATAATGAGTAACATCCAAGATACGCCAAGCACCATCTTGGTCTATTCCAATCAAACTAAGATCAAACTTTTGCAGATCTATTGCATCCACGATATTTTGTGCTGATTGTAGTGACACACGATGTTCTGATGATTTTCCACCAAAAATTATTCCAACTCTAGTTTTTGCCATTTTTGTTTGTACCCTGATTTTAATCTTCCAAATCTTTAAATCCCGATAAATAATTGATCAAGGACATTTTGCCTTTTGGAAGGTCTTGGTGTTCTTACCACGATAACACTGATATTCCTTCTGCATATCTATACGTTTCCACTGACCATCAATATTTTTAAAGCTATATACGCTACGAATAGAACGTACTGAATCATCCATCAAACCCGTTTCAGTCAACTTCACTTCTGCAACAGTAGGTGATTCCACACTATTAAAATATTGGCGCAACTCAACAGTCGCGAGATCCTTACGTAAATCAGGACGTTCATTTAAAACCTGACTTAATGGGGTCTCTGAACCACCCACTTTATTCATTAAATTTTGTGTTGTTGCACAGCCAGATAAAGTCACTAAACAAAATACTGAAATTAAACTCAAACGATTCATTCTGATCACCCTAAAACTAAAAGCATAGCCTAATGATGCTATGCTTTTTAAACGTACACTATTTAAAAACTGTGTCTTTATGACTCAGCTGCAATATGGCTAACATCGAGCACTATGATTTGTTGATCATTTTCATCAAACATCAAGGCTTGATTACCTAGATCCAGCATATAAAAATGCCCTACATTGGTTAGAAAATGCCAAGCAACAATCTCTTGCCCATTATACTCATGTGATGGATCACCAATGGTAATACGATCTAGTTCCTGACCTGCTTGCTGGCATAAGGCTTGAATAATTTTAAAATAACGGGAGCTGTTTTCAGCTGCCTGCTGTTTACGTTGTTCTAAATTTGGAATTTTGGCTGTAACTTGCTCGATAATCGCCAAGATTTGATCTTCATCGACAACCTGTAGCTTTGGATGCTGTTTTAACCATCGACTATTGATTTCAATCAAATCTTCACTATCATTCAATGCATAAAATTGGTCATCAAAAGCATTGAGAATATCTCGCTGCTCATTTTCTCCAAAGTATTCACCCTCTAAGAACTGTTCTAATTGCTCATCCGTAAACTGATCAATTAAATCCGCACTTTGCTCAAAGAGAGCCGAATGCCCAGTCGCATTCATGGCTTTTAATCCTTCACGAACATGTTTCACCATGAACGCATCCCAACCTGTGTTATAAACAAATTGTGAAAAACCGCCATTATTCACTTGAGCAAGATAGTAATCGACAAAATAACTATATAAAGCCTCTGCGGATACTTCATCATATTCAACATAATGTTCAAATAAGCCATTTAAGGTATCAATATTGGACATAATCACATCATAGTGATCATCACTATCTAAACTTTGTTTAGAAATTAAAATCTTATCAATGAGCATAGTTTTCAGTTTCTTATCAATATTTAAGCGCAATCAACATAACAAATTTTCGGCAACAAATGGCGACAAGCATGTAACTTTATTTTATCTTTTGTTTGGCAATAAAAAAGCGCTTCTCTCGAAGCGCTTGTACAAGCGAGCTATTTAAATCATTACAGATCAAATAACTTACCTGGGTTCATGATGCCATTTGGATCAAACACTTTCTTCAAGGCTTTCATATATTCAATTTCTTCAGCAGTCCGCGTGTAATCCAGATAAGGCTTTTTGGTCATGCCTACGCCATGCTCTGCAGAAATTGAACCGTCATATTTCTTCACAGTTTCAAATACATACTTATTTACTACCTGACATTTGGCAAAGAATTCATCTTTAGATAAATTCACAGGTTTTAGAATATTTAAGTGCAGGTTTCCATCCCCAATATGGCCGAACCAGCAGATTTCGAAATCAGGATAATTTTCAGCGACAATCGTATCAATTTCCTTAATAAAAGCAGGAACATGTGTAATCAATACTGAAATATCATTTTTATATGGGGTAAATGGTGCAATCGTTTCAGAAATATCTTCACGTAAACGCCATAAGCTTTGAACTTGTTCAAGATTTTGGCTCATCACCCCATCAAGCACCCAACCTTGTTCCATACAATGCTCGAAAATTTCCATCGCAGCATCCATAATCGGCTCATATGGTGCTTCAAATTCAAGTAAAACGTAGAATGGGCATTCTGTTTCAAATGGACGTTGCACATGACCACGATCCAAAACTTTTTTCATCGCAAGTTCACCAAAGAACTCAAAAGCAGTTAAATCAATTTTGCTTTGAAATGCGTGCAATACTGGCATGATTGCATCAAAATCAGGAACTCCCAATACCATCACTTGTAGATCATGTGGTTGACGTTCAAGTTTAATTTCAGCTTCGGTCACTAAACCTAAAGTCCCTTCACTACCAATAAATAAATGTTGCATTGCATAACCTGTAGCATTTTTAATCATGCCTTTGTTTAAACGCAATACATCACCTTTACCCGTCACCACAGTCAGACCAAGTATCCAATTACGAGTCATGCCATATTTGATGACTTTAATCCCGCCGGCATTGGTTCCAATGTTACCACCCAATTGTGATGAGCCCGCAGAAGCGAAATCAACGGGATAATACATCCCTTGTTCTTCTGCATAGTTCTGCAACTGTTCCGTCACCACACCCGCCTGAATACGCACCATACGATCAGCTGGATAAAATTCTAAAATTTGGTTCATTTTGTCGAAACTCACGACAATTTCACCATTGGCAGCAACAGCACCTGCCGATAAACCTGTACGTCCACCCGATGGAGTAATCGCAACATTAAATTGATTAGCCAATTGAACAATAGCTTGCACTTGTTCTGTGCTCGATGGAAAAACGATGACCGATGGCTGAGGATCAAAATGCTTAGTATGGTCTTTGCCCCAATTTTCTAAGCTGTCAGCATCGGTTTTAATCCGGTTTTCACCGACGATTTGCGTCAATTGGGTCAATAATTCAGGTGCTATCGTTACTGGAGCATTCATCGTTTTGCGGACCTAGCAAGAAGTAAATAAGTGGTTGTCGTACTATAACATTCGAGATTTTAAATCAGTCTGTGAAAATTTTTCAGCATTTTTTTACAGCTGAAATCGTCAATTTTACTGATTTTAGCAGTATTTTACCTAGATGACTGCTGAGGATAAAGCACAGATTTGATTCACATTATCCACACTTTGTGTATAAAGTGGCTGCAAGCACTATAAAAATCAATGCATTAGCATTTCATTTAATTTTTGAATAATGCTTATCAGAAATCGTAGATAAAATATCCACTGTCCTGTCACAATCAAAATATCTATAGAACAAGGTCTATGGTATCATATTGCGACTAAATTTGGCCTTTGTAGCGGAGCCGTAATGAGCCAACATCTTTCACTACCTAAAGATAAAATTCGTTTCTTGTTGTTAGAAGGCGTTCATCAAAACGCAATCGACACGTTAAATGCTGCCGGATATACCAATATCGATTCCCGTAAAACTGCGCTTGAGGGTGAAGCGTTGCAAGAAGCGGTTAAAGATGCACACTTCATTGGTATTCGTTCCCGTACACAATTAACTGAAGAAGTCTTTGCAGCTGCGAATAAATTGATCGCAGTGGGTTGTTTCTGTATTGGAACAAACCAAGTGAATTTAAATGCAGCCATGATTCGTGGTATTCCTGTATTTAACGCACCATACTCAAACACTCGTTCAGTTGCTGAATTGGTTCTTGCAGAATCTATTCTTTTACTTCGTGGTGTGCCTGCTAAATCTGCTTCAACTCACCGTGGTGGTTGGAACAAGTCTGCTGTAGGTTCATTTGAAACGCGTGGTAAAACTTTAGGTATCGTGGGTTATGGCTCTATTGGCTCTCAACTTTCAGTTTTAGCTGAAAGCATGGGTATGCACGTCATTTATTATGATGCAGTGACTAAGCTTCCTATGGGTAATGCACGTCAAGTCGGTTCTTTAGATGAACTCCTTGCAAATGCAGATGTTGTTACACTGCATGTACCCGATGTTCCTTCAACACGTAACTTCTTTGCAAAAGCTCAATTTGCGAAAATGAAAGAAGGTTCAATCTTCATCAATGCTGCACGTGGTACATGTGTAGTTATTGAAGATTTAGCAGATGCAATTAAATCTGGCCATATTGCTGGTGCGGCTGTTGATGTGTTCCCGAAAGAGCCTAAAGCCAATGGTGAAGAGTTTGTTTCTCCACTTCGTGGTCTAGACAATGTGATTTTAACACCTCACGTTGGTGGTTCAACCATGGAAGCGCAAGCTAACATCGGTCTAGAAGTTGCTGAAAAATTTGTTGCTTATTCAGATAAAGGTATGACTTTATCTGCAGTAAACTTCCCTGAAATCGCACTTCCATTAACTGAAGGTAAACACCGTTTACTGCACATTCATAAAAACGTGCCAGGCGTGTTATCTAAAATTAACAACCTGTTTGCTGAACACGGCATCAACATTTCTGGTCAGTCATTAATGACTAAAGGTGATGTGGGTTACTTGGTGATGGATGTAGACGCAACTGCATCTCAAGAAGCGCTTGATACACTTCAGGAAGTTGAAGGCACAATCCGCGTTCGCGTATTGTTCTAAGACGACGAAAGCTAGAAAACCACAGGTATTTGCCTGTGGTTTTTTTATTGGGCTTATAAATCTGGTTGAGGTCTTTCTCTTTCAAATGACTTCTTTCGTTAGTTAAATGATTTGATCAATAAACTATTTAGCATCTTCTCTCCCTCTACTCTACAAAGACAGTGTACTATCTAGAACTCAATAGGCTTTCAAATTACATTACTTTTTCATATAAATTGTTTTAAATAAGAAGTCTATTGCAGATATTTTCCGCCAAGTCCTGAGTCTAAATTCTAGAAAGAATGCCAAATTTTAAAAATGCACCACACCTTCAAGCTATAGTTTTATTGTTCATTGCCATGATCAGTATGCAAAGTAGTGGTGCATTAGCAAAAACATTATTTGATCAATTTCCAGTAATAACCATTTCCGCTATGCGTTTATTACTCGGCTCATTGATTTTAGCCGTGATTTTTAAAATTTGGCAGGTCAATTTTAAACAGATGAAATGGTCATCCATCATCAGTTATGGTATTGCCCTTGCAGGAATGAATGCTTTATTTTACTTATCGATTCATCGTATTCCGCTCGGAATCGCCGTAGCGTTTGAATTTATTGGCCCGCTCAGTGTGGCTCTATTTCATGCACGGCAAAAATTCGATTTTATTTGGGTCGGACTTGCGATACTTGGACTAGTTTTACTGTTTCCATTTGATCAGGCAAAGCAAACTCTCGATCCTATTGGCATTGCCTTTGCCTTAGCTGCTGGCGCTTGCTGGGCGCTGTATATTATTGCAGGTCAACGACCTTCAGGAGTTTCTGGAAACCATACCGTATGCTTGGGGATGTTTGTAGGTATGTTGTGTTTAATGCCAATTGCCTTATTTTCAGGGATGCCTTTAAAAGTTTTTGAACCTTCAAATTTAATTTATTTTATTGCGTTGGCGATCTTAGCAAGTGCATTGCCGTTTTCTTTGGAAATGATTGCATTAAGAAATTTATCTGCTTTAAGCTTTGGCACGTTAATGAGCCTAGAACCTGCAATTGCAGCATTTTCAGGATTTATTTTCTTAAATGAACAATTATTATGGACACAATGGTTAGCCTTAGCCACTATCATTAGTGCATCGATTGGTTGCACCGTAACCGCACAAAAAGCACGGGATATAGAATAAACCATGCCAAAAATTGAAATAAATGATGGATGAGTGTTAACTCATGATTTGAGCACAAAGACTTGGTTTTCTATTGGCACATTTTGATCTATTTCAACAAGCGTTAATTCACTTCCAAAACAAGCACCTGTATCTAAAAAATAGCAATTATGCTTCTTGGTGACAAAATCAACTACTGTATGCCCTAGAAAAACCTGTTCCACACCAACAACAGTTGAATAACGCATAAAGCGTTTATTTTTAATTCGCCCTCTGCCCCATAAAGCCAACTCTCTACTTTTAGACCGTGTTGCAACTTTAAATGCATCCCAATCATTTACATCAATATCCGCATGCACAAAACCATATTTCTTATTTTGATAAATGACTTCTAACAGTATGGGTAAAGTGTTTAATTGATCTATGACTTGTTGTTGCTGTTCTGAACTTAATGCATAAAACCATTTTCCACCATGATGCGTATGCATATCTTTCATCATTGGATCGATCTGCGACAGTAAGCACATTTCTTCATGATTACCTAAAATGGCTTTAAACCAAGGCTCAGTAATCAGTTGCAGACATTGCAAACTGTCAGGACCTCGATCAACAAGATCCCCCACAGCAATCAATAGATCTTTTTGAAAATCAAATTGAATTCGTTCAAGCTGTTGCATCAACATATCATAACAACCATGTAGGTCTCCCACCACAAACAAGCGCCCTGTGTGATGGGTATAGGTTTCAACATGAGATAGGTTGTGTTGCGATAACTCAGACATAGATTGATCTTTGATTAAAACTCAATTGAAGCTGCTTCAATATGCTGGTTTTTTTTGGCTAAATCCAAATATTTGCTGGCAGTTTTTTTATCTTTACGCACCCCGATCCCATCTTTATAAATTTTAAATAATTCAAAATAAGAGTCGATATCGCCATGATCAGCCGCTTGTTTAAACAAATCTGCACTTTGGCTTAGATCCACCTCGACACACTTGCCTTCCTGATACATTTGCGCCAGCAGAAAGAATGCACGTGGAACTTTTAGTTCTTTGGCTTTATTTAACCAAAGTAGTGCACCATCCGCATTGTTTTGACGTTGTTCAAAAATCGCCATACACAGCATAGCCTGCACATGCCCTTTCTCTGCAGCTGAATTTAATAATGGGAGATGATGTTCATGTTCTAACGGTAATAACATCGACAATTCAAACTGTGCGTCTGGATGGTTTTGCATTGCAGCACGTTCTAACCAAGAAATACCTTGATCAAGATTTTTCTCAGTTCCCATCCCATAACGTAAACACTGCGCTAAAGAGTATTGAGCTGGAACATTGCCTGAAACCGCAGCATGTAATAATAAATCAAAAGCCAGCGTTGCATATTCTTTTTGCTTTTGCTCAGTTTTGGCATTTTCCGAGTTTTTTAACAGCGTCACGGCGGCTAAATAGGCGGATTCAATATGTCCATTTTTTGCCGCTTTAAGTAAATGTTCTTGTACAACTGTGGCATCCACTTTAGCACTTTGCTGTTCAATAAGTGCACAAACATAGCAACCAAATGGATCATTGTTTTCTTGTGCGAAATTGGCATATTTAAAAGCGACATCAGGGTTGTTTTGTTTTAAATAACTAAATGCCAATAAAGCACAGGCAAAATAATCTTTTTCTGCAATTTTCAATAATTCATTTTGAACTTTGATTGGATCAAAGCCTGAAAATTCGACCAAAAACTTCAAACTATTTTGATGCTGATTTTTTAAATAATTATCTAAAAGTAGTTGATAAGCTAACTGTAAATCTTGTGACAATTGCTGTTGGGCATAAACAAAAATCGCTTCTGGGTGATTCAGTTGAACCGCCCGTTGTAAATGAATTAATGCTTGTGCTTTTGTCAGATGATCGGTGGCATTATTCAACCCTAGATAAGCAAGTTCTAAATGGGCAAGTGCATGATTAAGCTTTGCTGCATGTTGAAAAAAAAGAATGGCAGACTGAACACTTTGATTCAGATAACGGCCTAAAACATGCCACTGCCCTAACAAGGTACTTGCAGGTGCAAAATTCTGATTGGATGCATTGACCAACAAATCAACACGTGCTTGGGCATCTTGCTCATTTTGAGCAACCCCTTGTTGTTCTAGTTTAAGTACGTCGATATACCAAGCTTCTGCTTGTGAATGTTCTGTTCCATTTAAGTCTAAATTTTCAGTTTTATTCGTATTTCCTGACATCTTTTATTCCTAACACATGTGCCATTGCAAGTATAATCATCCCCATCTTACAGATGAGTTAGCTGAATCTCAAAGGGAAATGTTGAATCAACATTCATCTATTCTCGAAATACTTAAATAAAACCTAGAAAGTGTTAAAATCTGCGCAATATTTTTCTTCACCTTAGATATGCCAAACTCTCAACTCACTGCTGTGCTTTTCATGGTCTTATCTATGGTGGCTTATCAGATCAGTGCCTCATTTGCAAAACAGTTATTTGAGGTTTTAGATCCGATTACTGTGGTTACCTTAAGATTATGTTTTGCTTCTATTTTAATTATTTTAATGTTCCGTTCTTGGAAAATTATAAAACGTTTACCTTATCTCAGATGGAATGAACTGCTCTACTATAGTGGTTCAGTTTGTTTGATGAATGTGCTGTTCTATGCCTCTTTAGGGAAATTACCTCAAGGCATTGCAGTTGGTTTAGAGTTTTTAGGTCCATTAACTTTGGCACTACTTTCGATTAAGCGAAAAGGTGACTATATTTGGGTGTTTCTTGCCATCATCGGTATTACACTGATGGTGCCTTGGCAAGATGCGACACAACATAATTTTTCCTATCTTGGTGCTGCTTTTGCTTTGGGTGCGGGCATATGCTGGGCGAGTTATATCTATTTCGGGCAAAAAGTTGTACGACAAAATATTGGTATGCATGCGCTTAGTATTGCAATCGTCTTGTCTGCCTTGGTTATGCTGCCAATCAGTGCCGTTCACAACCCAGATGCCTTACTACAAACACAGTACTGGGGCAAAGCCTTGCTGATTGCACTTTTAGCAACCGCCATTCCTTATGCCTTAGATCTGCTTGCTTTAAAACAATTAAGCAAAATGAGCTATGGTACTTTATCGAGTCTATCTCCAGCTCTTGCCGCAATTTCAGGTATGGTATTACTGAATGAACATATTACTGCTTGGCAAACCGTTGCTTTAGTCTGCATTATGATTGCATCGGTAGGAGTAACATTTAGAGCGGCGAAAAGCTCAAATGCTCATTAAAACATTATCAATGCTAACACACTGCCAGTAATACTTAATCCCGACCATATTTACGCGGTTTTAGGAAGAAAAGAAGATCAGCGTAAATAAATGATATAGCCAACCTGTCAATAAACTCAGACACAAGAGCATAATTCTTATTACTTAATATTCCAAATTAAATCAATGATATGTAGAAATAAATTATTTAATTATAAAAATTTGGAATGCCACACTTTTCGTAGGGGATACCAAATCTTGCGCTGCAAACAAAGCCCTGCTTTGTTTTTGCTCATGTTGGGCGAGAGATACATCCTGTACCCCCGTCCCACGGCAACATCCATGTCGCTCCACGGTAGGATAATCATCTATGATTTAAACGTACAAAAATGAATTGATAACCAACAGGTTTAGCCCACCAAGCGGATAAGGTCTTTTGCTTTATACTTTTTATATTCGGATAAATACTTCTTCGCTAAGATTAATTTTTGATTTTCATCTAAAATTTTTACGGCTTTTTGAAAAAAAGAATGTTCTTCTTGTTGAATATGATGCGCGATGATTTCAGATAATCGTTTCGCTAAAACCAACCAACGTGAGTGGCTAAAATCAGTTTGTTCTAGCGACTGTAATATTTCATCCATCTCATGATGTTCAGCAAGTGCCAAACGGGTAATATTTAAACCTGAATCCGTCATCATTAACGGCATATAAAAATAGCGATCTTTCGCAACCGCATGGGCAAATAGTTCATTTTTTAATAAATTAAAAATTTTCCTTCGTTCAGGGCTATCGCCTGAGGTATGCGCTAACTGTTCTGACAAATCCTTCTGAATGATATGGCTTTCTCTCAAAGCCTCAAATATATTCATCTAAATCCCTCTTTTTATGATATTTGCCTTCCATTGCTTCGGTTTGTAATTTTCGATCAAGAAACCAACAATATTAGAAGACTAATCAAAAAAAATCCTGACAAAATTTAAGCTTTTTTGTATCAAAAAAATTAACGAGAGCATCTGCGAAATTACGCAATAAACATTTGATAGGCCAAGCGACAAATCAAAATGCTGACCAAAATCAAAAATAAAATTCGAATAAAACCACTGCCATATTTCAGCGCCATTTTCACACCAACCAATGAACCACATACATTGGCAACAGCCATCAGTAGACCCAATTGAAATAACACATGTCCAGTGGGAATAAAGAAACTCAGTGCGGCAAAGTTAGTCATGAAATTACCAATTTTTGAAAGCGCCGACGCATGTAAAAAGTCAACTTTCAGATAACGAATAAAATAGAAGATGAAAAAACTACCCGTGCCCGGTCCAAATATCCCATCATAAAAGCCAATTAATAAACCACCCACACCCGCGATCAATAACATTTTATGGGTGATTTCTTGCTTAAAATGGACTTGTCCAAATTGCTTTTTAAAAAATGTATAGATTGCGATCACAATCAGCATAAACAATACAAATGGTCGCAAAATTTCTTGGGGGATAAGTGAGACACAAGCAGCGCCAGCAAATGAGCTAATAAATGCCGTGATTCCAATCACCGCCAACAGTTTCCACTGAATTTTGACTTGTTTTAAATATGAAAAAGCAGCCGATGCTGTTCCACAAATCGAAGCCAGTTTATTGGTTCCAAAAACTGTAGCAGTAGGATAATGCGGTAAAGCCCCCATTAATGCAGGAATTTGAATCAGCCCTCCACCTCCAACGGCAGCATCAATTGCCCCTGCACAAAAGGCAAAGAACACCAAACTGAGGATGATATCAAATTCCATAACATTCACTTATCTTTTAAAGGCGTCTATTAACGCTGGGAGACTTAACCGTACTTTGGCTTAATCAGGCTTAAATTTAAACTGAGTAATTTTCTAACGATGAAACGGAATTAAAGATTTAAAACACGTTTAGGCACTAAACGTTTTGTATCTGTAATTTCTGCCAATCCTAAACATTTATCAGCATCAAAAACCAAGACTTCGGTTGAGGCAACATGTTCAATATTGCTTTCCATACCGCGGCAAAAATATTCCGCACGTCCTTCAGGTACTTGAACTTTAGGGAAATGATCGATTGGTGCATATACAGGTAGCAACAAAGCTTCACGCGCTTGTTCAGTCAGGCTTTCCAGATATTCAATGGTATATTCCGGAATCAAATCAAAATGACCAGTTTGAGTTCGATTTAAATATGTTAAATGACCAAATGTCCCCAGTGCTTTGGCAATGTCTTCGCCCAAAACACGAATATAAGTTCCTTTAGAACAGGTAATATCCAGGGTCAGGCTGTGTGGGGTAAACTCAAGCAACTCAATGGCAAAAATATGAATCGGCCGTGCAGCACGTTCAATTTCAATTCCCTGACGAGCCAACTCATATAAAGGACGACCCTGTTTTTTTAAGGCTGAATACATCGGAGGAACTTGTTGAATATCCCCAGTAAATTGAGCCAGAACCTGTTGAATACTTTCTTGGCTTAATTCAGTGACATCTTTTTCAAGTAAAACTTCGCCTTCTACATCACCAGTTGTCGTGCTATGGCCTAACTGAATGGTTGTTTGGTAGCGCTTGGTAGAATCTAACAAATAATGTGAAAATTTAGTCGCTTCACCTAAGCAGATTGGTAACAGTCCTGATGCCAAAGGATCAAGCGCTCCTGTATGCCCTGCCTTTTGAGCTCGATATAACCAACGTACTTTTTGTAACGCGGCATTTGAACTAATGCCCAAAGGCTTATTCAATAAAAAAACACCACTGATATGGCGACGCGGTATTTTCTGAGCTTTTGAAGACATATTGGTCTGAATACGGAGAATAATGCGCTATTTTAGCAAAAACCATTCGTCTATTTTTACAAATTTTCTGTTTGAAATTTAGAATTCTATGGCAAATTTTATTTTCAATAAAAAGACTAAAAATTGTAGGAATATTAGATGGATCTATCTAAAAAAATGATTGGGATAATCATTGGTAGTCTCTTGATCATTCTTTTAGCCGTGATTTTTTGGCTAAAACCCAATACAGAGTCTACTGAAACAACATCAACATCTGAAAAAGCACTTCAGCAGCAGACTGGACCATTGACTTCAACTCAGCTCGCTGCATCTGAAGCACAGAACTTTGCCAGTAAAAGCCAACAAGATACGCAAATCAATTGTCAAATCCGCGCTGATGCTTCCAATCGTTTAATTGTTAATGAGCAGACCAAAGATTGTTTTGAATATTTCATTACACAATATGGTGAAAAAACCATTGAGCAAATCAAAGCAGATTTTCTCAGTTATACCAAAATCAGCTATAAAGAGCCTGTGTTATCGCAATTAAATAATCTATGGACACGTTATATCGATTACAGAAGTAAATTAGGCGATTTACCAGCACCCACTGCAGATAAAGAAAGTGCAAAGTACTATCAGCAGATCTTGGTCAACACTCAAAACTTAAGAAAAAAATTCTTCTCAAATTATGAAATTCAAGGCTTATTCGGTACACAGGACACCTATGACCAATATACCGTAGACCGTCTAGAAATTATGGATAATCAAAAATTATCTACGGCTGAAAAAGCGCAAAAACTCAAAGAACTTTTCGAGCAACTTCCAGAAGACTGGAAAGAAAACTTAAAACAACTGAATCAACTTGAAGACTTAAGAAAATTGACAGCGGAGATTAAGGCACGTGGTGGTTCTGCGGAAGAGCTTCGTCAAATGCGCACCAATCTAGTGGGACCAGAAGCGACACAACGCTTAGAAACACTTGATGTACAAAGAAGTGATTGGAAAGGCAAAGTTAATCAATACCTTGCTGCGCGTGACAACATCCTCAAAAGTAATCTGAGTGACTCAGCCAAACAGCGTGCTGTAGAACAATTAAAAGCACAACAATTTGCAAATCAGCAAGAACAACTCAGATTACAAACTTTCGAAACAGTGCATGACCAAGGAGGCAAACTACCTTTTGCGAATTAGTCTATAAATATTTAAAGCAGCCATAAAATGATAAAAAGGCAGAAACAAAAAATATTTAATTCTGAGTTTATGCCACATTCTACGTCTTTGATTTTAAATCTAAGCGTAAGAATTTTATGGAATTTCACATATCAAAGATGCTGTTAAATTTGAAAATAATATTTATGACAATCTCATAGGAGGGTTAACAAAGACTAGAAATTTGTTAGGGATTAACAAAGCTTTAATGCAATTCGCACTTTTGGTTTCGGGTAATAATGAAAATGATGACATACCCATCGCTTGAAATCATAAGGGTTGTAAGCAAATTTTAGCTTGCAACATAGACTACTTGTTGATCAATAATTCACTTAAAACAAAAAGAGTATTTTAAAATGAAATTTAACATCAATATTCTCGCCCTAAGTTTAATCATTGGACTCAGTTCGATGACTGCATCTGCGTCTGGATTACAAACGGTAAACCCACGTTATGTTAGTTCAGACTATGCAAAAACTAAATACCCCATTGTCTTTAATCATGGAATGTTCGGTTTTACCCGTCTAGGAACCTCATCCTTTGGCTTAGATTATTTCTATCAGATCCTCCCTGATTTAGCCCGTAATGGCGCAAAAGTTTATGCGACTCAAGTTTCCCCATTGGAATCGACACAAGTTCGGGGTGAACAGCTCTTACAGCAAGTCGATGAAGTGATCGCACTGACTGGCTCGCCCAAGGTCAATCTTATTGGGCATAGTCATGGTGGACCAACAATTCGCTATATAGAAATCGTTGCACCAACAAAAGTCGCCTCTTTAACTGCTGTTGCAGGAACAATTAAAGGCTCTAAGGTCGCTGACGATATTGTAAATAATCGAGGTGTAAATGCGCTTCTCACAATTCTCGGTCAATATATCTTAGCACCTGTGATTACACTGCTTGAAGGTAATCCTTCCCTTTCTATAAGCCTTAATAACTCTTTACAAAGTATCAGTGAGAAAGGCTCTGCTGAGTTCAATGCAAAATATCCAAGTGCTGCAATTCCAAAAGACTGTGGCGATGGTCAAAAAGTGACAGCCAATGGTATTTATCATTATTCTTGGACGGGTACGGCTCAATTCACCAACATTTTGGATGTTGTTGATGGTGTAATCTCTACGCTGGCACCGTTGTCTTATAAAAATTTAGATAATGATGGTTTAGTTAGTCGTTGTAATAGCCATTATGGGCAAGTAATCCGAGACAATTACCGACAAACTCACTTGGATGAAGTCAATCAAATTTTAGGACTACATGGCCTATTTTTTGCGCCAAACCCGCTTGATCAATACCGTCAACATGCCAATCGTCTGAAATTACAAGGCTTGTAAATATTGCCGATGAGAGGCGATAAAATGTACTGTTCATTCAGTCTATTTTATAGTTGAATAGTTAATGATTCTGGAACCATTTTTGATACTCAACATCGTATTGAATTTCGAATTCCAGAATCTGATTTGAACTTAGATTTAAAAACCGAAGAAACCAAAGTTACAATCCAAAAAAACATGATCAAAATTAATATATTACACTCAATAAATTTAAGATTGAGGTATTAAAACCCCCAAATAATAAAATAGATGGAGCTTTAAAATGAAATATGGACGTATTATCGCCAGTCTACTTCTGACGAGTACATTAACAACTGCACATGCATCTAATGCGCAACAAGTGACTGTTAGCAAAGTAAATTCTGAGTATGCAAAAACCAAATATCCTGTGGTATTTGTGCATGGTATGGCTGGGTTTATTCGTGTTGGCGATGTTTTAGGATTAGATTACTGGTATCAAATTTTACCAGATTTGGCTCGTAACGGCGCCAATACGTGGGCCACACGAGTATCTCCTTTTAATTCTACCGAAGTGCGTGGTGAGCAATTGGCACAACAAGTGGAAGAGATTCTAGCAATTACTGGCAGTCAAAAAGTCAATCTGATCGGACATTCTCATGGCGGTCCAACCAGCCGCTATGTCGCAGGTATTATGCCTAATCAAATTGCTTCTGTCACAGCTGTTGGCTCTCCACAGAAAGGCAGTCCTGTTGCAAACCTAGTCTTAAGCGTAGAAGGCACACCGATCCAAGGCCCATTGGTAAGTATCGTAAACTTATTTTCAAAAGCAATTGTCTGGGCACAAGGTCTTAATCCCAATGAACTCCCTCATGATGCCTTGGCGGGTGGGAAAAGCTTAACTATTGAAGGTTCTGCACTCTTTAACAGTAAATTTCCCATGGGTGTCGGTAACACAACTTGTGGTGAAGGGGCATATCAAGAAAAAGGAATTCAATTTTACTCATTTACCGGCAATACGGCTGTTACAAATCTTCTAGACTTGGATTCTGCTCTACTTGGTACAAGTCTATTGATTAACGCTGGTCGTGATAATGATGGTTTAGTCTCACGATGTAGTGCTAAATTTGGTAAAACTATTCGGGATGATTACCGCTGGAACCACTTAGATGAGGTCAATCAAGTTTTAGGATTACGTGCAATTTTTTCACCAGACCCAGTGCAGGTCTACCGTGAACATACCAATCGTCTAAAATTACAAGGGCTTTAACAGAAACAAGAAATAAAAAAATGCGCCATTTGGCGCATTTTTTAGCTGTAAAGCAAAGTTAAAATTAACCTTGTTTACGTGCTGGTAATTTTTCACGAATACGAGCAGCTTTACCAGACAATTCACGTAGGTAATAAAGCTTAGCACGACGAACGTCACCACGACGTTTCACTTCGATTTTAGCAACGATTGGAGAGTGAGTTTGGAATACACGCTCAACACCAACACCGC